>ERZ773187.122-NODE-122-length-78104-cov-9.820664_pt1 | contig 78104 bp, 77 predicted proteins | sample MGYA00511242_ERZ773187 | MGnify/ENA primary metagenome ERZ773187 (study PRJEB29015, sample SAMEA2737744) | human gut metagenome | biome: human gut; feature: human-associated habitat; material: faeces | place: China | collected 2012 ...
AACGCGATATGCGAGGCCAACAAGGTATAATTATGGTCAGCACAAATACTCAGTCGTCGGGTGAATTCTTGTTGGAAATGAGCAATATCAACAAGTCTTTCCCGGGCGTTAAGGCTCTCGATAATGTTAATTTGAAAGTGCGTCCACACTCTATTCACGCGTTGATGGGGGAGAACGGTGCAGGTAAATCAACATTATTAAAGTGCCTTTTTGGAATCTATTCTAAAGATTCAGGTAGCATTCTTTTTCAGGGGAAAGAGATTGACTTCCATTCGGCCAAAGAAGCACTGGAAAACGGCATTTCAATGGTGCACCAGGAATTAAACCTGGTTCTCCAGCGTTCTGTTATGGACAATATGTGGCTGGGGCGTTACCCCACCAAAGGCGTATTTGTCGATCAGGACAAAATGTATCGCGATACCAAAGCGATTTTTGATGAACTGGATATTGATATTGACCCACGGGCCCGCGTTGGCACGCTATCCGTTTCTCAAATGCAGATGATCGAAATTGCGAAAGCCTTTTCCTATGATGCCAAGATTGTCATTATGGATGAACCGACTTCTTCCTTAACGGAAAAAGAGGTGAACCATCTGTTTACTATTATCCGCAAGCTGAAAGAGCGTGGCTGCGGCATTGTTTATATCTCGCATAAGATGGAAGAGATCTTCCAGCTCTGCGATGAAATCACCATTCTGCGTGACGGTCAGTGGATTGCCACTCAGCCTCTTGAAGGGCTGGATATGGATAAGATCATCGCCATGATGGTGGGGCGCTCCCTAAACCAGCGCTTCCCGGACCGCGAGAACGTCCCGGGCGAAGTGATCCTCGAGGTCCGTAACCTGACCTCTCTTCGTCAACCCTCGATTCGTGATGTCTCCTTCGACCTGCATAAGGGCGAGATCCTGGGCATTGCCGGTCTGGTGGGGGCGAAGCGTACCGATATCGTGGAAACCCTGTTTGGTATCCGTGAAAAATCGGGCGGCACCATTACCCTGCATGGTAAAAAAATTAATAACCATAACGCCAACGAAGCCATTAACCATGGTTTTGCGTTGGTTACCGAAGAGCGCCGCTCTACCGGTATTTACGCTTATCTGGATATTAACTTTAACTCGTTAATCTCTAATATTCGCAACTATAAAAATAAAGTTGGCCTGCTGGATAATTCCCGCATGAAGAGTGATACCCAGTGGGTTATTGACTCAATGCGCGTTAAAACGCCAGGACACCGTACCCAGATTGGTTCTCTCTCTGGTGGTAACCAGCAGAAGGTCATTATCGGTCGCTGGTTGTTGACCCAGCCCGAAATTTTAATGCTGGACGAACCCACCCGTGGTATTGACGTAGGTGCAAAATTTGAAATCTATCAGCTGATTGCTGAACTGGCTAAAAAGAATAAAGGGATCATTATTATTTCTTCCGAAATGCCGGAATTGTTAGGGATCACAGACCGTATTCTGGTTATGAGCAATGGTCTCGTTGCCGGTATTGTTGAAACCAAAACGACAACGCAAAACGAAATTTTGCGTCTTGCGTCTTTGCACCTTTAAGATCAGGGGCTCCTCATGAGTGCGTTAAATAAAAAAAGTTTTCTCACTTATCTGAAAGAAGGCGGTATTTACGTTGTTCTTTTAGTGTTACTGGCCATTATTATTTTCCAGGACCCCACGTTCTTAAGCTTATTGAACTTGAGTAACATCCTGACCCAGTCCTCCGTGCGTATTATCATCGCCCTCGGCGTTGCCGGGCTGATTGTAACCCAGGGGACTGACCTCTCTGCCGGACGTCAGGTGGGTCTGGCTGCGGTTGTCGCCGCCACGCTGTTGCAGTCGATGGAGAACGCCAACAAGGTGTTCCCGGAGATGGCAACCATGCCGATTTTCGTGGTTATGCTCATCGTCTGCGCAGTGGGTGCCGTCATTGGTCTGATTAACGGCATTATCATCGCTTACCTGAACGTGACGCCGTTTATCACCACCCTGGGTACGATGATCATCGTTTACGGTATCAACTCCCTGTACTACGACTTCGTAGGCGCGTCGCCTATTTCTGGCTTCGACAGCGGATTCTCCTCCTTCACGCAGGGCTTTATCGCACTCGGGAGCTTCCGTCTCTCGTATATCACTTTCTATGCGTTGATTGCGGTGGCCTTCGTCTGGATCCTGTGGAACAAGACCCGTTTCGGCAAAAACATCTTCGCTATCGGCGGCAACCCGGAAGCGGCAAAAGTGTCTGGCGTTAACGTTGGCCTGAATCTGCTGATGATTTATGCGCTGTCGGGTGTCTTCTATGCCTTCGGTGGGATGCTGGAAGCGGGCCGTATCGGTTCGGCAACCAACAACCTCGGCTTTATGTACGAACTGGATGCGATTGCAGCCTGTGTAGTGGGCGGCGTCTCGTTCAGCGGCGGTGTGGGTACCGTACTCGGCGTGGTGACGGGGGTCATTATCTTTACCGTTATCAACTACGGTCTGACCTATATCGGCGTGAACCCTTACTGGCAGTACATTATCAAGGGCGGCATTATTATCTTCGCCGTTGCGCTGGATTCACTGAAATACGCGCGTAAAAAATAATTTATCCATCTGTTATCAGGCCCGCTCAGTGAGCGGGCTTTTTTATTTCCAGCGAAGAAGAGAGGGTGGGCTAGTTTCGTGGCGACGCAACGTATCCTGCAACGTTCGAATGTTAACGCAAAGCAGAAGTGGCACCTGGGCTGCGAGACACAGATATCCTGTCGACGTTCAGAGAAAAATACGAAAAGGTCCGCTTTGTGCCAGAAGCGGACATTGATAACAGGGTATCCGTGGAGGGTGCGATTCACCCAGTTGCAATGTTAATAATGTTTCGCTCACAACCAAATATTGAGCTAATCCGATAATCGGATGTAGCCCTACGATCAGTAATATAACTCAGGCCGATAACATAGGCGCATGTATCGGACTGATGTCAATAGCTTGTTGTTTTACGCACATTCACGCGACTGAAGCCATTCTTCATGGATCTTCTGTACTTTAACCCATAGTTTTTTAAGTGATGCCTCAGGAACGTTTTCGAAAGTCAGGCCGAATTCATCGCCAAGCACTTCCTGCCACTCAGTTAAAGACCTAGAGGTATGAGTCGTTACGACTTCACCATCGGTTTTTGTCAGAACACAACCTCGCAGAATCGTTTTGCCATGTGGCTTTCGAAGCTGTGCAGTAACAACTTTTGCATATCCGGATTCTGGTGAATACATATTAAAGTGATGCCGGTCTTCGAACTCACTCATAGAGGAAGGTTGCTCGGCCATATTCACACCTGCTATCCAACATGACGGATCAGCAATGAGATGCCAATCACCAACACCGTTCTCGCTCACAGCTTCCATGCCAAACTGCATCCCCCCCTGATTAACAGAGGCATTCATAAGCGGCATTTGTTTATGAAGTGCATCGCCGAGGCCGACGTCAACCCACCATCTGCCATCAGGATTGTTTTCACAGGGTAAACCCTCCGCGATTATTGCTACATGGTTTTCCAGTTTGATGCGTTCAGGTCCTGCAGTACCGTGGACATTAGCAGGGTTGATGCTCACGCGGTAACCAAGATGGGTGAGCAACATGTGGAAGCTGCCATTAAGCTGAAAACAATAACCACCTCGTCTGGTTGTCGCTGCTCTGCTGAAGCTTTCCATAGCGTCAATTCCCCATTTCTGCCCGAGATGTATCCAGAAAGTTTCGTAAGGAATCTGCTCAACATGAGCCTGATGTAAACGGGTAAGAGCCTCAATGGAAGGCTTTTCAGCGTCGAGGCCAAGACGGGTAAGATAAGATTTTACTAATTCGTTCATGTTACTGTCATATTCCTAAGTATGTGCAGAATTATTCAGTTATTTGCCTTCAGAAGTGAGCTACTGCATTTCCACTCAATCATCGTCAGGTTTGCTGCCTGAGCACCCATTACTTTCATTTATGAGAGCTTTTCGGCGGACTGGTTCTGAGTTCAAAAGATCTGGCTGAGTTAGGTACAGTCTGAAACTAGTAAAAGATATACTTTTACTCTGATTTAACTGGCATTTCTTTTGAAGGTGGCTGTATTTTAATATCCACATTCAGTACTGTGTAGAGTCTGCATTGAGAACAGAGCTTTCATATTTGAGAGGGAATGATGGATTTGAATGCCTTGAAAATGTTTGTTTTGACAGCCCGCAGTGGAAGCCTTTCTGCTGCAGCACGGCAGAACAACATTCCACTTCCGACGCTAAGCCGCAGGATCGCTGAACTTGAACATGAACTGGATGTTGTTCTTCTCGAACGAACTGTAAAAGGTTGCAAAGCTACAGAGGCGGGGGAAAGACTGCTTAATCAAGCCAGTTCGGCCATCGATATGCTTAATGATGCAGAACAGTTTCTCATAACAGCCAATTCTCATGTCACTGGCCGTTTACGGCTGACTATGCCTCAATCACTTGAACCATGGTGGGAGATCATAAGGCAGTTCCAGCATACATACCCGGGCATTGCCATTAACGTGTATACGACTGAGCGTCGGGTGGATTTAGTTTCTGAAGGTATTGATGTTGCACTCAGGGTAGGCAGCATTTCTGATGATGATGTCGTTGCAAGCCATTTGATGGACTTCAGGCATATTCTGGTCGCGAGTCCGGAGCTTTTTCAGGGTAGCGAACATCCCAAAGAGCCGTCAGATCTCATGAAGTATCCCTGTGCTGCCTGGGGTTCAGTGATAGGAGCGCGTCCGGTATGGATGCTCGGTGAGCATGTCTACGATGTACCAGCTACCTTCATAGTCAATGATTATCTTCATCTGCGCTCTGGAGCGCTTGCTGGTGACTATATTACTGAACTACCAGCATTTTTTGCTGCTGAATACATTCATAGTGGAAAACTAATAGAGGTTTTACCTCAGACACGCTTGCCCTTCTCATCATTACATCTGGTTTATAAAAAACACAGACATGTTTCCGCAGCTGCCAGAGCATATATAGAATTCTGTAAAGATAATGTGTATGTGCTAAGGGAAAAAAGCCGCGTCCCCTCAGATGATGAAAATGTAGACTCTTAGCCAGTATCAAACCATGGCGTAGAAATTATTAGTTCTGGCAGGTGGAATGTCTGCTCCTCGCTCAAAGCAGACCTTCCGTCTCCATCTACCCCATGCCATGAACCCCTTCCTGCTGTAGCTCCCTCACCCTTCAATACGATTAGCCAGCCCGGATTCGGCTTCAGGGTTTTTCGGTTCTCCTGAAGAGAAAAGAGAAATAAAGAACAGATATGTTCAAGAATGAGGTTATTGCAACCGAAAAACATTAAGGCGGAATAGTCATTAAAACTGAGAAATTTATGTTGCAGGAAGCAGTAATGAAACTAGGTGGGAAAACCGGCCGCCCGTTAAGCCCCTCATTCGGGATCGATTCAGGCAAGCGCAGCTCTGGGACACAGCATGATTAAACTGTCCCTGGTATACGTTCTATTTTACCTTTTCGAGAGAAAGTCTTAATTCGGCTGCTGACTTTTTCCTCCTATCCTGTCGCAGTAATGTGCTCATGAACCTGGCGTGGCAGGGCATTAACGTTCTGTCACCTGAACAATTATCTAAATGAAATCAGGAGTAATTATGAGCCGCTTACATACTATCGCCGAAGACGAAGCAACCGGTAAAACCGCACAGCTGTTCAGCGCTATCAAAGGCAGCATGGGTAAAGTTCCGAACGCCTATCTGACCATTGGTACGCAGTCCCCGGAAATACTGGGCCAGATGCTGCAGCTGAACGCGGCACTACATAAGGGAAGTCTCAATGCGCGTGAGCTGGAAGCCATTAATCTTGCGGTAAGCGAAGAGTCTGGCTGTGACTATTGTCTTGCCGCCCACACGCTGATGGCAAAAAAGGCCGGATACACTGACGAGCAGACGCGTGAATTACGCGAAGCCCGCTTCAGCGATGATGAGCATATTGATGCGCTGGTGAAGTTCGTTCAGTATCTGGTTTCATCGCGCGGTACCGTGGCGGCTGAACACGTCGAGACCTTCCGTCAGGCGGGATTCAGCGACCAGCAGGTCGTGGAAACTATCGGTGCCGTTAGCGCCATCCTCTTTACCAATATGGTAAACCGCGTGAACGACACTGTTGTCGACTTCCCTAAAGTGAACTGAGTTTACAGGACAGTGGTGGCGCGGGAGACGGGCATTACATGCCGCTCCCGCTCACTGCTCCACTTCTGAACCCGCTAAAGGGAACCTGACATGACGGACATTACCGCGAAGAAGTCAGCGCGTTTCAAACCGGCAGAAATTGCCCGGAACCTTCCGGAGTCAGCCACCACGATGCTGGCCGACATTTACTTAACAGATCGACCTGATGCCAGTAGCCGTGTTTTTCGGGCTTATCGGGGCGTTCCACCTCACTTCCACCGCGAATGCGACGAGTACCTGTATGTGTTATCAGGCCGCGGAACGTTCTGGATGGAGGATGCTGCGACAGAGGCCGAATTCGGTCCCGGTGATATGCTGTTTTTTGAACGCAACGTTGTGCATGCACTGCCCACCCTGCTGGAAGAGCCCGTGATTTTTCTGACCCTGGATACGCCCCGGCGTTCGCCCGAAGATGTCGTATTTATCGATTCAGATGCCGGCAATGCCGGTACGTTTATGCACAGAAACCGCTGAACCTCCTGCCCAAAAACACATATTTTTAGTGGGTCCCCTGCGTTAAGCACCGGGGGCCTTCATTCTTTTGTAACTGACCCCGTACCCAGGAGGGCTCTCCATCCGGGCTGACCTGAAAAGAACCGGTCATCCCGGCGACTCCGCCTCCTTTGTTTTCACCGCGCATGCAGGCAGCTTTCCAGCATTCCCTCTGGAGCCTGTCCTGGCGCATCTTGCAGTGATGAATACGACAAACGTCCTGGACTTCCTCTGACGAACTACTGATGGAGCGCTTTTCCGACAGTTTCGCCCGGATACCGACGTGGGATAACCACCTGCAGCAGGGGCAGAGTACTGACGAGGCTTAACTGAAGCCGCCGGTCCTGTCCGATGCGCCGTCGGCGTTGCTGTCTGCTAATTTACCGACGGTATAGTGTGGGTCACCTGCACGTATTACCTTGCCTGCGCTGACACGTCATTCAGCCTGGTGGGGACAGACAACCTGTCAGCTCTTCCTGGAATTTGCCTGATGCCCGAAAACGGTTGATGTTCACGTAATGAGTGGAGTCTGTAAGGCGGAGGGATAAAGACTGATGCAGAAAACCCGGCGCTGTGGGTTTATTCACGAAAACGCCGGGGAGGATAGGGTGTCAGAAGGTTAAGGCATTCATCACTGCTTCGGGCATCGACGGGCGGCCGTTTAGCAGACATGTGGCGGTAAAGGTCGCTTCAGCGCAAATCACGCCCTCAACCCGAATTTGCTGATAAAAATTCACGCGGTTGCGTTTTACATTTCGTTCCAGCTGGCAGGTCGCTTCTATTCTGTCTCCCTTTTTCAGGCTCTGACGGAATCGCAGGGAGTAGTCCAGCACCATATAGATGCGCCCCTGTGTGAATTCCTCTTCGATATCGATACCCAGCGCCTCTTTCATAAAGGCGTGACGCGCCCACTCCATATAAAACGGATAGTAAAGCCCATCAACCACGCCCTGGAAATCAATATGGCCTTCATCAACGTCATACATTTTACTGAACATGCCTGCTCCTGATAGCAGGGGCACGGGGCCCCTGAGGTGAAATGATTTAGTGCGTTGGTGCGGGTGCTGCATTAATTTTGATGCGTAACAGGGCATACGGCTTCTGACGCAAATCTTTACCGCTGTGGAAGCCAGGCTGGCGGTTCAGCTGGTTCGTGGTGAAGTACAGATAGCCATCCGGCCCGACTGAGAGGGTATCCGGCCACAGGATTTCCGGGCCGTGCGCAATGGTTGTCCATTCCCCGCCAACGGGCAGCTTACGGATAGCATTGCGCTCATAGTCACCGGCATAAACAGTTCCGTTCGCATCGCTTTCCAGACCGTCTGATGCCCCTTTTTCACCCAAATCCTTCACGGACGAAGAGAGCTGAGACTCAGTGACGGCCGGATCGCGAAGCAGCGCCGTGGAAACGGCATACAGGTGACGCCCCGAGAGCGGACTGTAGTAGAGCGTTTTACCGTCCGGAGAGATGGCAATGCCGTCTGAGGCCACGCTAAACGGCGCGGTCGTTCCATCCGGGTGACGCTGCAGCAGCGTCTCGCCCTCTACGACAGGTGAAAAGCCCGCCTCAGGCGAGGTTGTGCGGTCGCCTTCCAGACGGCGAAGCGCTTTGCCGGAGTCCAGGTCAATGACGATGATAGCGCCAGTACCAGACAGTGAAGAGTCGGTTACGTACGCCACGCCGGCTTTACCGATGCGAAAATCAAAGCGCATATCGTTGACGTAGGTGGCAGGCTTAATGACGTCAGCCGGGAAAACGATGGTTTTTTCAACCTGATTAGTTTTCAGGTTAACCGCGACAAGCTTTGCGCCACCGGCAACAGGCTTTGAAAAGCCCGGCGCGGCGGTATCAAGTATCCAGACCCGGCCCCGGCCATCGGCCACCACGCTCTGTACGCTCAGCAGATGCGTGCGGGGAGCAGAATTGTCAGCGATATTTATAGCGGCGTCCGGGTAAGGTACCAGCTGGTTATCTTTTACCTCGGCCACGGTAAACGGAACGTCGTCACCCCAGCGCGGGAAGTTCACGAAAATACGGCCCGTTTCGGTGACGGTGACCCCGGTCGGCATGGCACCGCTAAATGTCGCCACCACTTCGGGTTTTCCGATCGCGCGATCCTGGGCCAGCTCGCTGAGAGCAGGTAGTGCGTGGGATTCCGCCGCCAGAGCATTCAGGGCGGTGCTGCCTGCCACCAGAGCTACGGACAGTGCTAACATTGTTTTCATCATACGTTTTTTCATCATTACAACTTCCTGAGATATTGAGTGAGCCGGCCAGCCTGTTGCCTGACCGGCAGGGAAATCAGAAACCTTCCAGTACGATTTTTCCGCGCGCGCGCCCGCTTTCGATGAAGGCGTGCGCCTTGCGGAGATTTTCCGCGCTGATTTTTCCGTAATGCTCGCCCTTCGTGGTACGCAGGGTGCCGTCCTCGATTAAGCGACGTACATTTTCCAGAATTTCGTTCTGGCGCATCATATCGGGGGTCTGGAACAGCGAGCGGGTAAACATCAGCTCCCAGTGCAGCGAAACGGATTTGCGCTTCAGCGGAACCGCATCAAGCGAATCCGGATCGTCAATCACCGCCAGTCGACCCTGCGGTTCCAGTACTTCCACAATCTGCTGATAGTGCTTATCGGTGTGCGTCAGGCTTGCAACGTAACGTACGGAAGAGACGCCGATTTCACGCAGGCCTTCCAGCAACGGACGGGAGTGATCGATGACGTCATGGGCGCCGAGTTCACGCACCCACTCTGCCGTTTCCGCTCGTGATGCGGTGCCGATAACGCGCAGGCCGGTCAGCCTGCTGGCCAGCTGAGTGAGCACCGAACCCACACCGCCACCTGCGCCGATAATGAGGAGCGCATCACCCTGTCCGTCTGTGACTTCCAGGCGGTCAAAGAGCAACTCCCAGGCGGTAAGTGACGTAAGGGGCAACGCTGCTGCGTCGGCATCGCTCAGTGAGGCCGGTTTATGGGCCGCGATACGTTCATCAACCAGACCGTATTCGGCATAGGAGCCAGGGCGGTTAATTGCGCCGGCGTAGTACACCTCATCACCAGGCCTGAACAGTGTGACGTCTTCACCGATGGCTTCAACCACGCCCACGGCGTCCCAGCCGAGAATGCGCGGCTGCGTAACGGGTGAGCTGGCGCGCACCTTGGTGTCTGCGGGGTTAACGGAAATCGCCCGGATCTTGACCAGGATGTCATGGCCAACCGGCTGAGGTTTTGGCAGTTCGGTCTCAAAGAGAGAGCGGGGGTCAGTAATGGGTAATCCGTGCTGGGTATAAACGATCGCTTTCATGGTATGTTCCCGTTTCATTAAGAGGTGATGTGGCACCCAGGGTGCCGGTGCTTGATATGAAGAGTACGGGAGCCAGTGGCGCGGAAAAACGGGGTGCCGGCATCAGCACTTTCACTCGGGGAGTGAAAATCCGGGCAGGGATGAACGAAAAGACGGGCCCGCAGGCCCGTTGGAATTACAGAAGGCTGTAGGCTGAAGGGTCAGTGACGCGGGCTTTCGGGTTTGATATGGCGTTGTGCAGTACACCTGTCACCCGTCCTCCCTGTACCAGCGCTGGCAGATCATGGCTGGGCAGTATAAACCGCACGCCGGACAGCGCTTTCTTGATGGCCGTTTTTTCTTCCAGTGTAGACATTGCCCGGTTACCCGTGATGGTCGGTTCTCCGGGGTTCAGACTGTCGAGGAAGGGATCAATAAGGCTGCCTTCCAGGTTATACACCACGTCCCCACAGATATTTGCCACTCCCTCCGCTGTCTCCACCAGAACAGAAATCGAGCCCGGAGTATGGCCCCCGCTCAGGCGCACTGTTACCCCGGGGATCACTTCTTCTTCAAAACTGCCGTCCACGTCAAACAGGCGTAGGGCGCCCCGCGTGTAAAGTCTGTCGAGCAGATGACGCGTATCCTCAAGGGCATACATGGCCGGCCAAGGAACAATTGTTCGTCAGCGCGCTTGAATACTATGTCAGTAGCGCACCCGCGCAGTTTCTGCTACAAAAACAACCGTATGGCTGGCAAAATATTGAAGCTTTCCTGCTGGCTGCGCCTTTTAACAATCCGGCATTTGACGGCTGTTTCCTGGTCAACTCTTCCCGGGAAGTCGGTGAATTGCCTGCTGAAGCACTGACGATTGTGCGTAATTTTCGTGAGGCGGTGACCGCACAGATCCAGCTGAATATTCCGGCGGATGAAGCCGGAGATAATAGTGACGTCATAGCTGAAATTATCTGGTCAACCCTGGCTGAGGCTTGTCTGGAAGCAAATGATGCCCTGGACAGAACCGCCTGGCAGCAGCGCGTGACCCGTCTGTTGAAATTTCTTATGCCTGCCCGAAAAACATAAGCGCCCTGTCTGCGCGGTATTGGAAACGTTTTGCACTCTGGAGTCTGCATGATACGTCTTGAAGATGTTACGTTATTCGTCCGTTCTGCCGCGCTGGGCAGTTTTTCCAGTGCCGCCCGTGAGGCCGATATTCTCCCCGGCCAGGTCAGCGCTGCGGTCAACCGCCTGGAGCGTGATCTCAACAAGCGCCTGTTTGCGCGCTCCACCCGTAGCCTGCGTCTTACCGCCGAAGGTGAAGCGTGGCTGCCCTATGCCCAGGAGATGCTGAATATTCTGCAGGCAGGTTCCGAACGACTGCAGGGTGGGGAGAATGAAATACAGGGTGAGCTTAAAATTTCCGTTCCGTCAGATCTTGGACGCAACGTTTTGTTGCCCGTGATAACCGCTTTCTGCGAGAAGCATCCCGGGATCTCGCTACGCATCTTCATGTCCGATAATGTCAGTGATGTATTCCGCGATCCGGTGGACGTGGCTATTCGCTACGGGGTCCTGGAAAACAGCAGCTACGTTGCCCTGCCACTGGCTGAGGATAACCGTCGTGTGCTGGTCGCTTCCCCATCCTATCTGAATAAGAATGGTCGCCCCCGGCAACTCGACGATCTGATTCTGCATCACTGTCTGCTTTATACGCTTAACGGTCATGTGTATGACAAATGGTCCTTCCCGGAAAATGGCGTCAGACGCCAGTTGACGGTGAGCAGTCGCATGTTGTGTGACGATGCCGATCTGGCAAGACGCTGGGCCGTGGCTGGTATGGGAATTGCGTACAAGTCATGGATCGATGTGAGCGCGGACGTGCTGGCAGGCAGGCTTGAGGTTCTGCTGCCGGAACAGCCTGGCGAAGGGGTGCCGCTCAATCTTATCTGTCCCCACCGTAAACAGTTCTCTCCTGCAATACGCGAACTCCACGCGCAGCTGCGTGAACACCTGAAAGCCGTGACGGCGCTGATGCGCACTCATCCGGCTTTTGTACCTGACACTCAGGCCGCACTGTCCGCGAACCGGAGCGCATAAAAAAGGCCATTTCATCGAAATGGCCTTTTGTCGCACATATCCGTTATTTCAGCAGTATCGCCGTCATGTGTACTTGATTACCGACGTAGCTGCTGGTAATTTTATAATCCGCGTCAGCCCGCTTTGCTTTTTGTGCAATTTGCGATTCAGCGTCACCCAGTGTTGAACCTGTTGCGGAGATGCTCTGAGCATAGCTACTGAATGAAGCTGCGGACAGGGCGGAAATAATAAGAGCGATTTTTACAATGTTCATTTTCATATTCCTTAAGCAGGTTTTAAGATGAATGGCTTTATTTTCAGGCGTCGGTTAATAATTACCGCCTTGTATGAGTGTGATATTATTCCCTTACAAGAAGCACAAAAAGAGACGGAACTCGTTAAGACCTTCACTCTCTGAGTGAAAGTCGAATAGAAAGCCCCCTTATTTTTTCATTCATGATTGAATTTTCGTAGTATTGACCTAAACATTACGACAGTCAGGATGACGAAAAAAAACAGAATAAGTTGAGATAAAATGCTTACTTTCAAATGGTTGGGTAGATTTTTAGGTGGGTGTGAAGTTGCCAGTGGGAGCGATAGAGCTTGAGCAGGGAGGGCAATGCAAATGCAAAAAATAAAGAAGGCCATTTATGTAAATGGCCTTTCTTACACGGTATTATTTAATCAGACGGGCGGTCATGTGGACCTGATTACCGGAATAGCTTTCAGTAATTTTATACTGAGCGCCAGCCTTCTGCGCCTGCTGAGCAATTTGCGCTTCCGCATCATCCAGCGTTGAGGCCGTAGCCGTAATACTTTGGGCGAAGCTTGCGAATGAAACGGCAGACAGGACGGCAATCATCAGAGCGGTTTTAACAGTTTTCATTTTAGTGACCTTAATAAAGTTTGTGAGATATTACGTTTCAGTTTCAGGGCAGCGCATTTATTTGCTGCCTTGTGTGAAATGAATAATAGTTACCTGCGTTCAGCCGAAAAAGACGTGAGCGCAGCAAACACTTTCACTCGATGAGTGAAGATCACCATAAAGGGCTGAGATGCCTTTTATTTTTTTATGACGGTAATGCCAGTGGACAAAAACAGGTTACTGTCTGTGTTCACCCTGCTTGCAGTCAGACCGGCTAAAGTGATGTAAACGGCGCCGGATTATTAGAGGAGACAATGATGCACCGGGTAGGCTTACTGATTTCCGATCATTTCCAGATTCTGGGATTATCCACGCTGAGTATCTTTGAATTTGCCAATCAGGTAGCCGGCGAACCGTTCTATGACTGTACGGTTTATTCAGAGCGCGGCGGATCCGTTAAGTCATCTTACGGTTTTGGTGTGGACAGCCAGCCGATTGCTGCGGACACTGAAGTCGATACCTGGCTTATCGCGGGCGTGCTTACGCCGCTGGAGTTACCTGCCTCGCCGGGCATCGTTGATTTCCTGAAGACCTATGCTTCCCGAGCACGACGGGTTGCGGGTATCTGTACCGGGGCGTTCGTGCTGGGACAGGCCGGTCTGTTATCTGAGCGGCGCGCCACGACGCACTGGGTACACGCGCAGAGTCTGAAAGCTCTGAACCCCACCACGCGCGTTGAAGAAGACCGAATCTTTATAATTGACGATCACGTCTGGACCTCTGCGGGACTTACTGCCGGACTTGATATGGCGCTGGGCATGGTTGAGAAAGACCTCGGTGCCGAGGTGGCCCGCTCCGTGGCGCACCTGCTGGTCATGCACCATCGCCGCTCCGGCGGACAGACGCAGCACTCGGAAATGCTGATGCTCTCCCCACGCAGCGACCGACTGCAGTCTGCTCTTGAATATGCGCGTAACAACCTCAGCAAAGCGCTGACCATCGAAGACATAGCTGACGCCGTCCACGTCAGCGCCCGGCAACTCAGCCGCCTGTTCCGTTCTGAAACGGGTAAATCTCCTGCCAAAGCCATTGAGGGGCTGCGGCTGGAAAATGCCCGGCTGCTGATCGAGCAGAGCAGGCTGTCGATGGAGGTAATTGCGCGAGAGTCCGGATTCCGCGACCGTCGTCATATGCGAGAAGTCTTTATCCGCGGATATGGCATCCCGCCCCAGTCGTTGCGCACCGGCAAAGCCTGACCGTTCTCTTTTTTCTGAGGTCTCTCCCTCATCACTCATGATGACCGGCATCCGGCCATCATGATGTCCCAAATCACAACCTTTCTCGTCAGCCGCCCCGTTGCATGACTGCGTACTATGAATTCACCAACCCGATAAATGACAAGGTGAACATCATGACGCAGCACAAACAGACCGACCGCGGGACCGCCGTCGTCACCGGCGCCTCAACCGGCATGGGTGCACTGTATGCCGGTCGCCTGGCACGCATGGGCTATGACCTCATCATCGTGGCACGCAATCACAACCGCCTGAACCAACTGGCTGAACACATCACCACCGACAGCGGTCGCAGCGTGGAAGTGGTTGCAGCGGACCTGGCAGATGCCACCCAGTTGAAAGCGCTGGAAGAAAAGCTGCGTCAGGACGCGAGCATTACGCTGCTGGTGAATAACGCTGGTATCGGCACGCACACCCCGCTGCTACAGAGTGGTGTAGAAGATATGACGGCCATGATTAACCTCAACGTCACCGCTCTGACCCGCCTGACCTACGCGATAGTGCCTGGCATGGTTGCTCGGGGTCGCGGCGCCATCATCAACATCGCCTCTATCGTCAGCATTGCCCCTGAGCTGCTGAACGGCGTTTACGGTGGCAGCAAGGCTTACGTCCTGGCATTCAGCCAGTCGCTTCATCACGAACTGGCCAGTAAGGGCATTCAGGTGCAGGCCGTACTGCCCGGTGCCACCGCCACGCCGTTCTGGGACAACGGTGGTCTGCCGGTTGAACAGCTCGACCCGGGCATCGTCATGAGTGCTCAGGACATGGTAGACGCTGCCCTCACCGGATTTGCCCGCGGCGAACTCATTACCATCCCCTCCCTGCAGGATGAGGCGTTCTGGACCCGCTACGAACAAGCGCGTCAGGCCATGATGCCGCATCTGGGAAGCGACGCACCGGCTGAACGCTATCAGCCCCTGTCCGTACACTGATCGACTTTTTTCAACCTCACAACCTTAAAACTATCCCCTAAAGGAGTAAGACCATGAAACTGACCAACAACACTATCTTCATCACCGGCGGCACTTCTGGTATTGGCCGCGCAATGGCAGAAAAATTCCATCAACTGGGTAACCAGGTGATCATCTCCGGACGTCGCGAAGCGCTGCTGAAGGAGGTTATCGCCGCGAGCCCAGGCATGGATTATGTGGTGCTGGACGTGACGCGCGCCGACAGTATCCATGCCGCCGCACAGAGCGTGCTGGAACGCTACCCGGCACTGAACGTGGTGATTAATAACGCCGGGATCATGCCGTTTGATAATGCGGCGGGTGAGCTGGATGACGCGCAGGCGGTGACGCTGCTAAACACGAATATTTTGGGGCCGGTGCGCGTCAGCGCGGCGTTTATTGAGCACCTTAAGCAGCAGCCGGACGCGGTGCTGATCAACAACAGTTCTGTGCTGGCCTTCCTGCCGCTGGCGACCAACGCACTTTACTCGGCCACCAAAGCTGCAATTCACTCCTATACCCTGTCACAGCGTTTCCTGCTGCGTGACACTGGCGTACAGGTTATCGAGATCTCTCCTCCATGGGTTGATACGGATCTGATTTACAAGAGCGGCGACCCGCGTGCCATGCCACTGGATGCATTTATCAGCGAGACGTTTGACAAGCTTGGCACCGACACCATTGAAGCCATCGTTGATCGTGTATTGCCTGTACGCGATAACCCAGGCGCAGACGAACATATCCTGGTGAACCAGTTCAACCAGTCCCTGGCGGATAACCCAATCCCGGTCCAGTAAACATTACAGGGGCCCCGGCCCCTGTTTTTTATGCAGGAGTTGAATAATGAACGCTGTCATTACTACTTCCCAGCGCCGTGCCTTGCACGCGCTGAGCATCGCTTACTTTGTACAGGCTACCGGTGCGCTGTCCGTTGCCGGCAGCCTGCCTGCTATTTCCGCTGCCTGGCAGCTGACTGATGCGCAGAGTGCTCGCTTAATCAGTATTTTCGGCCTTACCTTTGCGCTGGCTGCCCCGCTGGTTCAGGTGCTGTTTGGTCACCTGCGCCGCCGCCAGCTCGTGCTCACGGGCATTGGGCTGTTTGGCCTGGGCGCCTTTGCTTTTGCACTGTCCCCGGGCTACAGCACTCTGGTTGCCTCGCGCATCCTGATGGGGGCCGGCGCGGGGTTCATCGGTCCGGTGCTGGTTGCGCTGGGTTCCGAACTGGTGCATGAGCAGCAGCGAGGCCGGGCTATCGGCATGGTGCTGCTCGGGGTATCGATGGCAAGCCTTGCCGGAATTCCGCTCGCCGCATGGGTTGCCAGCCTGTGGGGCGCAAAAGCGCTGTTTGCGCTGGTCGGCCTGGTGAGTCTCTTGAGCGGGCTCAATATTCTGCTGACGGTGCCGAATGAAAGTGCAGGAACGCGCATCCGGCTCACCGAGATGGCGGGCGTGCTGGCTGAGGGAAAGTACCTGACGGCCTTCCTGGTCGTGTTTTTTATCACCTCCGGGGTTTACAGTTTTTACTCCTTCATCGCTCCGTTGATTCGCGATACCTACACCGGTGGCACACATGCGGTCTCCGCAGCGCTGACCGTACTGGGGATTGCCGGCGTGCTGGGCAATCTCTGGGTTACCCGCGCGGCAACACGCTTTAGTTCTGAAAAGTTGCTGATGACGGGCATGACGCTGCTCATCGTTGATACGGCGCTGATTGCCATGCTGCCTAAAGTGCTGGTCGTACTGTTGATAATGCTGGTTTTATGGGCGTTTGCTACAGATCTACTCTGGCCCAGCCAGCAGCGCAGGATCGTCGAGCTGTCATCTGTCCGGCATCGTGGCATTGCGCTGGCGCTGACCAGCGCCTTTATGTTCGGGGGGATAGGCTTTGGCTCGGCAGTAGCTTCCTGGATTTATCCGGTCGCGGGATTTTACGGACTGGCCGCTATATCAGGGGCCTTCATTGTTCTGGCGCTGGTCAGCCTGCAGCTGTCTGAGAAGCTCAGAAGGTCGGTTACAGTGGCTGAACCCTGCCAGAGCGAAGCCTGAACCCTGCATCCCCGTGCTCGCCTCGCGTTTTTACTTACCGGGAGGCGGTCTTTATTCCGGCCTGACCAATTTTTCAATCATTTGCTGCAACATCTTCCTGATGGCACTGGCCTGGACGCCATCGCAGAATAGAGTCACTTTCCAAAGAAGTGGCGCCGTTTGGCATCTCAGTCGCGGCTCGTTCTGGGAAGCGATGCCTACGCCTTTATGGAGAGTGCATTAGAAGAACGTCTTTTCAGCCTCCGTGAGCAGCGGATTAAGGCTTATGCCAGTGATTCTGAATAGCAGCTATATTTTCGCAGAATAGGGTAGCTCGGTAATTACGCAGCTTTAGGCAAGTCCGTATTAAGAAGAAGGGCGTGCCTTGCTGTTCTTCTGCATTCAAGGTCCGCTTCTCGCTCATTGCAGACATCAGTTCAAGGACATTTGTCATCACACTCTGATTGCACGAATCCATGAAAAAGCCCGCGATAGGGAGTCAGTCCAATAGCGGGCTCTTTGTGCAACGTTCAGACTTGCCGTCTCCTTTTCGCCGTAAATAAAACGGCTACTTTTTCTCTTTTTTCTGGAAATCCAGCAGCTGCTCCGGCGTGACCGCCGGGTAACCCTGCGCATCTTCCGGCACTTCGTGTTGGGTGGGGATCGGCACCAGCGGGCCTAAAAAGCGCGGTTCACGTTTGAAGAGGTAGAGATCGGCCATCGCACCCAGACGTGCGCCAAATTCGCGTACCCGTACGGTGAGCATATCTTTCGGGGATGGGACCGCGTAGCACTGGGCCTGGATGCCCATATGCAGCGCAATAAACAGCGCGCGTTCGCAATGGAAGCGCTGAGTGATAATGATAAAGTCGTTGGTATCAAAGACTTTACGGGTACGCACAATCGAGTCCAGGGTACGAAAACCAGCATAGTCGAGCACGATATCCGCGGGGTCGACCCCGGCGGCAATCAGATCTTTACGCATCGTGACCGGCTCGTTATAGCTCTGGAGCGCATTATCGCCGCTCAGTAGCAGGTAGTTTACCTTGCCGCTGTTATAGGCATTCAGCGCCCCCTGAATACGGTAGCGGTAATACTGATTGATCACCCCGGTGCGGTAATATTTGGCGGTACCCAGCACCACGCCCACCTGACGGTAAGGCAGATCTTGCAGGTCGTCGAAGATGTAAGGGGCGGTTTTCCAGCTCATCCAGCGGTCGAGGCCAAGCGCAGTCAACAGCACGATGCCAGTCAGGACAAAGAGGCTGTAAAAAACGCGCTTAAACATGGAGATGACTCGTGTCGTGGGTGAAATTTCACTCAGGCTACTTTACCCGTCTGGTAAGCGCAAGAAACGGCGGTTTAATTGGGGGGATTTTCACCAGATACGCGGGCATTTCTGCCCGCGAAGCGGATCAGGCCAGCAAGGTGCGGTCAATATTCTGGCAGCCCAGCGCCTTCAGGGTTGCCACCGTAGCATCCCACTGAATGAGCGACGCATCAGCCTTTTCAGCCAGCATGGCGCGCTGAATGTCCGGATAATCATAGCCATTCAGACTCAGTAGATTCAGGGCACCCTGCAATGGGGGCAGGGTCGGGTTGAATGCCGCGTTCTCAGCATAGCTACCCGTGAAGATCGTACCGTCCCGGCACTCCAGGGCCACACCGCTCGGGGCGTTACTATAAGGGGCGTGGGATTGGTTAGCGGCGGCGATGGCGGCCTGAGTTAAGGCGTCGCCACTCAGAGCGAACCCCTGATTCTGCTCATCCATCAGGAGGGTTTTGATCTCGAGATCTTTTGGACCAAAGGCATCAGGCAGGTAATCGGCCAGCGTATGAGGGGCGCGACCCGGCAGGTTGATGCGCAGCTCTAAGCCGCTATTCAGCTCATTCATAAACTGACGACAGTGGCCGCAAGGCGTGTAATTCACCGTGATGGCGCTCAACCCTTTTTCACCGCGCAGCCACGCATGGCTGATGGCGCTCTGCTCGGCGTGCACCGTCTGCTGCATGGTGGAGCCCAGGAACTCCATATTGCCGCCAAAATACCAGGTGCCGCTCACGCCGCGCGCAATGGCACCGACGTTGAAGTGCGAAAGATCAGCGCGTGCGCAGGCGGCGGCCAGCGGCAGTAGCGCAAAGGCCAGCGCGTCGTCATCCAGATCGGTTGCCCGTTTCAGTGCGGTGACCTGTTCAGCCGTCAGCAGGGCGGGGAAGTGCGCATCTGCCAGAATCGGGGCCAGGGCTGATTGCAAATTCTCTGCAAGCTGGGCAAAAGCTGATTGAAAACGTGGGTGCATGGCATTGCCTCATAAGGATTAATGGATCGGTAGTGTACGGAGCCGCAACCGGTTTATATGTGACGGCGATCTCATTATGTGTGCAACTTATGAAACAGAAATGAAAAATGCGCGACGCGTCGCAAATTTTAGCGCATTACCGCCAGAATCACCGGGAACAGGAACGGCGCGAGAAGCGAGGTCATGATCCCGCAAATCACCAGCGCCAGCGAACTGAAAGCCCCTTCCTGATAATCCAGCTCGGCACAGCGCGCGGTGCCAAGGGCATGCGACGCGGTTCCCATCGCTAAGCCGCGGGCTGCTTTAGTCCGAATACGCATCAGGTTCAGCAGCGTGTGACCAAACACGGCCCCGAGGATGCCGACAAAAATCACGCAAACGGCGCTAATGGCCGGGATACCGCCAATGCTTCCGCCCACCGCCATCGCAATGGGGGTCGTGACCGATTTCGGTAAAATAGAGGCGGCGATTTGCGGTGATGCCCCCATCAGCAGTGCAACCGAGGTACCGGTGATCATCGCCACCACACTGCCCACCAGGCAGATAGTGATGATGGATTTCCAGCGCGCACGGATTTGATGCAGCTGTTCATACAGCGGGAAAGCCAGCGCCACGACCGCAGGCTGCAGGAGATCGTTGAGCACCTTACTGCCAGCGAAATAGTGCTCGTACGAGATACCGGTCACCAGCAGGAAAGGGATGATAACCACCATCGCCACCAGTAACGGATTGAGCAGCGGCATCTTTAAACGCATGGCGAGCTTACGCGCGGCGAAGAAGACGGCCAGGGTTAACGGCAATGACCACCAGATATTTGCCATCATTTCTTACTCTCCTTCTCGCCAATTACTTTGCGCTCACCATGAACCAGGTGTGAACTCCAGCTCACCACCAGGAAGACCACCAGAGTGCTGATAAAACAGGAAACAACGATCGGACCATACTGGGCTTTTAGCAGGTCGTAATACTGCATCACCCCCACGCCGATGGGGACAAACAGCAGCGCCATATAGCGAATCAGCACCGAGCATCCCGGTTTAACCCACTTCGCCGGAATGATCTGCAGCGCCAGTAAGACAAAGAGGATCAGCATGCCTATGATGCTACCCGGAATGGTGATCGGCAGCAGCGATGCCAGGAAGTTACCCACGTAGAGGCAGAGATAGATAAATATGAACGCGCGCAGATACTGCCAGACGTTATTCAATGATTTGTTCATGGTGAAAGCCCTTGAAGAAACGCATTCATCATACAATTAAACCCGGAAACGTGCTACGGATCACATCATGAAATTTGAGCATACCAGACATTGCTTTTTGGAACGTCGGGCATTTCCACAAACACGGGTGACAAGCCTTCACAGACGATATACGATTTATATATGAATCATTACGGAGTATATAAATGGGTATCGTAAAAATTTCCGACCTGCTGCATGACGACATTCGTGATGCCAGCAAAGCCATGTCACGTTCGGTCAACGCTCAGGCCGAATACTGGATCCGCCTCGGTATGATGAGTGAGCTCTACCCTGAACTTAATCATCAGCAGATCAAGATGATGATGCTGAAATCCGGCTCCGACCGTTTAATGGAGGTGATCAATGCCATCAATTCTCATTAAAAGCGCAGACGAGTTGGCGCGCCAGCGTCATGCGGGCGAACTGCTGGCCTCGGTCTTCACCATGCTGGACGACTTTATTAAGCCAGGCGTCACCACCATGGAGATCAACGACCGGGTGGAAGCCTTTATTGTTAATCAACTCCAGGCCCGTCCGGCCAGTAAAGGGCAGTACGATTTCCCGTATGTGCTTAACACCTCGGTGAATGATGTGGTCTGCCACGGTATCCCGAAATCGTCCGAGCATCTGAAATCCGGGTCCATCGTCAATGTCGACATCACGCTCGAGAAAGCCGGCATGATTGCCGACTCCAGTAAAATGTATCTCATTGGCGACGTCTCGCCGCTGGCCCGTCGACTGGTTAATAAAACGTACGAGGCGATGTGGAGAGGGATTAAGGCCGTGAAGCCGGGCGCGACGCTGGGGGACATTGGCCATGCGATTCAGTCTTATGTTGAGAGCAACGGCTACAGCGTGGTGCGGGAATATTGTGGACACGGTATCGGCAAAGAGATGCACGAAGAGCCGCAGGTCTTGCACTATGGAAAGCCCGGTGAAGGCGCTGTGCTCAAAGAAGGGATGGTCTTTACCATCGAGCCGATGATCAATCAGGGCGACAGCCGTATCAAGACCAAAAAAGATGGCTGGACGGTGGTGACCCGCGACAAAAAACTCTCGGCCCAGTGGGAACATACCATTGCCGTCACGGCGGAGGGTTTTGAAGTGCTGACGCTGCGCCCGGAAGAGACGGTGCCTGAGTAAGCGCCGGGCTTTCCACATACCGGGAGAGCGGCTACTATAGCGCGTCTTTTTTCACAGGTACGAACAATGCGTGTATTACTGGCGCCGATGGAAGGCGTGCTCGACTCACTGGTGCGCGAGCTGCTGACCGAGGTTAACGATTACGATCTCTGCATCACCGAATTTCTGCGCGTGGTCGATATGTTGCTGCCAGTAAAGTCGTTTTACAGACTCTGCCCTGAACTCCACAACCAGAGCCGCACCTCTACGGGCACCCTGGTAAGGGTACAGTTGCTGGGGCAATATCCCGAGTGGCTGGCGGAAAACGCCGCACGGGCGGTGGAGCTGGGCTCGTATGGCGTAGATCTCAACTGTGGCTGCCCGTCGAAGCTGGTTAACGGCAGCGGCGGCGGGGCCACGCTATTAAAAGATCCTGAGCTTATCTACCGTGGCGCAAAGGCGATGCGCGAAGCGGTACCCGCGCACCTGCCGGTGACGGTAAAAGTGCGGTTGGGATGGGACAGCAGCGATCGCCAGTTTGAGATTGCCGATGCCGTGCAACAGGCGGGGGCCAGCGAGATGGTGGTTCACGGGCGTACTAAAGAAGATGGCTACAAGGCGGAACGCATTAACTGGCAGGCCATCGGCGAGATCCGTAAACGCCTGTCGATTCCGGTTATTGCCAACGGTGAGATCTGGGATTACGAAAGTGCCCAGGCCTGTATGGCCGCTACCGGCTGTGATTCGGTCATGATTGGCCGTGGCGCCCTGAACGTGCCCAATCTGAGCCGGGTCATAAAATATAACGCGCCGCGCATGCCCTGGGCGGAGGTGGTGACCTTGCTGCAAAAATACAGTCGTCTGGAAAAGCAGGGTGATACCGGGTTGTATCATGTGGCGCGCATTAAACAGTGGCTCAGTTATCTGCGCAAAGAGTATGACGAGGCGCTGTCGTTATTTCAGGAGATCCGCACGCTGCAAACCTCAGCAGAGATTGCGCGCGTCATCCAGGCAAAATAATACCCGCTGGGGGCTTTTAGATGCCTCTTTCGCCCAGCATTAAAGGGCCTTTGGTACGCAAATCGCCTGCTGGCTGTACAGTGGCCGAGAGCGATCTCCATCACGTTTCTGTTCGTGGCGGATTGAGGCTACGAATGAAAGTGATAGAGTACCTGAACTGGATTGTTACTGCTGCGGCAGGCAAAACCTGATTTCTGGCTTCCGCCGGAGGTCAGGTTTTTTTGTTTTTGGGGTTCCGATGATCATCGCCAAAATTCTTAATAATAATGTGGTGGTTGTTCAGGATGAACACGGGCGCGAACAGGTCGTGATGGGTCGTGGGCTGGCCTTTCAAAAGCGCGTGGGTGAGAACCTGGATAAAGAGAAAGTGGAAAAGGTGTTCGCACTGCAAAGTGACGAACTGGTGCATCGCCTCGGGGAGCTTCTCAGTCAGATCCCTCTTGAGGTGATGACCACCTGCGACCGCATTATCGGGCTGGCGGCGCAGCGACTGGGTAAATTGCAGGAGAGTTTATATATCACCCTGACCGACCACTGCTACTTCGCCATTGAGCGGCAGAAGAAGGGGCTGGCGATTAAAAACGTGCTGCTGTGGGAGATCAAACGCCTTTATCCAAAAGAGTTTGAACTGGGGCAGGAAGCCCGGGCCATTATCGCCAGAAGGCTCGACGTCGCCTTAGCCGAAGATGAGGCCGGCTTTATCGCGCTGCATCTGGTCACCGCCCAGTTGAATAGCGAAATGCCGGAGGTGATGCACGTTACGCGCGTGATGCAGGAAATTCTGCAGCTAGTGAAGTATCAACTGCAGCTGGAGTATGACGAGGAGTCGCTCAGTTATCAGCGCTTCGTCACCCACCTGAAGTTCTTCGCCCAGCGCATGCTGACGCGAACCGTCGTGGAAGATGACGACGTCTCGCTGCATACCGCGGTGAAAGATAACTATGCGAAGGCGTGGAAATGCGCCGAGAAGATCGCACAGCATCTGCAAAAAAGTTATCAGCGCGAGCTGACAACCGAAGAGATTATGTTCCTCGCTATCCATATTGAGCGGGTAAGAAAAGAGGGGCGTTAAGCCTCAACAACTGGATTGTTACTGCATTACGCAGGCAAAACCTGAGCGCGGCCCCCTGATGGGGGTCGTTCTCGGGTTTTTTTATTTTTAGTCTCAGTCAACGGGTGCCTGCGGGCATTGAAGAAGGAAATCGAGATGGAATATCAAGCATTGGCAAAGGATATTCTCGCCCACGTCGGGGGCAAGGAGAACATTGTCAGTCTGGTGCATTGCGCCACCCGGCTTCGCTTTAAACTGAAAGAGAGCCAAAAGGCGGATGCTGAGGGGCTGAAGAAAAATCCGGGCGTGATTATGGTTGTCGAAAGCGGCGGCCAGTTTCAGGTGGTGATCGGCAACCACGTTAACGATGTGTGGAAAGCCGTTCGTCATGAAGCCGGGCTCACCGATGATACGCCGGTGACGGAAGAGGCGGGCGACAAAGGTAATCTGCTTGGCCGTTTGATCGACATCGTTTCGGGCATCTTTACTCCCTTTATCGGCATTCTGGCCGCCTCCGGTATTTTAAAAGGGCTGTTGGCGCTGGCAGTAGTCTGCGGCTGGCTGACCACCGACAGCGGCACCTACAAAATCTGGTTTGCGGCGAGCGATGCGCTCTTCTTCTTTTTCCCACTGGTGCTGGGTTACACCGCCGGTAAGAAATTTGGCGGTAATCCCTTCATCACCATGGTCATCGGGGGGGCATTAACCCATCCGATGATGATTCAGGCCTTTGAGGCCAGCCAGCAGGCAGGAGCGATGGAAGACGCTTTCCTCGGGATCCCTGTCACCTGGTTCAACTACAGTTCATCGGTGATTCCGATCATACTCGCTGCCTGGGTCAGCTGCTGGCTGGAGAAGCAGAGCGTAAAACGCCTGCCCTCTTCGATGAAAAACTTCTTTACCCCGCTCATCTGTCTGGGCGTGACCGTGCCGCTGACCTTCCTGGTCATTGGGCCGATTGCCACCTGGCTTAGCCAGATGCTGGCAAACGGGTACCAGTGGATCTACGTGCTGGCGCCGTGGCTGGCAGGGGCGGCAATGGGGGCGCTCTGGCAGGTCTGCGTGATCTTCGGCCTGCACTGGGGGCTGGTGCCGCTGATGATTAACAACCTTGCGGTACTGGGGCATGACTCTATGCTGCCGATGTTGCTGCCGGCGGTGTTTGGCCAGGTAGGCGCCGCGCTGGGTATCTTCCTGCGTACCCGTGATAGCCGTCAGAAAATGTTGGCCGGTTCGTCCGTCACCGCAGGGATTTTTGGCATCACTGAACCGGCGGTCTATGGCGTGAACTTGCCGCTGCGCCGTCCGTTTATCTTTGGTTGTGTGGCCGGGGCTATCGGCGGCGCGATTGTGGGTTTCAGCGATACTCACGTCTACTCCTTTGGCTTTGCCAATATCTTTACCGTGGCGCAGATGATCCCGCCAGGCGGCGTGGATGCCACCCTGTGGGGCGGTATTATCGGTACGCTGGTGGCACTGGTGTTGAGCTGCGTCATGACGCTGGTGGCCGGGATGCCGGGCCGGGCAGCGGAATCCACCCCGGTGGCGGTGCCCCCGGGTGAAAACGATGTGCTGTCGCCGATGACCGGCACCGTACTGGCTCTGGATCAGGTACCGGATACCACCTTTGCCAGCGGGCTGCTGGGCAACGGGGCGGCAATTATTCCTTCAGACAACAAAGTGATCGCCCCATTTGCCGGGGAGGTGGCCTCGCTGTTTGCCACCAAGCATGCCATCGGCCTGCTGAGCGACAGCGGCATTGAGGTGCTGATTCATGTGGGAATCGACACCGTTAAGCTCGACGGCAAACCCTTTACCGCTCACGTGAAGGTGGGTGACAAAGTTCAGCCGGGCGATCTGCTACTGGAGTTCGATCGCCAGGCGATTATCGATGCCGGCTACGATCTGGCGACCCCTATCATTATCAGTAATAGCGACGAGTACCGGGATGTTGCCACCGTGGCGGCCACTGCCGTCAATGCGGGCACGCCGTTACTCTGCGTCAGCCATTAATAACAGGAGAACCTATGAAAACGTTTCCGAATGATTTCTTGTGGGGCGGCGCGGTTGCCGCTAATCAGGTAGAAGGGGCTTATCTGGAGGATGGCAAAGGATTATCCACCTCTGACGTGCAGCCGCAGGGGGTCTTTGGCCCGGTGGTGGAACGGGTTGTGGGCGACAGCGGCATCAAAGACGTGGCGATCGATTTTTATCACCGTTATCCGGAAGATATCAGTCTGTTTGCCGAAATGGGCTTCAGCTGCCTGCGCGTCTCTATTGCCTGGACGCGTATCTTCCCGAACGGTGACGAGCAGCAGCCAAACGAAGCCGGGCTGGCCTTTTATGACAAGCTCTTTGACGAACTGGCCGCCCACGGCATCACGCCGCTGGTGACGCTCTCCCACTACGAAATGCCCTGGGGCCTGGTGAAACAGTACGGCGGCTGGGGCAGTCGTCAGACCATCGGCTTTTTTGAACGGTACGCGCGCACCGTATTTACACGCTATAAAGAGAAGGTGAAGCTGTGGCTCACGTTCAATGAGATCAACATGTCCCTGCACGCGCCGATGACCGGCGTCGGCCTGCCGGAGAGCAGCAGTAAAGGCGAAGTCTATCAGGCGATCCACCACCAACTGGTGGCCAGCGCACTGGCGGTCAAAGCCTGCCACGAGATCATTGCGGAGGCGAAAATTGGCAACATGCTGCTGGGCGGCTTGGTCTATCCGCTGACCTGCAAACCTGAAGATGTGCTGGAAGCGCTGCAGGAGAACCGCGCCTGGCAGTTCTTCGGTGACGTACAGTGCCGCGGGGCGTATCCGGGCTATATGCTGCGCTTCTTCCGCGAAAACGGCATCCAGTTGGAGATCACCGACGCCGATCGCGAGGCGCTGAAATCAACCGTCGATTTTATCTCTTTTAGCTACTACATGACCGGCTGTGTGACCACCGATGAAGCGCTAAACCAGCAGGCACGCGGCAACATCCTGAGCATGGTCCCCAATCCGCACCTGGCCAGCTCAGAATGGGGCTGGCAGATTGACCCGATTGGCCTGCGTACACTGCTGAACGTGCTGTGGGATCGCTATCAGAAGCCGCTGTTTATTGTGGAAAATGGACTTGGTGCGAAGGATAAACCGGATGCCGACGGCGTGGTGCAAGATGATTACCGCATCAGTTATCTGAACGATCACCTGGTGCAGGTTCGCGAGGCGATTGACGACGGCGTCGAGATCATGGGGTATACCAGCTGGGGGCCGATTGATCTGGTCAGCGCCTCGAAGGCCGAGCTGTCAAAACGCTATGGCTTTATCTACGTTGACCGTGACGACAAGGGTAACGGCACCCTGGCGCGGAGCCGTAAAAAGAGCTTCTGGTGGTATCAGGAGGTGATTGCCACCAACGGGGCATCGCTAAAAGAGTAACGCAGGAAACATCCCGGCAGGGGTAAGCCTGCCGGGGTATCGCTTAGAAGATCATCTTAAACACACCCGTCACCACCAGTAACCCAATCAGAAATATAACTAAAATAACCCATAGCAAAATTTTCATTGTCAGTTCCCTCATCTGTGTATTTTCCCTTTAAGTGTAGCAACCATGACAAAAGCGGCCTGATTTTAGTCAGGATCTATACTTACCTCTTTGTCCTTGAGGAGGTGAGTATGACGGCAACACAACGGGTCGCGATTGTGACCGCATCCGATTCCGGCATCGGTAAAACCACGGCACTGATGCTGGCAGAGCGCGGATTTGATATAGGCGTCACCTGGCATTCGGACGAAGAGGGGGCAGCGAAGACCTGCCGGGAGGTAGAAGCCCGTGGCCGCCGCGCGGAGTCCATCCACCTCGATTTAAGCACGCTTCCGGAGGGGGCAAAGGCCATCGAGACGCTGATTGCCCGCTTTGGCCGTCTCGATGTGCTGGTCAATAACGCCGGGGCGATGACCAAAGCGCCGTTCCTCGAGATGAAATTTGAGGAGTGGCGCAGCATCCTCACCGTCGATGTGGACGGGGCCTTTCTCTGTTCGCAGATTGCGGCGCAGCAGATGGTGAAGCAGGGGCAGGGCGGGCGCATTGTGAACATCACGTCAGTACATGAACATACGCCGTTACCGGAGGCCAGCGCTTACACGGCGGCTAAACACGCCCTCGGTGGGCTGACCAAATCGATGGCGCTGGAGCTCGTCCACCACAATATTCTGGTCAATGCCGTGGCACCGGGCGCTATTGCCACGCCGATGAACGACATGGATGACAGCGAAGTGAAGCCGGGTTCGATGCCCGAAATCCCGCTGGCGCGGCCTGGGCACACTAAAGAGATTGCCAGCCTGGTCGCCTGGCTATGCGACAGCGACGCCAGTTACACCACCGGCCAGTCGTTTATCGTTGATGGGGGCTTTATGCTGGCCAATCCGCAGTTCAAGCCCCAGTCGTAGCTGGGGTTAATCGCGCTTATTCTCACGGCGCTTTAACCACAGGCGTATCAGCACCACCAGCACCAGCACGCCAATCAGCCACACCCAGTGGCGCAGGTGCTGGTCAAAGCTATGCAGCCACGGGCCTATCACTTCTCCACCCGCGTAACCCAGGGTGGAGAAGATCAGCGCCCAAAGAATGGCGCCGAGGATGTTTAGCGGCAGGAAGATTTTGGGCGGAAGACGGCTGGCCCCGATGAGCAGCGGGCCGATAATGCGAAAGCCATACATAAAGCGGGTGCCGATGACAAACAGGTAAGGGTGGCGCTGAATCAGTTTTTGCGCCCGCTGGATTTTTTTCTGATGGCGAGAGAAGCGCCGTAACAGCGCGGGGCCAAAGCGGACGCCAAGAAAATAGAGCAGTTGATCGCCGATCATCCCCCCCAGCGCCACGGCAGCCACCACCAGCGGGAATTTTAACAGACCCTGATGCGCGGCCACGCCGCCCAGAAGCGTAATGGTTTCCCCTTCTGCCACGCTGCCTATCACTAACGCGGCGTATCCGTATTGTTCTATCAGTGCATTGATATCCATAAGATAAGCGTAGTTCCTCTCTGGGCATAACGGCATTTTTTATGCTGTACACAAAATAATCTGATGCCTGGATTATACTTAAGTATCGCTGTACGGGCCGACAACAAGGGGGCGTTATGAACCATGTCTGGGGACTTTTTTCCCATCCCGACCGTGAAATGCACGTTATCAGAAGTGAAAACGAAACCGTCAGTCATCACTATACCCATCATGTGTTGCTGATGGCGGCGATCCCCGTCATTTGCGCGTTTATTGGTACCACGCAGATTGGCTGGGATTTTGGTGATGGCACAGTTATACAACTCTCCTGGATGACCGGCCTGGCGCTTGCGGTGATCTTTTACGGCATGATGCTGGCCGGTGTGGCGATCATGGGGCGCGTGATTTACTGGATGGCGCGCAACCACCCGCAGCGTCCCTCCCTCACGCTCTGTATGATCTTCGCCGGCTATGTTGCTACTCCGCTGTTTTTAAGCGGCATTGTGGCGATTTACCCACTGGTCTGGCTCTGTGCGCTGGTGGGCACCGTTGCGCTGTTCTATACCGGCTATTTGCTGTATGTCGGCATTCCCACCTTCCTCAATATCAATAAAGAGGAGGGGCTCAGTTTCTCCAGCTCGACGCTGGCTATCGGCGTGCTGGTGCTGGAAGCGCTGCTGGCGCTGACTGTTATTCTCTGGGGTTATGGGTATCGCCTGTTCTGAATGCACTGCATTGCTGGCGTAATAGCCAGCAATGCAGCATCTGTTCACGATTATCTTCTGGCGGCCAGGCATCCGGGCGGCTATGATGACGTTTGCCAGCCGGTGATGCCTCACTTCATCGGCGGTGTACGTTATCACGTGCGTGAATAATTATCCGAAGTCTCCCCATGCTGAAATTCCGCGTTTCTATACTGAGCCTTGCCCTGTTGCTGACCGTGCCTGTTGCGACACCGGCCCTCGCGAAAACCGCCGCCGTGACGACGGCAGCCCAGCCGGAAATTGCCTCCGGTAGCGCGATGATCGTCGATCTGAACACCAATAAGGTGATCTACGCCAGCCACCCAAATCTGGTGCGCCCGATCGCTTCCATCACCAAATTAATGACCGCGATGGTCGTGCTGGACGCACGACTGCCGCTGGATGAGAAACTGAAAGTCGATATCAGCCAGACGCCTGAAATGAAAGGGATCTATTCCCGCGTGCGCCTGAACAGCGAAATCAGCCGTAAAAATATGCTGTTGCTGGCACTGATGTCCTCGGAAAACCGCGCGGCGGCGAGCCTGGCTCACCACTATCCGGGCGGCTATAACGCCTTTATCAAGGCCATGAACGCTAAGGCGAAAGCGCTGGGCATGACCCATACCCGCTTCGTAGAGCCGACAGGCCTGTCGATCCATAACGTCTCGACCGCGCAGGATCTGACCAAAATGTTAATCGCCAGCAAACAGTATCCGCTGATTGGCCAGTTGAGCACCACCCGAGAAGAGATGGCGACTTTTGCGAACCCGGCTTATACCTTGCCGTTCCGCAATACTAACCATCTGGTCTACCGTGATAACTGGAACATTCAGTTGACCAAAACCGGCTTTACCAACGCCGCAGGCCACTGCCTGGTGATGCGTACGGTGATCAAGGGTAAACCGGTGGCGCTGGTGGTGATGGATGCTTTCGGCAAATACACCCACTTCGCGGATGCCAGCCGTCTGCGTACCTGGATTGAGACGGGGAAAGTGATGCCGGTTCCGGCGGCGGCGCTGAGCTATAAAAAGCAAAAAGCGGCCCAGATGGCGGCGGCGGGTACTCTCGCCGGCGAACAGACCGCCCAGAACGACTAATTACTCCGGCAGCGTCCAGTCACCGTCGTTGAGTGGACGCTGCAAAATCAGGGTATCGCGCCAGTCCCCTTTCTTGTAACCCACGCTCCTGAGCTGTCCGGCCACTTCAAATCCGTGCTTTTTATGCAGGCGCAACGAGCCGGTATTATTCGGTCCATCGCCGATGATGGCGATCATCTGCCGCCACGGCCCCTGTTCGCTGCGTGCAATCAACGCGCTGAGCAGGGCGCTGCCAAAACCCCGTCCCGGCGTGCTGGCGTCAACGTAGATCGACTCTTCAAGGGTGTAGCGATAGGCGGAGCGAGGACGGTACAGCGTCGCGTAGCAGTAGCCCACCAGGATGCCGCGATAGAGGGCAACCAGCCAGGGTAATCCTTCTCCGGTCACGCTCTTAATGCGTTGACGCATCTCTTCTACCGTCGGGGGAACCTCTTCAAACGAGGCCCGCCCATTGAGGACATGCCAGGCGTAAATTGCCGCAATGGCATGCGCATCGTCGGGCAGCACATCGCGTACCACAACTTCCGTTTCGGTTAACATTTCTACAGCCGACATGGTCTGCCCATTCCTCATCAAAAAGCCAGAGAAACGTTTCTCTGGCACAGTGATGCTACTTTAGTCCTGCTGCATGTCGCTTAACAAATGCTTCTGCGACCCTTTCTGGTCTATTTCGTCGTTTGCAAAGTATCACCCGCTGGATTAGTCCCTTCAGCCCAGTTTTTGTGCTTAGTGGTTTTGCCAATGCCGGGGTTCATACTGTTGGTTGGGTCATTTGCGCGATAAAACTGCTTTAATGCTTCCGGCGCTTCGTAGAGGTGGCCGACGTTGTGTTCCGCAGGATATTGCGCCCCGCGCGCCTGCAATAGCGCCAGCATTTGCTCCTTCAACGCATGGGCATCCACCCCTTTTTTGACGATATAGTCCTGGTGGAAGACATAACACATAAAGTGGCCGTAATAGAGCTTATGCACCAGTTGGCTGTCGATCTCCGGCGGCAGCTGTTCAAACCACTCGGTATCATTGCGGCGCAGGGCGATATCCAGCGCAAGGATATCTTCAACTTCATCGGCATGAACCGCCTGATAACGGATAGCCGCGCCGGCGGCGGCGAAACGGTGCAAGAAAGCTTTGCTGCCTTCTTCCGGGGTACAGGCGAAGAAATCCCCATTGGCGGTTTTGAAATATTCGCTTAACCAGCTTTGCGCTTCGGCAATACCGTCGCCCGCCATCTTCAGTAGCAGGTGATGCTCGTACTTATCGCGCCAGCTCTTCATGCGTGGGGGCAGGTGTGCCGGGAAGGCGTTGCCCAGTTTCTGCATAAACCGGTCGGTAAAGTGCGGTTTAAAGAGCGAGACTTTCTCCAGCATCGCATCGGTACGCCCCTTCATAGTAAAGAAGAAGGGCATCTTGTCGGTACCGAGTTTGTCGATCATCAGGAACGTATCTTTGCCGTAACGCTCAGCAATATCGTAAATGTCCCGGTGCATATACTCACCCGCCACTGGCAGATGAGTGAACTCGCCAAGGATATGACGGCGAAGGGTGGTCAGGACCTCCGGCTGGTTGGTGCCAATATAGAACACCTGCTGATTTTTCTCGGCTTCAAAGGTGTCCAGGCGCACGGCAAAGACCGCCAGTTTGCCCGCACAGCCGGAGGATTCAAACAGTCGATCCGGGTCAGCGTTATAACGTGCCGGCGTATCGGCATCAATCTCGCGCACGCGGCTGATGTAGTCATGATCGTGCGCGTGGCGCCCGTCGTGAAGCACATCCTCATCTTTAACCCGATCGTCATCCAGCTTGCTAAGGATCTGCTCTGGCGTAACGCCCAGTTCAATACCGAGATGGTTCACCAGTTGAAGCTTGCCGTTTTCATCGATGCGCGCAAAGAGCGACATCTCGGTATATGCAGGACCGCGCTGCACCAGTGATCCACCGGAGTTATTGCAGATACCACCAACTACCGACGCCCCAATGCAGGAGGAGCCAATCACCGAGTGCGGCTCGCGTCCCAGTGGCTTAAGCGCTTTTTCCAGTGAGTAGAGGGTGGTGCCCGGATAGGCCAGAACCTGTTCGCCGTTGTCCAGCAGGTGCAGCTTATCCAGTCGCAGGGTACTGATGATCACGATATCGCGGTCGTAGTCGTTACCGTTGGGGGTAGAACCTTCGGTCAGGCCGGTATTGGCTGCCTGCATCAGGATGATTTTATCGGCCTCAACGCAGAGGCTGAGCACGCGCCATAGTTCCAGCAAGGTTCCCGGGAATACCACCGCGAGCGCATCGCCCTGGCCGGAACGGAACCCTTTACGATAGCGGGCGGTCTTCGCCGCGTCGGTCAACAGGTGGGATGCGCCCACCAGTCGTGACAATTCATTGATAAATGCGTTGTTATCGTGCGTGTTGACGGAAGACATTTCCACTCCTTGTGATGAAGCAAACTCGTGCTCTACAGCATAGCGCGATTAATCTTTAGACGAACCTCTATTCACCAGAAAAATCAGAGAATAAACCCTGCAAGCGGCGCAGGGTTTATGGCACACTGCGTTTTTCGCACGGTCTGGCCGCGATTATCCGGCGGTTATTGATGAGAGAGTAAACGACATGAAATGGCTATGTTCTGTAGGTGTCGCTGTAAGTCTGGCACTGCAACCCGCGCTGGCTGATGAGCTGTTTGGCAATCATCCCCTGACGCCGGAAGCGCGTGACGCCTTTGTTACCGACCTGCTCAAGAAGATGACGGTCGATGAGAAAATTGGTCAGTTACGTCTTATCAGCGTCGGCCCGGATAACCCGAAAGAGGCCATCCGTGAGATGATCAAAGAGAGTCAGGTTGGGGCGATTTTCAATACCGTCACCCGCCAGGACATCCGCAAAATGCAGGACCAGGTAATGGAGCTGAGTCGCCTGAAGATCCCATTGTTCTTTGCCTATGACGTGCTGCACGGCCAGCGTACCGTCTTCCCGATTAGCCTGGGTCTGGCCTCCTCATTTAACCTCGATGCGGTGAAAACCGTGGGGCGCGTCTCGGCATATGAAGCAGCCGACGACGGCCTGAATATGACCTGGGCGCCAATGGTCGATGTCTCTCGCGATCCGCGCTGGGGCCGCGCCTCGGAAGGTTTCGGGGAAGATACCTACCTTACCGCCACCCTGGGCAAAACCATGGTGGAAGCAATGCAGGGCAAAAGCCCGGCGGATCGCTATTCGGTGATGACCAGCGTAAAGCACTTCGCAGCCTACGGCGCCGTTGAGGGTGGTAAAGAGTACAACACCGTCGACATGAGCCCGCAGCGTCTGTTTAACGACTATATGCCGCCCTACAAAGCGGGGCTGGACGCGGGCAGCGGCGCGGTAATGGTCGCCCTGAACTCCCTGAACGGGACCCCGGCGACCTCGGATGCCTGGCTGCTGAAAGAGGTTCTGCGTGACGAGTGGGGCTTCAAGGGCATCACCGTTTCCGATCACGGGGCCATTAAGGAGCTGATCAAGCACGGCACCGCCTCCGATCCTGAAGATGCTGTGCGCGTCGCCCTGAAGTCCGGCATTAACATGAGCATGAGCGACGAGTATTACAGCAAATACCTGCCGGGGCTGGTCAAATCGGGCAAAGTCACCATGGCGGAGCTGGACGACGCGACCCGTCACGTTCTGAATGTGAAATATGACATGGGGCTGTTTAACGATCCGTACAGCCACCTGGGGCCGAAAGAGTCTGATCCGGTAGACACGAACGCCGAAAGCCGCCTGCACCGCAAAGAAGCCCGCGAAGTCGCCCGCGAAAGTCTGGTGCTGCTGAAAAACCGTCTCAATACGCTGCCGCTCGCCAAATCGGGCACCGTGGCGGTGATCGGGCCGCTGGCCGACAGCAAGCGCGACGTGATGGGAAGCTGGTCAGCAGCCGGGGTGGCGGACCAGTCGGTCACCGTGCTGACGGGTATCAAAAATGCGCTGGGCGACAACGCCACCGTGAAGTATGCCAAAGGTGCCAACGTGACTAACGATCAGGGCATCGTCACCTTCCTCAATCAGTATGAAGAGGCGGTGAAGGTCGATCCGCGTTCGCCAAAAGAGATGATCGACGAAGCGGTGAATACCGCGAAGCAGTCTGACGTCATCGTTGCCGTTGTGGGTGAAGCGCAGGGCATGGCTCATGAGGCCTCCAGCCGGACTGACATCACCCTGCCGCAAAGTCAGCGTGACCTGATTACCGCGCTGAAAGCCACCGGCAAACCGCTGGTGCTGGTGCTAATGAATGGCCGTCCGCTGGCGCTGGTAAAAGAGGATCAGCAGGCGGACGCCATTCTGGAAACCTGGTTCGCCGGCACCGAGGGCGGGAACGCTATTGCCGATGTGCTGTTTGGCGATTACAACCCGTCCGGTAAGCTGCCGATGTCCTTCCCGCGTTCGGTCGGACAGATCCCGGTGTACTACAGCCACCTCAACACCGGCCGTCCGTACAACGCCGATAAGCCAAACAAATACACCTCGCGCTACTTCGACGAAGCCAATGGCCCGCTTTATCCCTTTGGCTATGGTCTGAGCTACACCACTTTTACCGTCTCTGAGGTGAAAATGTCTTCCCCGTCGATGGCGCGTGACGGCAAGGTCACCGCCAGCGTGCAGGTAACCAACAGCGGTAAGCGTGAAGGTGCGACCGTGCTGCAGATGTACATTCAGGACGTTACCGCCTCAACCAGCCGCCCGGTTAAACAACTGCGTGGGTTTGAGAAGATTAGCCTGAAGCCGGGCGAGACCAAAACCGTTAACTTCCCGATCGATATCGAGGCGCTTAAGTTCTGGAACCAGCGCATGAAGTACGATGCTGAACCCGGCAAATTCAACGTCTTTATTGGCCAGGACTCTGCGCGGGTAAACAAGGGCGAGTTCGAACTGCTGTAACCCCTCCTCCAGACATCCCCTGCCGTGCGGGGGATGTCTCTCACGCGATGCAAATAACGTAATTTGGCGGTTAATTTCGCGATTTTAAACTACGCTTTTCACTCAAGCCTCTGAAAAGGGCGATAAAAAAATGAGGAATGAGGTATGACGATTTCGAAGGGGATTTTAGGCTCAGCGGCACTTTTGGCGGCGTTGAGTTTACCGCTGCAGGCCGCGGAGCCTGTGAAAGTGGGCTCTAAAATTGATACTGAGGGGGCGCTGCTCGGCAATATCATTTTGCAGGTGCTCGAAAGTCACGGCGTAAAAACAGTCAATAAAGTTCAGCTTGGCACCACCCCGGTGGTGCGCGGTGCCATCACGTCCGGCGAGCTGGATATCTACCCGGAATATACCGGCAACGGGGCGTTTTTCTTCAAAGATGAAAACGATGCCGCATGGAAGAATGCCAGCCAGGGCTACGAAAAAGTTAAAAAACTCGACGCCGAACAGAACAAGCTGGTGTGGTTAACCCCGGCCCCGGCCAATAACACCTGGACCATCGCGGTGCGCAAAGACGTGGCGGAAAAGGGCAAACTGACGACGCTTGAGGATCTTAGCCGCTATCTGAAAGAGAAAGGCGAATTCAAACTGGCCGCGTCGGCAGAATTTATCGAACGTGCGGATGCGTTACCCGCGTTTGAAAAAACTTACGGCTTCAAGCTCGACCAGAGCCAGCTCTTGTCGCTGGCCGGTGGCGATACGGCTGTGACCATTAAAGCGGCGGCGCAGCAGACTTCCGGGGTGAACGCGGCAATGGCCTACGGCACCGACGGCCCGGTCGCGGCGCTGGGTCTACAGACCCTTACCGATCCGAAGGGGGTTCAGCCTATTTATGCGCCCGCACCCGTGGTGCGGGAAGCGGTGCTGAAGGCCTATCCGCAGCTCGGCGAATGGCTGAAGCCCGTCTTTGAAAGCCTGGATGAGAAAACCTTACAGCAGCTGAATGCCAGCATTGCGGTAGAGGGGCTGGATGCCAAAAAAGTGGCGGCAGATTATCTTAAGTCGAAAGGGCTGGTGAAATAGCCCACCGCAACAGGACTCTGCTGTGCCGATAACCTGTCATAACCGCGTGCTGTTGCTGCTGGCCATTCTGGCTGTGGCGGCAGCCGCGCTGCCTTTCGTCAATTTCGCCCCAAACCGGCTGGTTTCCGGAGAGGGGCGTGCGCTCTGGCAAATCTGGTCTTTTTCCCCCTGGCTGCTTCTCGCGCCGCTCTGCCTGCTGGCGGGGCTATCGCTGGCGCGTGGCCGACTGGCGCTGATGCTGACGCTACTGGTATGCGAGCTGCTGTTTATTGTGCTTTTCTGGAGCGCAGGGCAGGCGGCCACGCACCTGGTAACGGCAGAAAGTCCGCTGGCTCGTACGTCGGTAGGCAGCGGTCTGTGGCTCTGGCTGGCCTTGTGCTTGCTGGCCTGCAGCGATGCTATTCGTCGTCTCTCGACTCAGCCCGTCTGGCGCTGGCTGCTGCATGCGCAAATCTGGATCCTGCCGTTAGCCCTGCTCTTTAGCGGTGAGCTGAATAGCTTATCGTTGCTAAAGGAGTACGCCAATCGGCAGGAGGTGTTTGATAACGCGCTGGCGCAGCATCTAACGCTATTGCTGGGCACTCTCGCCCCGGCGCTGGTCATTGGCGTGCCGCTGGGGATGTGGTGTTATCGCCATCCCACCCGCCAGGGGCCGGTGTTTGCGGTGTTGAATGTTATCCAGACTATCCCTTCCGTGGCCCTGTTTGGCCTGCTGATCGCGCCGCTGGCCGGGCTGACCAAAGCCTTTCCGTGGCTCTCGACGCTGGGTATCGCCGGTACAGGGCTGACCCCGGCGCTGATTGCCCTGGTGCTCTACGCCTTGCTGCCGCTGGCGCGAGGGATGGTGGCGGGGTTAAGCCATGTGCCTGCCGACGTACTGGAAAGTGCTGATGCGATGGGCATGAACGCCCGTCAGCGCTTCTGGCAGATCCAGCTTCCCCTTGCGCTACCGGTGCTGCTACGCGCATTACGGGTGGTAGCGGTGCAGACGGTCGGGATGGCGGTGATTGCCGCGCTGATTGGAGCCGGCGGGTTTGGTGCACTGGTGTTCCAGGGGCTGCTGAGTAGTGCCCTCGACCTTGTGCTGTTGGGTGTGGTGCCGGTTATTGCGCTGGCAGTCGTCATTGACGCTCTCTTCGCCCTGTGGATAGCGCTACTGAAAGGGAGTCGCGATGATTGAATTCCAGGATGTAAATAAAGTATTCGCCGGTCAGCCGGCGGTCAGCGACCTGAACCTTACCTGTGAGGAGGGGGCGTTTTCAGTGCTGATTGGCACCTCCGGATCGGGGAAGTCTACTACCCTGAAAATGATCAATCGGCTGGTGGAACATGACAGCGGCCGCATCTGCTTCGCCGGGCAAGAGATCCGCAGCCTGCCGGTGCTGGAGCTGCGTCGGCGTATGGGGTACGCCATTCAATCCATCGGGCTGTTCCCCCACTGGACGGTCGCGCGCAACATTGCCACCGTGCCGCAGTTGCAAAAGTGGTCGAAACAACAGATCGACGACCGCGTCGATGAGCTGATGGCGCTGCTGGGTCTGGATCCCTCCCTGCGGGAACGCTATCCGCATCAGCTTTCTGGCGGGCAGCAGCAGCGCGTAGGGGTTGCCCGGGCGCTGGCTGCTAACCCAGAAGTACTATTAATGGATGAACCCTTCGGGGCGCTGGATCCGGTCACACGCAGCGCATTGCAGCTGGAGATGACCCGTATTCACCGCATTCTGGGGCGCACCATAGTTCTGGTGACCCACGATATTGACGAGGCCCTGAGGCTGGCGGACAGACTGGTGCTGATGGATAACGGCAGAGTTGTGCAGCAAGGCTCGCCGCTGGAGCTGTTAACACAGCCCGCCACCCCCTTTGTACGCGAGTTCTTTGGCCGCAGCGAGCTGGGGGTGCGGTTGCTCTCCCTGCGAACGGTGGGTGAGTCGATGCGTCGGGAGATGACCCCTGAGGCGGGTGAGCCTTTACACGACAGCATGAGCCTGCGCGATGCCCTGTCAGCGTTTGTCACCGGCCGCTGCGAGCGGTTGCCGGTCGTCAACGCCCAGGGTCAGCCTTGCGGCACGCTGCATTTTCGCGATCTGCTGAACGGGGAGGCCGCGCATGAAGTGGATGCGTGATCCGCTGCTGTGGCTGGTGCTGCTCTTCGTGGCGCTGCTGCTGCTCATGCCCCACAGTGCGCCCCTTTTCAGCGCTCTGTTTCCTGAACTGCCTCGTCCGGTTTATCAGCAAGAGAGTTTTCTGAGCCTGACGCTGGCGCACTTCTGGCTGGTGGGGATATCGAGCCTGATTGCGGTGGCGATTGGCGTGGGGGCAGGCATTGCGGTGACGCGTCCGGCAGGGGCGGAGTTTCGCCCATTAATTGAAACGCTGGCTGCTATCGGGCAGACGTTCCCGCCGGTGGCGGTACTGGCCATTGCGGTGCCCGTGATGGGATTTGGGCAACAGCCGGCGATTATCGCCCTGATCCTCTACGGCGTGTTGCCGATTTTACAGGCGACGCTGGCAGGGCTCGCGGCAGTGCCCGCCTCGGCCATCAGCGTAGCGGAAGGGATGGGGATGAGCGGCTGGCAGCGACTGCGCAGTATTGAGCTACCGCTGGCCGCGCCGGTGATGCTGGCCGGTATCCGCACCTCGGTGATCATCAATATTGGTACGGCGGCTATCGCGTCGACGGTGGGGGCGAACACACTGGGAACGCCGATTATTATCGGCTTAAGCGGATTCAATACGGCTTATATCATTCAGGGGGCGACTCTGGTGGCGCTGGCGGCCATTGTGGTAGACCGCGCCTTTGAACGGCTGGCAGGCTGGATCAGCCGACACCGCCGCGAACAATAAAGGAATAGCCAGCCAGCATCACACCGCCAATACCGCTTACGGCCATCAGTGCGAACAGGGTGATTACCGCCACTTTGGTTGCTTTCATCTTATGCTCCTTTTGTTAACAGAGCGATTATACGGCGAAGCAAGGCTGTTAATGAACCATTAATTGCCATTAAGGGAGAAGACTGGATATCCGTGCTCTTGCCACTGGGTCAGTTGCTGCTGCTGTGCTTCGGTGGGGGACTCACCGCACCACACCAGCAGCGTCTGGCCGTCAAACAATTCCGGGCGCAACTGGCCGAGCGAATGAGCCAGCACATCGACGCGCCACCCCTGCTGGGCGGCGATCCAGGCTTCCAGCCACAGACGGGTCGTATCATGCACGTTCCAGCCAATGACGAGCGCGTCTTTGCTGTTTTTCTTACGCGCCGTCGCCAGACAGATGCAGATGTAATTAATCAGCACGCCATCCAGTGCACTCAGTAACGCCTGAAGGGTTGGTTGTTGGGATTGCAGACGTCGGCGAAGGGGGATGAAAAGGTGGGCAATTAACGTCTGTGCGGGATAGTCACTGCCCCGTTCCTTAAGCCAGAGACGCAGGCGGTTGAGATGGCCAGACTGCAAATAGCGTAGCAACACTTCCTGTTGTTCGCGCCAGATGTCCTGTTCAGTATTATTCTGCTCGCTCAGCAGGGTTTTCACCTTGCTGACCTGCACGCCGTTATCAATCCAGCCTTTAATTTCGCGGATCCGATCGATATCCGCATCGTTAAACAGCCGATGCCCGCCGTCGGTTCGCTGCGGTTTCAGTAATCCGTAGCGACGCTGCCAGGCCCGTAACGTAACGGGATTGATGTCACAAAGAAGTGCCACTTCCCCTATCGTGTAAAGCGCCATCTGAGCCCCCTGGCTTGCGCATTCCCAGCTTAACTGTAGACCGAGTTTCGCGAACCAGGAAGAATTGTCCTTTTTTTGCACAAACAATACGAAGATCAGAATATGTTCAGCAAAAGGTGTGATGTCAGCCACGAAACGAGGTTTATTAAGTATTGCTACAAAGAAAGTTAACGCTTATGGGTGTATGTTACGCGCTTTTAGGGTTTGCGGTTTTCAAGTATGTACGAATTCAATCTGGTGTTGTTGCTGCTTCAGCAGATGTGCGTGTTCCTGGTCATTGCCTGGCTGATGAGCAAAACGCGCCTCTTTATCCCCCTGATGCAGGTCACCGTGCGTCTGCCGCATAAACTCCTCTGCTACGTCGTATTCTCTATTTTCTGTATTCTCGGCACCTGGTTCGGCCTGCATATTGAAGACTCCATTGCCAATACGCGCGCCATTGGCGCGGTCATGGGCGGGCTGCTGGGCGGCCCGGTTGTAGGTGGGTTGGTGGGGTTGACCGGTGGGCTGCACCGCTACTCCATGGGCGGCATGACGGCGCTAAGCTGCATGATCTCCACCATCGTTGAGGGGCTGCTGGGTGGGCTGGTGCACAGCTATATGATTAAGCGTGGCCGTCCGGACAAAGTTTTCAGCCCCTTGACCGCGGGCGCCATCACCTTTGTGGCCGAACTGGTGCAAATGTTGATCATCCTGCTTATTGCCCGCCCCTATGACAGCGCGCTGCATCTGGTGAGCAGCATCGCGGCACCGATGATGGTCACGAACACCGTCGGTGCCGCGCTGTTTATGCGTATCTTGCTCGATAAGCGGGCCATGTTTGAAAAGTATACCTCGGCATTTTCCGCCACCGCCCTGAAAGTCGCGGCCTCGACAGAGGGGATTTTGCGCCAGGGATTTAACGAAGAGAACAGCATGAAAGTGGCGCTGGTTCTGCATCAGGAGCTGGACATCAGCGCGGTAGCCATCACCGATCGTGAGAAGTTGCTGGCCTTTACCGGTATCGGAGACGACCATCACCAGCCGGGCAGACCGATTTCGTCCAGCTATACGCTTCGCGCCATCGAGACCGGTGAGGTAGTCTACGCAGACGGTAACGAAGTGCCGTACCGCTGTTCGCTGCATCCCCAGTGCAAGCTAGGGTCAACACTGGTGATCCCGCTGCGGGGAGAGAACCAGCGGGTCATGGGCACCATCAAGCTCTATGAAGCCAAAAACCGACTCTTTAGCTCCATCAACCGCACGCTGGGGGAGGGGATTGCCCAGCTGCTCTCGGCGCAAATTCTGGCCGGACAGTATGAGCGACAAAAAGCGTTACTGACGCAGTCGGAGATTAAGCTGCTGCATGCTCAGGTGAATCCGCACTTTCTGTTCAATGCCCTGAATACGCTTAAGGCGGTGATCCGCCGTGATAGCGATCAGGCCACGCAGCTGGTGCAATTTTTATCGACCTTCTTCCGTAAGAACCTGAAGCGGCCGTCAGAGATTGTCACCCTGGCAGATGAAATAGAGCATGTGAATGCCTATCTGCAAATTGAAAAGGCGCGCTTCCAGGCGCGTTTACAGGTAACGCTGAACGTGCCGGAGAAGCTCTCATGGCAACAGCTGCCTGCTTTTACCCTGCAGCCGCTGGTCGAGAACGCCATCAAGCATGGCACTTCCCAGCTGTTGGGCACCGGTGAGATATCCATTACCGCCAGCCAGTTTAATCACCATCTGGTGCTTGATATTGAAGATAATGCCGGCTTGTATACCGCAAAACCCGGATCCACCGGACTGGGCATGGGGCTGGTCGATAAACGATTGCGTGCCCATTTCGGCGATAGCTGTGGCATTACCGTGGCCTGTGAACCGGATTGCTTTACCCGTATTACCTTACGTCTGCCCCTGGAGGAACGCACATGCTGAACGTGCTGATAGTTGATGATGAACCTCTGGCGAGGGAAAACCTGCGGGTGCTCCTGCAGGAACAGCGTGATATCGAGGTGGTAGGGGAGTGCGCCAACGCCATCGAAGCTATCGGGGCCGTCCATACGCTGCGCCCGGATGTGCTGTTTCTGGACATTCAGATGCCACGCATCAGCGGGCTGGAGATGGTGGGAATGCTCGATCCGGCGCACCGGCCCTATATCGTTTTTCTGACCGCCTACGATGAGTACGCGGTAAAAGCTTTTGAAGAACATGCGTTTGATTATCTGCTGAAGCCCATCGAAGAGAAGCGGCTGGAAAAGACCCTTAACCGCTTACGGCAAGAGCGTAGCGTGCAGGATGTTTCGCTGCTGGCGGAAAATCAGCAGCCCCTGAAGTTCATTCCCTGTTCAGGCCATAGCCGTATTTATCTGCTGCAGATGGATGACGTGGCCTTTGTCAGCAGTCGAATGAGCGGGGTATTCGTGACCAGCCATGAAGGCAAAGAGGGTTTTACCGAGCTGACGCTACGAACCCTGGAGAGCCGCACGCCGCTGTTGCGGTGCCATCGACAATACCTGGTTAACATGGCCCACCTGGAAGAGATCCGGCTGGAGGAGAACGGTCAGGCGGAGCTGGTGTTAAAATCCGGGCAGACGGTGCCGGTGAGCCGCCGCTATCTGAAGAGTTTGAAAGAGGCGATTGGGCTGTAAAACTGCTACACTGCGCGCCATTGCATCATCGACAGTTAAAGGCACTCATGCTTAGTAATGACATTCTTCGTAGCCTGCGCTACACCCTGAAAGCGAACAATAACGATATGGTGCGCATTCTTGCGCTCTCCGAGATGGAGTCCACCTCTGCCGGTTTCGACACCTGGATGACCAAAGAGGACGAAGAGGGTTTTGTCCGTTGCCCAGACATTATTCTGTCTGGCTTCCTGAACGGGCTGATCTACGATAAGCGTGGCAAAGATGAATCCGCGCCTGAGCTGGCGCTTGAGCGTCGTGTTAACAATAACACGGTGCTGAAGAAACTGCGCATCGCCTTCTCCCTGAAAACAGACGATATTCTGGCGATCATGACCGAGCAGAAGTTTCGCGTCTCTATGCCGGAAATCACGGCCATGATGCGCGCGCCGGACCACAAGAACTACCGTGAGTGCGGCGATCAGTTTTTGCGTTACTTCCTGCGCGGCCTGACCAACCGGGTGCACGCCAAAGCCTGACGCCAGTGACCGCCCCGGCAGCGACGTTCTGCGGGGGCGCGTACTCATTTCACCTCGACAAATCCCTGCGCAAGCCGATGTTCTGCCGATTCAGCCATTGAAAGGCTCGGTTTTTCACAGTCGGCCTCTTTACCCTGTAATTTGCACAGATCGCGGTCGCTGACCTCGCTAAAGTTTACCGAGACGCGTAGCAGTACGGCGTCGGGCTGATACTCTGCACTGTATTTGGCGCCTTTAACCCCGGCGTAATGGGCCACCATGGGCTCAATGGACTGGCGCGCCTGCGCTTCATTCTCGGCACCCATCGATCGGTAGGTGATTTTACTCTGGGTATCCTGGCGAGTGATGGTGTCCCCTTCATAGTAATAGGTGAAGGTGATCTCACTCTCTTTTGCGCCGTTGGTAAAGGTTCGGCTGTTTTCGCTTGTGCTATCGCAGCCCACAGCCGTGGCGGCGAACAAAACCACGGCCAGCGCGGTGGTGAGGCGGTTTACTGTCATCAAATTCCCTTTTGTTAAAGCAGACCCTTTTTCGCGACGATGCTAACAGGTCACTGTGATATCCAAAGCGGGAATGTGGTGAAGGGATTTGATTTCGGAATTTATAAAAAAAGCGCTGCCAGTGCAGCGCTTTCAAGGGGAGGGGGTTATTTTACCTGCTGACCCGGCTTCGCGCCGTCGTCAGGGCTTAGCAGGAAGATGTCTTTCCCGCCAGGGCCTGCGGCCATCACCATCCCTTCTGAGATGCCGAAGCGCATTTTGCGTGGCGCAAGGTTAGCCACCATCACCGTCAGGCGACCAATCAGCACCTGCGGGTCTGGATAGGCAGAGCGGATGCCGGAGAAGACGTTACGCTTCTCGCCGCCCAGATCCAGCGTCAGACGCAGCAGCTTGTCGGAGCCGTCGACGAATTCCGCGTTTTCAATCAGCGCGACGCGCAAGTCGACTTTGGCGAAATCATCAAAGGTGATGGTCTCCTGAATTGGATCGTCGGCCAGCGGGCCGGTTACCGGCGCAGCGGCAGCCTTCACCTCTTCTTTAGAGGCGTCGACCAGGGCTTCAACCTGCTTCATTTCGATGCGGTTATAGAGCGCCTTGAAGGTGTTCACCTTGTGGCCGAGCAGCGGCTGCTGGATGGCATCCCAGGTCAGTTCGGTGTTCAGGAATGCTTCAGCACGCGCAGAGAGCTGCGGCAGAACCGGCTTCAGCCAGGTCATCAGCACGCGGAACATATTCAGGCCCATGGTGCAGATAGCCTGCAGGTCCGCATCGCGACCTTCCTGCTTAGCGACAACCCACGGTGCCTGCTCGTCAACGTAGCGGTTCGCCACGTCAGCCAGCGCCATGATTTCGCGAATGGCTTTACCGAATTCACGGCTTTCCCAGGCCTCGCCAATCGCAGCGGCGGCGTCGGTGAAGGTTTTGTACAGCGCAGGATCGGCCAGTTCGGCAGAGAGCACGCCGTCGAAACGCTTAGCAATGAAGCCCGCGTTACGGGAGGCCAGGTTCACCACCTTGTTAACGATGTCCGCGTTGACGCGCTGGACGAAATCTTCCAGGTTCAGGTCGATATCGTCGATACGGGAAGAGAGCTTCGCGGTGTAGTAGTAGCGCAGGCTGTCCGCGTCGAAGTGGTTCAGCCAGGTGCTGGCTTTAATAAAGGTGCCGCGGGATTTAGACATCTTCGCGCCGTTCACCGTCACATAGCCGTGGACGAACAGGTTGGTCGGCTTGCGGAAGTTGCTGCCTTCCAGCATGGCCGGCCAGAACAGGCTGTGGAAGTAAACGATATCTTTGCCGATAAAGTGGTAGAGCTCGGCTGTGGAATCTTTCTTCCAGTATTCCTCAAAGCTGGTGGTGTCGCCGCGCTTGTCGCACAGGTTCTTGAAGGAGCCCATGTAGCCAATTGGCGCATCCAGCCAGACGTAGAAATATTTGCCCGGCGCGTTCGGGATCTCAAAGCCAAAGTACGGCGCATCGCGGGAGATATCCCACTGCTGCAGACCAGACTCGAACCACTCCTGCATTTTATTGGCGACCTGCTCCTGCAGCGCACCGCTGCGGGTCCACGCCTGCAGCATTTCGCTGAACGACGGCAGGTCAAAGAAGAAGTGTTCAGAGTCACGCATGACAGGCGTTGCGCCAGACACTACGGATTTCGGCTCGATAAGCTCGGTCGGGCTGTAGGTCGCGCCGCACACTTCGCAGTTATCGCCATACTGGTCCGGAGATTTGCACTTCGGACAGGTGCCTTTCACAAAACGGTCCGGCAGGAACATGCCTTTTTCCGGATCGTAGAGCTGAGAAATGGTGCGGTTTTTAATAAAACCGTTCTCTTTCAGACGGGTATAGATAAGCTCTGACAGCTCGCGGTTCTCGTCGCTGTGCGTCGAGTGGTAGTTGTCATAGCTGATATCGAAACCGGCGAAGTCGGTCTGGTGTTCCTGACTCATCTCCCCGATCATCTGCTCCGGGCTGACGCCAAGCTGCTGCGCTTTCAGCATGATTGGCGTGCCGTGGGCATCGTCTGCACAGATGAAGTTGACTTCGTGGCCGCGCATTCGCTGGTAACGGACCCAGACATCAGCCTGGATATGCTCCAGCATGTGGCCGAGGTGGATGGAGCCGTTGGCGTACGGCAGTGCGCACGTTACCAGAATTTTTTTCGCGACTTGAGTCATAGTAAGCATTACTTCTTTTAACTGTGAAAAGGGGGTTTGATGTTACCCGAAAGGGAATAACTACGCCAAGAAATAAGGGCATCAATCCATAAATGAATAATTGTGGCCTGTAGGGTAAACTTAGGCTCTACGCATGCTATTTCAGAACTACAACAAAGGAGTCGGGATGAGTTCTCAATCCCAGGCCAAATCACCGGAAGCCTTACGAGCAATGGTCGCCGGGACGCTGGCAAATTTTCAGCATCCAACCCTGAAACACAATCTCACCACGCTGAAAGCGCTGCACCATGTAGCGTGGCTGGATGAGACGCTGCACATTGAGCTGCAAATGCCATTTATCTGGCGCAGCGCTTTCGAAACGCTGAAAGAGCAGACCAGCTCTGAGCTGCTGCGCATTACTGGCGCAAAAGCGATTGACTGGAAGTTGTCGCACAGCATCGCCACCCTCAAGCGCGTGAAAAATCATCCGGGCGTGAACGGCGTGAAAAATATCATTGCGGTTAGTTCCGGCAAGGGCGGGGTAGGGAAATCCTCTACCGCGGTAAACCTGGCGCTGGCGCTGGCCGCAGAAGGGGCAAAAGTGGGCATCCTGGATGCGGACATTTATGGCCCATCGATCCCGAACATGCTGGGAGCAGAAAACCAGCGTCCAACGTCGCCGGATGGCACCCATATGGCGCCGATCATGGCGCACGGGCTGGCAACAAACTCTATCGGTTACCTGGTAACCGACGACAACGCCATGGTGTGGCGCGGTCCGATGGCCAGTAAAGCTCTGATGCAGATGTTACAAGAGACCATGTGGCCGGATCTGGATTACCTGGTCCTGGATATGCCGCCGGGTACCGGGGACATTCAGTTGACTCTGGCGCAGAACATCCCGGTCACCGGGGCGGTTGTGGTGACCACACCGCAGGACATCGCGCTTATCGATGCTAAAAAAGGCATCGTGATGTTCGAGAAAGTGGAAGTGCCGGTGCTGGGTATCGTTGAGAACATGAGCATGCACATCTGCAGCAACTGCGGGCATCATGAGCCTATCTTCGGGACCGGTGGCGCAGAAAAACTGGCTGAACAGTATCACACTCAACTGCTGGGACAGATGCCGTTACACATCACGCTGCGTGAGGATCTCGACAGCGGCAAGCCAACGGTCGTGAGCCGTCCGGCTAGCGAGTTTGCGGATATGTATCGCCAGCTGGCGGGGCGCGTTGCGGCGCAACTCTACTGGCAGGGTGAGGTTATCCCGAGCGAAATCGCGTTCCGCGCGGTCTAAAATCAGCAGGCTGCCCTAACCGGGCAGCCTGTAGTGCATCAGATAATACTCGCCGTCCGGCGACTCTCCCGTCGCTTCAATATGCCACCCCTGGCGCTGGTAAAATTCTACGGCACGACTGTTCTTCACCAGACATTTCAATGCACCGGTGCTGGTAAACGTTTGCTGAACATGTTCGAGCAAGGCCTTACCTGCCCCCTGACCCTGAAAATGGGGATCGACAAAGAGGCAGTGCAGGAAATTGTCATTGACCGCCACTGAGGCAAAACCTACCCGGTGACCCGCGTCAATCGCCACCCAAATCTGCTCATTAAGCGTGGCGGCATCGAAATCCTCAAGACGCCAGGCGCTATCATCAAGCCATGGCCAGGCAGCGCGACGGGCGTGGAGGTAGAGCGTGCGCAGGAAAGGGCGGTCACTCTCCTGCCAGGGACGAATTTTCACCGGCTTAACGATGGTAGAAGATGTCACCGTTGTAGGCTTTGTAGATTTTGCCATCGGTATCGCCAATCAGTACGTAGTTCTCACCCATGTAAGTCCAGTGCGTGCCGGCATCGGGCGCAGGCAAGTTACGCAGATTGTACTGTTTAATGGTGTATTCCGGGGTCTGGTATTGCGCGGGGGCAAAATCGCCAATTTTGTATTTGGTGAAATCGGCAATAAACTCCTGCTCCTCATAGGCCTGGATGCCACCAGGGGCCGCAACGGCCAGAGGCGCAATAAATGCTGTGCTCGCCAGAGACAGTAATGTGCCCAGAAGCAGTACTTTACCTTTGTTCATTTTTTCTCCAGTTCTTAACGCTTTGCTGTGACGCGACATCAGTTATTACTCAACCGACAGTCTATCTCAAGTTTCGCTTGCTGGCGCGTCGAGAAAAAATGTAACAAAACCGTACCTTTGGCCGCCAGGCGTAGTCGCTAATTATCGGTCGCATGAATTAGATTAAGAATAGTAATAATTATTTGTATTGCTTTATTAATGAATTCCGAATCTGAAGCCGTTATCCAGTAATAGAACGCACACGCTGTGTTAATTTTGTAGCACAGCGTTTAAAATGCCTGGAAGGTTATTGGATTTTCCTCACTGCTTATATTTCAGATAATATCAGCATACTTTCGTCGGACGGATCATACCGTTTCGATGCCTCATAAATCTATAAATATTAATTAGTTATTACAAATCAGCAATGCCGGGCTTGTCGGGTGTATCAACATTAATTTCAGGGCGTCATTATTAATGAAAGCTAAAATACGGATATGGACTTTACTTATTACAACAGGGTTGTTAACAGGCTGCGTTAATATTCCCGGGCAACATCTTAAAACGAATGGGAAAAAGATAGCCCATACCGTTGATTCCTCCGACGATATAAGCAAAAAAGTCGAATTATGGCCACTTACCCCTTCTGTGATTGAACAGTTGCGTCCAGCCAGCCTGAAATCTCAGGCAAATCCTGGACTCGACGAACAGCTTAAAAAGTGGGAGTACCGGATCGGCACCGGCGACATTCTGATGATCACCGTATGGGATCACCCGGAGCTCACCACGCCTGCCGGGCAATATCGTAGCGCCAGCGATACCGGCAACTGGGTAGGGGCGGATGGCACGCTCTTTTATCCCTACGTTGGCAAGCTGCACGTAGCCGGGAAAACGCTGGCAGAGGTGCGCAGTGAGATCACCCGGCGGCTGGAGCGGGTGATCGAAAGCCCACAGGTTGATGTCAGCGTCGCGGCGTTTCGCTCGCAAAAAGCCTATGTCACGGGTGAAGTCGCAAAATCGGGCCAACAGCCTATCACCAATATTCCGCTGACTGTGATGGATGCCATTAACGCGGCAGGCGGTCTCTCTGCGGATGCCGACTGGCGAAACGTGGTGCTGACCCATGACGGCAAAGATTCCGTGATTTCCCTCTATGCGTTAATGCAGCATGGCGATCTCAGTCAGAACCGGCTGCTTAGCGCCGGCGATATCCTCTTTATTCCACGTAATGATGCCCTCAAGGTCTTTGTGATGGGGGAAGTGGTGAAACAGAGCACGCTGAAGATGGATCGCAGCGGTATGACTCTGGCGGAAGCCCTGGGTAATGCGGGCGGTATTAACCAGGATCTGGCGGATGCTACCGGCATTTTTGTGATTCGCTCAACGGCTGAGAAAAAGCCCGGGAGCAAAATTGCCAATATCTATCAGCTGAAAGCGCGCGACGCGTCGGCCATGGTTCTGGCCACGGAGTTTGAGCTACAGCCTTACGACATCGTCTATGTCACTACGGCGCCATTGGCTCGCTGGAACCGCGTCGTGAAACAGCTGGTACCGACAATCACTGGTATCCACGATCTGACTGAAACCGTTCATTCCATCAGGACGTGGCCATAATGCGGATCCAAACCATTCTGGTGGTGTGTACAGGAAACATCTGCCGCTCCCCGATGGGGGAGGGGCTTTTACAGCAGAAGATGCCTGAGATCGCCGTCAGCTCGGCAGGCATCAGTGGATTGAACGGACGGCCCGTTCACCCTCAGGCGCTGGCGGTGGCGGCGGCGCATGGCATTTCACTTGCTGACCATGTCGCGCGCGTAGTCACCGCCCCCATGCTTAAGCAGCACGATCTGATTCTTGCGATGGAGCAGGCGCAAATCAACCGCATCTCGCAAATCGCGCCGGAAGTGCGCGGCAAAGCGCTACTGTACGGTAAATGGCAGGGGGGACAGGAGATCCCGGATCCGTTCGGCCAGAGCCGGGATGCATTTGAGTATGTTTTTCGCCTGTTAAGCGAGGCGAGTCAGGAATGGGCCAGCCGGCTCACAGTTAAGGGATTACCAACATGTCGTCAAAAACAGTAAATCAGTCTGGCTACGGGATGGAAACCCAGGAGCTGGATCTGGCTCGCCTGCTCAGCGAATTGATCGATCATCGCGTTTGTATATTGAGTTTCACGCTGCTCTGCGCAACCTGCGGTCTGCTGTATGCACTCTTTGCCTCGCCGGTCTATATCGCCGATGCGATCATTCAAATTGAACAAAAGCAGCAAAATAATCTCCTTAAATCGATCACTCAGCTGTCGGGGGATGCTTCACCAGACTCGACGGCAGAAATCCAGCTGCTGAAATCGCGGATGATTCTGGGTAAAACCGTCGATGATTTACGCCTGCGCGATGAGATCGTCCCGGTGCGTTTCCCGCTCATTGGCAATGGTCTGGCCCGGCTGACAGGCCAGGAGAAGCCCGTGCTGAAGCTCGACTGGCTGATGTTGCCCTCCAGGCACTCCCCCCTGACCCTGACCGCCGGGAAAAATGGCGAGTTCCTGCTCGAAGGCATTGATATCAACGTGCATGGCACCCCGGGGAAACTGGTGCAGAAAGCGGGCGTCGCGCTGCGGGTGCGTGAATTGCGCGCCCCGGTCGGTACTCGCTTTAAAATCAACCAGAAAACGCAGCTTGAGGCGATCAACGTCTTGTCGAAACGCTTTAGTGTGGTCGAAAAGGGCAAAGAGAGTGGGGTACTGGAACTCAGTTTAACCGGTCCTGAGCGAGACGCCATTGCGGCTACGCTAAATCAAATTGCCAATAATTATCTGCAGCAGAATATCGACCGTCAGGCCGCGCAGGATTCACAAAGTCTCGCCTTCCTGAAGCGACAGTTGCCGAAGGTGCGCGGAGAGCTGGATGAAGCGGAGGGTCGCCTGAACAACTACCGCAAAAAGCGGGATTCGGTCGATCTGTCGCTGGAGGCTAAATCGGTCCTTGAGCAGATTGTCAATGTCGATAATCAGCTGAACGAACTGACCTTCCGCGAGGCGGAAGTTTCACAGCACTTCAAAAAGGATCACCCTACTTATCGTGCGCTACGGGACAAACGGGCTACGCTGGAAAAGGAGCGTGAGCGGTTGAATAAGCGGGTCGGAACGATGCCATCCACCCAGCAGGAGATTTTACGGCTGAGTCGGGACGTGGATTCGGGGCGCGCGATCTACCTGCAACTGCTTACCCGTCAGCAGGAGCTGGATATCTCTCGTTCCAGCACGATCGGCAATGTCCGTATTATCGATTCGGCGGTCGCGCAGCCTGACCCCGTGCAGCCGCGCAAAGGGTTGATTGTCGTTCTTGCCACCCTGCTCGGGTTGCTGATCTCCTCGGGAGGGATACTGGCACGTAGCGCAATTCGCCAGGGGATTATTTCGCCGGAGCAACTCGAAAACCAGGGCATTACCGTCTACGCAACGCTGCCCCGTTCAGAATGGCTGAGCAGTAAAACGCATCTGCGTAGCTTTGATTTCTGGCGTAACCGTACCCGGCATAAAATTGTTAATGTTCCCTTTTTGCCGGTCGACAAGCCGCTGGACATCTTTGTTGAGGCGATACGCGGTCTGCGCACCAGCCTGCACTTTGCAATGATGGACGCTGATAATAACATCCTGATGTTCAGTGGCCCCTCGCAGGATTGCGGTAAAACGCTGGTCAGTACCTCGCTGGCGGCGCTGGTGGCGCAGATTGGCGGACGTGTCCTCTTCGTTGATGCGGATATGCGTAAGGGTTATGTCCATAACATTTTTGCGCTACAAAACGAGCGCGGGCTCTCTGAACTGCTGTCCGGTAAAATTGCCTTCGACGAGGCGGTGCAGACCTACGACGACGGTCATTTCGATGTGGTCACCTGCGGGTATTATCCGCCGAACCCCTCTGAGTTGCTGATGCACTCGCGCTTCAAGGCCTTTATGCACTGGGCCAGCGAGAATTACGATATGGTGATTGTCGATACCCCGCCGATTCTGGCGGTCACCGATGCCGCCATGGTCGGGCGTATGGCGGCCTCGACGCTGCTGGTTGCGCGCCATAACATCACCAGCGTGAAGGAGATGGTCACCAGCGTCCGTCGTCTCGAACAGATGGGGGTGAACATCAAAGGGGCGATACTTAACGACGTGGTCAAATCTCTGGTTAACCACTACAGCACCGGCTACGACGCCTATGCCTATACCGCGTCAAAGAGCAAAGACCCGCAGCACAGTAAAACCGCGCATCCCTGATCCTAACCGCTGCACCCGTCAGGGTGCAGCGGTTCTCTAAACTTCTTTACAGCATTATCGTTGCCAAATAGTTTAAGCCCGTTAAGATAAGCGTCGTGAATATAGGGGCAATGATGATTAAGCGGCAGCGGAAAGCGATATTATTGGTAGTGCTGGCATGTCTGGTGGTGCTGGTTTGCAGCGCACAGCGCATGGCAAGCCTGCACGCGCTGGCGATGAAAGCTCCGCACGTTACCCAGCAGTCCGACGTTGAACCGCCTGTCACCCCTTGTGAACTCAGTGCCAAATCCTTGCTGGCATCGCCACCTATTATGTTTGAAGGTGCGCTCTTTGCCCTGGCGTTGCTGATGGTCGTCCTCACTCCTCAGCCGGTCAGACATCAACGGCGTTGGCCTCCTCGCGTTATCTCTCCGCCCCGGCTCAGGGTGCATCTCCGCTTATGCGTCTTCCGTGAGTGATTAATCGCCTGTTATTCCAGGTTAATTAATCATTTACGGAGAAAATCTATGTTGACTGTTTTCAGGCGGCTTTTAGTCTGCCTGGCATTACTGTGGCTGCCCGTAAGCTGGGCGGCCGATAGCGGCTGGCTGCGCGCTGCCGATAACGATCACGCCAGCGTGCGTTTACGTGCCCAACCCGCTGAGGCGGGAGAGACACACCTGCTGTTGGACGTAGCCCTGGAAAAGGGCTGGAAAACCTACTGGCGATCCCCGGGCGAGGGCGGAATTGCCCCTTCTATTGCCTGGCAAACGCCGCTCCCGGTGCAGTGGTACTGGCCGACACCCCAGCGTTTTGACGTGGCGGGGATCGCCACCCAGGGCTATCAAGGTAACGTGACCTTCCCGCTGGTGGTGAAAGGCAAGATGCCGGACACCCTGTCCGGTGTGCTGACGCTCTCGACCTGTAGCGATGTCTGTATTCTGACCGACTATCCCTTCTCACTCGACCTGAGTGGGCCAACAGAGCGTCAGTTTACTTATGACTTCACCAAAGCGATGGGTACGCTGCCGCGGGAAGACGGGCTGACCTCCTCGCTGAAGGCAGCCTGGGCCCCCGGCAAACTGACGGTAACCGCCACCCGCGACGCTGGCTGGCACGCCCCCGCGCTCTATCTTGATGGTATTGAAGATGCGGATTTTGCGCGCCCGACTTTTAAGATTCAGGGCGAAACGCTGACCGCGACCGTGCCGGTCACGGACGGCTGGGGTGAGGCGGCGCCCGATCTGCGTGGCAAAACGCTATCTCTGGTACTGGCCGACGGTGGTCTGGCCCAGCAGAGCCAAACCACCATTGGTGAAGCCGAGGTGACAACGTCGTCCCTCTTACCGGTACTGGCGATGGCGCTGCTAGGCGGGTTTATCCTCAACCTGATGCCCTGCGTCTTGCCGGTACTGGCGATGAAACTGGGCTCGGTATTGCAGGTGGAAGGGCAGACCAGAAGCCGTGTACGCGGCCAGTTTCTCGCCTCGGTGGCCGGCATTGTGGTGTCGTTTTTAGCACTGGCGCTGATGATGACGTTTCTGCGTCTTAGCAATCAGGCGCTGGGGTGGGGGATTCAGTTCCAGAACCCGTGGTTTATTGCCGCTATGGCGCTGGTGATGGTGCTGTTCAGCGCCAGTCTGCTGGGGCTGTTTGAAATCCGCTTACCCTCTGGCATTACCACTTCGCTGGCCACGCGTGGCGGCAACGGTCTGGCAGGACATTTCTGGCAGGGGGCGTTCGCCACCTTACTCGCCACTCCTTGCACCGCACCGTTCCTGGGCACCGCCGTGTCGGTCGCGCTGGTGGCGCCGCTGGTACAGCTGTGGGGGATCTTCCTCGCCATGGGGATCGGTATGAGCTTGCCGTGGCTGGCGATTGCCGCCTGGCCAGGACTGGCGCGCCGCCTGCCGCGCCCCGGACGCTGGATGAATACGCTGCGCGTGGTGCTGGGGCTGATGATGCTGGGCTCCGCCGTGTGGCTTATCTCGCTGCTTTGGCTGCATATCGGTAAGGCGACGTGGGGTGTACTGGCGCTGGTGTTAGTGCTCCTGCTGGCGGGAGTCTGGCGACGCTACCAGCGCGGCGGCGCCCTTGCCGCCGCCGCGCTGGCACTGCTGATGGCATTGTTGGGATACTGGCTGACCTCGCAGACGACCGGTGCCTTTGTGGAAGATCGTATTGCATGGCAGCCGTTGAGCGAGCAGGCCATCACCGACGCGCTGGCGGCCAATAAACGGGTCTTTGTCGATGTTACCGCCGACTGGTGCGTAACCTGTAAAGCCAATAAATACAATGTGTTGTTGCGTGACGATGTACAACAGGCACTGAGTGCCCCGGATGTGGTTGCCCTGCGCGGTGACTGGAGTCGACCATCCGATACTGTCTCGCAGTTTCTGACACGCCGTCAGAGTGCGGCGGTTCCGTTTAATCAGATTTATGGTCCGGCTCAGCCGCAGGGCACCATTCTGCCTGCGCTGTTAAGTCGCGAAGGGGTGCTGAACGCACTGTCTGCCGCTAAAGGAGAGCACTAATGCGTTACTGGATGATGATTTTCCTGTTCTGTTTTTCTGCCGTCAGCATGGCTGAGCAGCAACCCGATGCTAACCAGCAGCTGGATGAGCTGATCTTTAACGATCCCGACAGTCCGCGCATGGGGGCAAAGCATCCCCGCCTGACTATCGTCAGCTTCACCGATTACAACTGTCCGTGGTGTAAAAAATTTGACCCGATGCTGGAGAAAATTGTCCACGACAACCCGGACGTGCAGTTGATTGTGAAGCTTTTACCCTTCCGCGGCGAAAGCTCAATGGCCTCGGCACGGGTGGCGCTCACGGCCTGGCGCACGATGCCTGATAAATTCTGGGCGTTACACCAGCGATTAATGACGAAGAAGGGCAATCATGACGCGGCCTCCATTCTGGCTGCTCAACAAAAGACAGCCACAACGGGGATCACCCCCGATGAGAAAAGCCAGCAGAGTCTGCAAATGAACCTGATTCTCTCGCAGGTGCTGGGCATTCAGGGAACGCCTGCCACTATTATTGGCGATCAAATGGTCGCCGGGGCGATTCCTCAGGCGGATCTGGAGGCGCTGGTTAAAGAACAGCTGGCGAAAAGCGATGCGCAGTAAACTACGCCGCTGGGCGCGCGAGCTGCTAATTCTGCTGCTGATGGTTATCGCAACGGTATGGGGGATGGATCAGCTGCGAAAACCGGTCCTGCCCGCCGGGTTTTCGGCTACCTCTGTTGAGACGCTGGAGGGTACGCAGATGAATATCGCGGCCCTCAGCGAGGAGCGCCCTATGCTGATTTACGTCTGGGCGACCTGGTGCGCCATTTGCCGCTACACCACTCCTGCGGTTGAAAGGCTAACGCAAGAGGGCGGCAATGTTCTGAGCGTCGCGTTACGCTCGGGGGATGACGGACAACTTTCGCGCTGGATGGCAAAGAAACGCCTGACCATGCCGGTAGTGAATGACGCGAGCGGGGCGCTATCACGCCAGTGGCAAGTGAGCGTAACGCCTACGCTGGTGATAGTGTCGAAAGGAAATGTAGTCGGCACGACAACCGGCTGGAGCAGCTACTGGGGAATGAAGCTTCGCCTCTGGTGGGCGGGGCGCTAAAAAAAGCCCGGCAGGTTCTGCCTGCCGGGCCGGAGATTACTTCGCCAGAATTTCCAGCGCTGTACGCTCAACCAGCGACAGCAGGACTTTGACATCCTCCAGCGTCACCGTTGGGTTCAGCAGCGTCAGCTTCAGGCAGGTGATGCCATTGTGCTCGGTCACGCCGACGTTTGCGCGGCCAGACTCCAGCAGCGCATCACCGATTTTCTGGTTCAGCAGCGCGATTGCCGCGTCGTCCATGGCCACTTCAGGGCGGAAACGGAACAGCACGCTCGCCAGCTGCGGCTTCATGACCAGCTCCAGCGTTTTATGGCCATCAACCCAGGCGGCAACGTCCTGCGCCATGGTTACGCCATGATCGATGATCGCGGCATAGGTCTTCTGTCCCAGCGCTTCCAGGCTCATCCACAGCTTCAGCGCGTCGAAACGACGGGTCGTCTGCAGCGATTTAGAGACCAGGTTAGGCACGCCTGCTTCTTCGTCAAACTCAGAGTTCAGGTAAGCGGCCTGGTAACGCATCAGTTCATAGTGACGCGCTTCTTTCAGCAGGAAAGCACCGCAGCTGATGGTCTGGAAGTACTGCTTATGGAAGTCGAGCGTGACGGAGTCAACCAGCTCAATACCGTCGAGATAGTGACGATGCTTTTCAGAGAGCAGCAGCGCGCCGCCCCAGGCGGCATCCACGTGCACCCAAATCTGCTGTGCTTTCGCCAGTTCAGCAATCTCGCGCAGCGGGTCAATGGCCCCTGCATCGGTGGTGCCGGCGGTGGCTACAATCGCCATCACCTGCTCGCCGTTGGCTTCACACTGCGCCAGCTTCGCTTTCAGATCGTTCAGATCCATACGCGCGTACTGGTCGGTTTTCACCTGCAGTACGGACTGGTAACCCAGACCCATCAGCGCCATATTTTTCTGCACAGAGAAGTGGGCGCTGTCGGAGCAGAGAACGCGAATTTTACGCAGATCGCCTGTCAGCCCATCCTGCTGAATGGAGTGACCCTGACGCGCGAAGAAAGCATCACGCGCCAGCATCAGCCCCATCAGGTTGCTCTGGGTGCCGCCGCTGGTGAAGACACCCGCGTCGCCAGCCTGGTAGCCCACCTGAGTACGCAGCCACTCGATCAGTTTCATCTCGATGATGGTGGCGGACGGGCTCTGATCCCAGGAGTCCATGCTCTGGTTGGTGGCGTTGATCAGGATCTCCGCCGCCTGGCTCACCACCAGGCTCGGGCAGTGCAGGTGTGCAACGCACTGGGGATGATGCACGGCCAGGCTGTCCTTCAGGAAGTATTCAACGGCGCGCGCAATAGCGGCTTCGTTGCCCAGCCCCTGCGGGCTGAAATCCAGTTGGATACGGTCACGCAGTTCCGCGACCGTTCTGCCTTTGTACATTTCCGGCTGCTGTAGCCACTGCTTTACCGCTTCGGTGCTCTGCGAAATCGCCTGCTGATAGGCTTCAATGCTTTGCGCCGAGGACGACAAAATCGGGTTTACATCTGACATCTTATCTCTCGTCTTCGGTTAAGCCGGGCGAACGCCCGCAGCAAGCAGCGCCTGCTCAAATTTATCCAGGAATACGTTCAGCTCTTGATCGCTGATCAGCAGAGAAGGCAGCAGACGCACAACGTTACCGTTACGGCCACCGCGCTCCAGAATCAGACCCGCTTCGAAGCACTTCTTCTGAATCAGGGCAGAGAGCTCGCCATCGCCCGGGAAGCAACCCAGCTGATCGGCGGCTTCATTTGGCTTAACGATCTCAATACCGATCATCATGCCCAGGCCGCGAACGTGGCCGATAACCGGATAACGCTTCTGCAGCTCAACCAGCTTCGCTTTCAGCCATTCACCCTGTGCAGCGACTTTATCAGCGATGTTTTGCTCTTTCAGGATTTTAAGGGTGGTGAGGCCGGTTGCCATCGCCAGCTGGTTACCGCGGAAGGTACCGGTATGGTGACCCGGAGCCCAGGCATCGAACTGCTTTTTGATACCCAGCACGGCCAGCGGCAAACCGCCGCCCACTGCTTTTGACATCACGACGATGTCTGGCTCAATACCCGCGTGTTCGAAGGCGAAGAATTTACCGGTACGGGCAAAGCCTGCCTGCACTTCGTCGAGGATCAGCAGGATACCGTGTTCCTGAGTCACTTTACGGATGCGTTGCAGCCACTCGGCCGGCGCCGGGTTCACGCCACCTTCGCCCTGAACGGCTTCCAGGATCACGGCAGCAGGTTTACGCACGCCGCTCTCAACATCGTTGATCAGGTTTTCGAAGTAGTAGGTCAGTGCTTTCACGCCAGCTTCACCGCCAATACCCAGCGGGCAGCGGTACTCATGCGGGTAAGGCATGAACTGAACTTCAGGCATCATGCCGTCAACCGCTTCTTTCGGAGAGAGGTTACCGGTCACGGACAGTGCACCGTGAGTCATGCCGTGATAGCCGCCCGAGAAGCTAATGATGCCGCTACGACCGGTGACTTTTTTCGCCAGCTTCAGCGCTGCCTCAACGGCATCGGCACCGGATGGGCCAGTAAATTGCAGGCAGTACTCTTTGCCTTCGCCCGGCAGCAGGGAGAGCAGGTATTCAGAGAACGCGTCTTTCAACGGCGTTGTCAGATCCAGGGTATGTAACGGCAAGCCGCTGGTAATAACACTTTGGATGCTTTTCAGTACGTCAGGATGGTTGTGACCCAGCGCCAGGGTACCGGCGCCTGCCAGACAATCAAGATACTCTTTATTATCCGCATCCGTTACCCATACGCCGTCCGCCTTTGTGATCGCTAAAGGCAGTTTACGCGGATAACTTCTGACATTGGATTCCATTTCGGCCTGACGGGCCAGGTAGGTCTCGTTGGATTTATTGAAAGTAGAGGCATTCAAAGTATCAATACGGACTTTATCCGTCATCATATCACTCCTACAACCGCGGCACGTCAGGCGGCCCCGATTGAATCATTAGTTAAGAAAAATGAGAAACGTGGCAAAAATCGCGGCCAATATAGAGCCTTTTTTCGTGGGGCTCAATGGTTAATTGTTTAACGTTTTATTACTGGATACATAAATAGCAGAAAGGTACGCGAAACCCGCATGGTACCTGGGGTTGCTGGGTGGTCTGATGAGGTGCAAATTGACGGTTTTACCGAACCTTTACAAAATCAGTTAAGCGCAACGGAAATAGGCGAAAACGTTAAATCAGTAGATTTCAGCGACGCAGAGGCAGTATTCTGAATAGCGATTTACGCACAGTAATTGCAACGTAATGATTTAAATGACTCGGGGTGCCCTTCTTTGTGAAGGCTGAGAAATACCCGTACCACCTGATCTGGATAATGCCAGCGTAGGGAAGTCAGATGCCCTTCACGGCTATCGCTTCTTCACGCAAGGCAGGAGCGATAACATGCAGCCTGACCTGCCCGAACACCTTCTTATTAACCACTTCCGCGACCGCGCACCGCTGACCCATTGTATGACGAACGATGTGGTGCAAACCTTCACCGCCAACGTACTGCTCGCGTTTGGCGCTTCGCCCGCAATGGTGATCGAGGCCGAAGAAGCCCAGCAGTTCGCTTCGATTGCCGATGCGCTGCTGATCAATGTCGGCACCCTGACGATGCCGCGTGCTCAGGCGATGCGTTTGGCCGTCGAGAGCGCGCGGGCAGCGGGTAAGCCCTGGACCTTAGATCCCGTAGCCGTAGGCGCACTGGCGTTTCGCACGCAATTTTGTCAGCAGCTGCTGGCGCTCAAACCCGTCGCCATTCGCGGTAATGCCTCAGAGATTATGGCCCTCGCCGGCATAAGCGCCGGTGGACGCGGGGTCGATACCACCGATACCGCCAGCAGCGCGCTGCCTGCGGCGCAGGCGCTGGCGCGGCAGACGCACGCCATCGTGGCCGTGACCGGAGAGGTGGATTACATCACCGATGGCCAACGCACGAAAGAGGTCACCGGCGGCGATCCATTAATGACCCGCGTAGTGGGGACAGGTTGCGCGCTCTCTGCGGTGGTGGCGGCCAGCTGTGCCCTGCCTGGCGATCGGCTTGATAATGTTGCCGCGGCCTGCGGCCTGATGAAACGTGCCGGAAGCGAAGCCGCTCAGGCAAGCCAGGGACCTGGCAGCTTCGCCACCGCGTTCCTTGATGCCATCTGGCACCTGGAGGGGGCGGCATGAAACGGATTAATGCACTGACTATCGCCGGCACCGATCCCAGCGGTGGAGCGGGTATCCAGGCCGATCTGAAAACCTTTTCGGCGCTGGGAGCTTACGGCTGCTCGGTCATTACCGCGCTGGTGGCGCAAAACACCCGTGGGGTGCAGTCGGTCTACCGCATCGAACCCGATTTTGTGGCGGCGCAGTTGGAGTCGGTATTCAGTGATGTTCGCATCGACACCACCAAAATCGGCATGCTGGCAGAGACGGATATTGTGGAAGCGGTGGCGGAACAACTCCGGCGTCATCAGGTCAAGAGCGTGGTGCTGGATACGGTAATGCTGGCGAAAAGCGGCGATCCGCTGCTCTCTCCCTCGGCGGTTGCGACCCTGCGCAACAAATTGTTGCCGCAGGTCGCGCTTATTACGCCGAACCTGCCGGAGGCTGCGGCGTTGCTGGATGCTCCCCATGCGCGCAGCGAGCAAGAGATGAAAGAGCAGGGCAGAGCGCTGCGGGCGTTGGGCTGCGAGGCCGTGTTAATGAAGGGCGGTCATCTGGATGATGCAGAAAGTCCCGACTGGTTGTTTACGCGCGACGGCGAACTGCGCTTCACCGCCCCACGGGTACACACCAAAAACACGCACGGGACCGGCTGTACTCTTTCGGCTGCGCTGGCGGCCTTGCGGCCCCGCCATGAGAACTGGGCCAGCACTGTACAGGAGGCTAAGCACTGGCTCTCCCGCGCCCTGGCCCAGGCAGATACCCTGGAAGTCGGGCAAGGCATCGGCCCGGTTCACCATTTCCACGCCTGGTGGTAGGGCGAGAGTGCATAACGGCGGCGTGTCACGCTGCCGTACCCGAATCGTGCCAGCAGATTGTCCTGAAAATCGGTCTTAAAAGTGGCAAAGATGTTCAGTCGGGACCAGGCTTACCCTGCCCATAAAAACATGGGTCCGGATGACACGCGCCGACATGACGTCGGCACATAGGGGAGCAAAGTTATGACTGATATTACGCAGCTGCTTGGCAAAGATGCCGATAGCCTGTTACAGCACCGTTGTATGACCATTCCAGCCGACAACCTCTACCTGCCTGGCCACGACTACGTCGATCGCGTGATGATCGATAACAACCGCCCGCCTGCGGTGTTGCGCAATATGCAGACGCTGTATAACACCGGGCGTCTTGGCGGCACCGGATATCTCTCTATCCTGCCGGTAGACCAGGGGGTGGAACACTCTGCCGGGGCGTCGTTTGCCGCTAATCCACTCTATTTCGATCCGAAGAATATTGTGGAACTGGCGATCGAAGCGGGCTGTAACTGCGTGGCCTCCACCTATGGCGTGCTGGCCTCCGTCTCGCGCCGCTATGCGCACCGCATTCCTTTCCTTGTGAAACTCAACCACAACGAAACCCTGAGCTATCCTACGGAATATGACCAGACGTTGTATGCCAGCGTGGAGCAAGCCTTCAATATGGGGGCCGTGGCGGTAGGGGCGACCATTTACTTTGGCTCTGAGCAGTCGCGTCGCCAGATCGAAGAGATCTCAAGCGCCTTTGAGCGTGCGCACGAGCTGGGGATGGTCACCGTCCTGTGGGCCTATCTGCGTAACAATGCGTTCAAAAAAGAGGGCACCGACTATCACGTATCTGCCGACCTTACCGGCCAGGCCAACCACCTGGCGGCCACCATTGGTGCGGATATCGTGAAGCAGAAAATGGCCGAAAACAACGGTGGCTATACGGCGGTGAATTACGGGTATACCGACGAACGGGTCTACAGCAAGCTGACCAGCGATAACCCGATTGACCTGGTCCGTTACCAGCTGGCGAACTGCTACATGGGCCGTGCAGGCTTGATCAACTCCGGTGGTGCCGCAGGCGGCGAGACCGACCTGGCCGACGCGGTACGTACGGCGGTTATCAACAAGCGTGCGGGCGGTATGGGGCTGATTCTGGGCCGCAAAGCCTTTAAGAAATCGATGGCCGACGGCGTGAAGCTGATCAACGCCGTGCAGGATGTCTACCTGGACAGCAAGGTCACCATCGCCTGATACCCCTCTCCAGACCCTCTTCCCGACGGGAAGAGGGTTGCTCGAAACCGCTTTTCATTTCATTCAAACATCCTTCCCGATCGACTTCACAGTTCACCTTTCTTTTGTGAAAACTGTCACTCGTTGCCGTGCATATGCCCAAAAAATGGCCGATGCTTAGCGGAATTTGTCTAAGGCAGCGGACGAATTTTGCGCTTAAAGTTACTTTCGAAACAGCTTTTCAAAATACAAAGTCGCTCTGAACCTCTGTAGTTTTAAGGACTGAAAATGAAAATCGAATCTGTCAATGTCACCGTCTTCCAGTATCCCACGCGCCGCGTCTCTGACACCGCCGGGCATTCGCACCCGGGGCCAGAGAGCCTGGCAAAAATGGCAATGCTGACGATTACCGCAGACGATGGCACCCAAGGGCACGCGTTTGCACCGCCGGAAGTGGTGCGCCCTTTTGTGGTCAACACCTTCTTTCGCAAGGTGATGATCGGCCAGGATGCGTTTAATCGCGAGCGCATCTGGCAAGACCTGGCGCACTGGCAGCGCGGCAGCGCCCATCAGCTTAGCGAGCGTGCGCTGGGCTTCGTTGAACAGGCGCTGTGGGATCTGATTGGACGCAAACTGAATATGCCAGTGTGGAAATTGCTGGGCGGTTATCGCGATAAAGTGCCGGCCTACGGCAGCACCATGTGCGGTGATGACCTGCCGGGTGGCCTCTCCACCCCGGAGGAGTACGCCAGCTTTGCCGAGAAACTGGTGGCGCGCGGTTACAAAGCGATCAAGCTACACACCTGGATGCCGCCGGTCTCCTTCGCCCCGAACCCCAAAATGGATGTTAAAGCCTGCGCCGCCGTGCGTGAGGCGGTAGGGCCGGATATCGATCTGATGATCGACGGCTACCACTGGTATAGCCGGGCCGAAGCGCTATACATCGGTAAAGAGCTGGAAAAGCTTAATTTCGCCTGGTTTGAGGAGCCGATGGAAGAGGAGAGCATGTCCTCCTACGTCTGGCTGGCAGAGAACCTCTCTATCCCCATCATCGGGCCGGAGAGCCTGGGCGGTAAACATCACAGCCGTGCCGACTGGGTGAAGGCAGGGGCGTGCGACATTCTGCGCGCCGGGTCAAATGGCGTGGGCGGTATTACGCCAACCCTGAAGGTGGCCCACCTGGCCGAGTCGTTTGGTATGGATTGCGAAGTCCATGGCAACGGGGCGGCAAGCCTGGCGGTGATTGGGGCAATCAAAAACTGCCGCTGGTATGAGCGCGGTTTATTGCACCCCTTCCTCGACTATGAGGAGCCCGCGGCGTACCTCAACAGCCTGGTCGACCCGATGGACGACGACGGCATGGTCAGCCTGCCAAACCGTCCGGGACTGGGCGAAGACATTAATTTTGCATATATCGAAGCCAATACCGTCAGCCACGACTGACAGATAAAAACGTACCCTACAGGCGATATATACATGAAACGATCTCCCTTAGCCGGCGCGTGCTTGCTCGCGCTCTCGCTGATGATGGGGAGCGGGGCGGCGTACGCAAAAACGCCGCCCGATCAGCTCATCATCGGCATGAATATGAACAACCTGCTGACGCTCGATCCGGCGGCGATGACCGGAAACGAAGTGGTGGGTATTGTGGTCAATCTCTATGATTCGCTGGTGGAGCTGGATCCGAATCAACTCACCAACGTGAAACCGGCCCTGGCGAAATCCTGGGATATTGCTCCGGACGGCAAAACCCTGACCTTTCATTTGCGCGATAACGTCACCTTTCATTCTGGTAACCCGCTTACCGCCGAGGATGTCGTCTGGTCGATGCGTCGCCTGCTGCACCTGAATCTGGCCCAGGCCTCGGTGTGGAAATCCTATGGCTTTAGCAAGAAGAACATTGATCAGCAGGTGAGTGCGCCAGATGCCTACACCGTGCAAATCGTCCTGCCGAAAGCCAATGACCCGCAGCTGGTGATTTACTCTCTCGGGGCGCTTGGCAACCTCGGCGTGCTCGACAGCAAAACCGTGCAACAGCATGAAGTGAATAACGACTGGGGCAACCGCTGGCTCACCACGAACGAAGCGGGTTCCGGCCCCTTTATGCTGGAGACCTGGCAGGCAAAAGATGTGCTGCGTATGCAGCGCAATCCGCATTACTGGCGAGACGCGCCTAAAATGAATCGCATTGTGTTGCGCCATTTCCAGGAGTCGCAAACCCTGCGTCTGATGATTGAAAAGGGCGACCTCGACATTGCCAACAATATGGCGGTGGCCGATATCAATGCCTTACGTAAGGATCCGCAGCTGACGGTAGAGGCCGTGCAGAAAGGGACGGTTTACTACGTAGCGATGAGCATGAAAGAGGCCCATTTCGCCAATCCGAAAGTGCGCGAGGCGGTGCGCTACCTCATTGATTATCAGGGCATCAACAAAGCGCTGATGCCGGGCTACGGCGTGCTGCATCAGCGGCCCATCAAGGCGGGGATGCCCTCCACGCTGCCGGATCCCGGCTATAAGCTGGATATCCCGCGCGCTAAAAAACTGCTGGCAGAGGCTGGGTATCCGGAAGGATTCGACACCACCCTGCGCGTACTGGCGGATCAGCCCTTCCTGAATATTGCCATCGCCGTGCAGTCCACCCTGATGCAGGCGGGGATCAACGCCAAAATCGTTACCGGTACCGGGAACCAGATTTATGGTGCCATGCGCGAGCGCAAATTCGACATGCTGGTCGGGCGTGGGGGGAGCGGCGTAGAGCCTCATCCACACTCCAGCCTGCGCGCGCTGGTCTATAACCCCGACAACAGCGACGAAGCGCGGCTGACCAACTTCCAGGGCTGGCGCACCAGCTTCTACGATAAGCCGCTCAACGCGATGATCGACAAGGCGCTGCTGGAGCGCGATCCGCAAAAACAGATTGCCGACTATCAGCAGATCCAGGTGCGCTATGACCAACTGATACCGGCGCTGATCCCGCTGTCACAGATGGTGGATTCGGTAGTGGTGCGTAAAGAAGTGAAAAACTTCCAGTCGCATCCGTCGGCCACCACCTTCCTGCGTGAAGTCTATAAAACCGGAGGTGAACAATGAGTGTGGCGATCCTCGCGTCGGGCTCCCGTACCCGGCGCTTCTCAAAGCGGGTGACTCAGGTGCTGATCACGCTGTTTGGCCTGCTGGTGCTCACCTTCTTTATTGGTCGGGTAATGCCGGTGGACCCGGTACTGGCGATAGTGGGTCCGGATGCCGACCACAGTACCTATCAGCAGGTTTATCAGCAGCTAGGTTTTGATCAATCTCTGCTGACGCAGTTTGGTATCTACCTGAACAACTTACTGCACGGCAACCTGGGGAATGCGCTGCTGACCGGTAAGCCGGTGCTGGACGATATTTTACGCGTCTTCCCGGCCACGCTGGAGCTGGCGACGATGGCGATCATTGTCGGCGCAGGGCTGGGTATTCCGCTGGGCGTTCTGGCCGCCGCGCGGCGCAACAGTGTTTCCGATTACGTGGTGCGCATTATTAGCCTGGCGGGTTACTCCACACCCATCTTCTGGGTCGGAATGATGGGGCTGCTGCTCTTTTACGCCTGGCTTGGCTGGGTGGGGGGCGCCGGACGTCTGGATCTGGGGCTGGACGGTTTAGTCCCGCGCCGTACCGGACTAATGACCGTCGATGCCCTGCTGGCGGGTAACAGCGCCGTATTCTGGAATGCCATTAACCACCTGGTGCTACCTGCCTCACTGCTGGGTTTTCATTCGCTGGCCTACATCAGCCGTATGACCCGTAGCTTTATGCTGGCGCAGCTGTCGCAGGAGTTCATTATCACCGCCCGCGTAAAAGGGTTAACCGAGCGGCAGGTTATCTGGAACCACGCGTTTCGTAATATCCTGGTGCAGTTGTTAACCGTGGTCGCGCTGGCCTACGGTTCGCTGCTGGAAGGTGCAGTCCTGATTGAGACCGTCTTCTCCTGGCCTGGCTTTGGTTCCTATCTTACTGGCAGCCTGCTGCTGGGGGATATGAATGCGGTAATGGGCTGCGTGCTGCTGGTAGGGATAATCTTTGTGATGCTCAACCTGCTCTCCGACATGCTGTATCAACTCTTTGACCCGAGGACGAAATCATGACCGTTTCTCTGGATACGCCGCTGGGGGCGGGGCAATCTGAAAGCCGCCAGCGTATCAAACGTTCACTTTCACGCATGGTGGGCTTTCTTGGCCAGATGGCGCGCAACCCCCTTACCGCGATTGGCGGCGGGATTATCTTGCTGCTGCTGATTGTGGCGATATTTGCCCCCTGGATCGCCCCGTATAACCCGCTGGTGCAGGATCTCAATAACGCCCTGGTGGCCCCTAATGGCCAGCACTGGTTCGGTACCGATGAATTTGGCCGGGATATTTTTAGCCGTCTGGTGTATGGCGCGCGAATCACGCTCTATATCGTGTTGCTGGTGTCGGTCACGGTCGGCCCGCTGGGGCTACTCCTGGGCGTGACCGCCGGCTATTTTGGCGGCAAGGTGGATGCGGTACTGATGCGGGTGACTGACATCTTTATCTCCTTCCCGAGCCTGGTTCTGGCGCTGGCGTTTGTTGCCGCGCTGGGGCCTGGGCTGGAGCACGTGGTCATTGCGATTACGATCACTGCCTGGCCGCCGATTGCCCGCCTCGCCAGGGCTGAAACGCTCTCTTTACGGCAGGCCGATTTCATCTCCGCCGTCCGTTTACAGGGCGCTTCCCCGGTGCGTGTCCTCTGGCGTCACATTGTGCCGCTGTGCCTGCCGTCGGTGATTATCCGTATCACCATGAACATGGCCGGCATCATTCTGACCGCCGCCGGGCTCGGTTTCCTTGGCCTGGGAGCACAGCCGCCAGAGCCGGAGTGGGGGGCGATGATCTCCAGCGGCCGGACCTACATGATGGAGTGCTGGTGGGTAGTAACGATCCCGGGGCTGGCGATTTTAATCAACAGTCTGGCGTTCAACTTCTTAGGAGATGGCTTACGTGACATCCTCGATCCTCGCAGCGCCTGATGCGCCGCTGTTAGATGTGCGCGATCTGCACGTCGATTTTATCAACGGACGTGCGGTCACCAACGCGGTGCGCGGCGTCTCCTTCCAGTTGGGGCGCGAGAAGCTGGCGATTGTCGGCGAATCCGGCTCCGGAAAATCCACCGTTGGGCGCGCGCTGATGCGTCTGCACCCGGCAAAGGCGCGGATTAGCGCGACAAAAATGCAGTTTGGCGATGTGGATTTACGCACCGTCAGCGAAGCGCAAATGCGTGCGATCCGCGGCAAACGCATCTCAATGATCATGCAGGACCCAAAGTATTCGCTCAATCCGGTGGTCTGCGTGGGGGATCAAATCGCTGAGGCATGGCTTACCCACCACCCCGGCCGCAAGGCGGAGGCCAAAACCAAAGTGCTGGAGATGCTCGACATCGTGCGTATTCGCCAGCCGGAGCGGGTTTATCACTTGTACCCGCACGAGATCTCCGGCGGGCAGGGGCAGCGCATCATGATTGCCATGATGTTAATCACCGACCCCGAACTGGTGATTGCCGATGAACCGACCTCGGCGCTGGACGTCTCGGTGCGCTTACAGGTACTGGGATTGCTGGATGATTTGGTGCAGTCGCGCGGGCTGGGGCTGATATTTATCAGCCACGACATTAACCTGGTCCGTAGCTTCTGCGATCGGGTGCTGGTGATGTATGCCGGGCGCGTGGTGGAGTCGATCGCCGCCAGCGAGCTGCACAATGCACAGCATCCCTACACCCAGGGGCTGATCGATGCCCTGCCGGAAATTAACCATCGCCGCCCGGTGTTGCCGGTGCTGCAACGTCAGGCCAGCTGGCTCAGCGAATAGGGAGGAGCCATGATCGATATACAGAATCTTAATCTGACTTTCGGCGAAGGTGAAAAGCGCACCCAGGTGCTGTACGACGTGAATATCCATGTTCAGCCAGGCGAGATTTATGGCCTGGTGGGAGAGTCGGGCTCCGGCAAAACCACGGTACTGAAGTGCCTGGCGGGGCTTTTCACCCACTGGGAGGGGGCGCTCGCTATTGACGGGGTCGCGCTCGGACGCAGCATCAGCGCTGAACGTTGTCGTCGGGTCCAGATGGTGTTCCAGGATCCGTACGGTTCGCTACACCCGCGCCACACTATCGGCGATATTCTGGAAGAGCCGCTGCAAATCCATGGGATGAAAGAGCGGGATCGCCGTATTCACACCCTGCTGGATCGGGTGGGATTAAACCGGGCTTTTCGCGATCGCTATCCGCATCAGCTTTCAGGGGGGCAACGCCAGCGTGTGGCCATCGCCCGCGCGTTGATACTGGAGCCGCAGGTCTTACTGCTGGATGAGCCTACCTCGGCACTGGACGTATCGGTACAGGCGGAGATCCTCAACCTGCTGGCAGAGTTGCAGCGGGAGTCGAATCTCACCTATCTGATGGTCACGCATGATCTGGGGGTGATTGCCCATCTCTGCCAGAAGGTAGCGGTAATGCAGTACGGCAAGATCCTTGAAACGCTGAGCGTGGATGAACTGGTCGCCGGTAATGCAAAGACGGATTACACGCGAATGCTGGTCAATGCCAGTCAGCAATATAGCCGTGAGATGGCGCGTGAGGTGGCGGCATATTAAGCCAGGCCGGTCAGTCACCTGACCGGCAAAGATTAACGCAGTAGCGGGCAGTCCGGCGGCAGGCGGCACTTAAGCGCACCCGGTAGCAACGACATACGGAAGTGCGTGCCACTTAGCGGTTCACCGTCCAGATTGAAAGTCATGCCGTGTGGGGCATTCACCTCAAACCAGGCAGACTGGCTGTCAATGACGTTCGGACTCTCTTCCGGATGCGTCAACGTGGTGAAGAGGGCAGGGAGCAGCTCGTCAGAGGTAAAAATGCGCAGCTGCAGCTGCCCGTCGTTGATCAGCGCCTCGGGACAGAGCTGCTGACCGCCGCCCGCCTGGCGTCCGTTACCAATGCCGATAACCAGCGCGTTCCCCTGCCAGTTAAAGTTCTCACCAGTGATTTCACAGCTATCTGGCTTGAGCAGGTCCATCCTGACCAGTCCATGAAGAAGATAAGAGACGCCGCCCAGTGCGTCTTTTAATTTTTCCGGCGTTTCACTGGTAATACGCGTGCCAAAACCGCCGGTCGCCATATTGATAAAGCAGGTTTTATCGTTAACCCGGGCGATATCCATTGCCGTCGCTTTTCCGGCGATCGCCAGCTGCAGTGCCTTGTCCAGACTCTCCGGCACGCCGGCGCTGGTGGCAAAGTCGTTAGCGGTGCCCAGCGGCAAAATCCCCAGCGCCGGACGCCGGGCTTCGGGGACCGCAATCAACCCGGTTGCCACCTCATTTATGGTGCCATCGCCTCCGCCGGCGATCACGGTCTCTACGCCCAGGGCGCAGGCTTCGTCGATATAGCGCGCCGCGTCGCCTTTCTCCCAGGTCACGCGGACGTGGATCACCACGCCCTCTTCGCGTAACAGGGTGATGGCCTGGCGTAAAAGATCGTTGCCAGCCCCTTTGCCATTGAGAATTAATAAACTTGCGGGATAGGTTGCCATCCACGTTGCTCCTGTTCGGGTCTCTGAAAAGTGTATCGCAGCGCGAGAAAAAACGGGTAAGAAGAGGATGAAAGAGTTGAAATTTCGTCATCGCCCCCGGCAGGGGGCGGCGTAAGGCAATAAATTAGCAGTCCCGGGCCCCCCAGGGGCAGAGGGAGAAAGCGCAGAACGGGCGCCGTTTACAGTGGGTTATCAGGGCGCCGCTGTTGCCGGGGCAGCGGGTCCCGGCGAGAAATTCAGACCAAAGCGGGTCTTTATAGGGGAATACACGAAGAATGTTTAGCTCTCTGAGGGTGCCGTCTACGGCTATGCCAAAGGGGCCAGTGACGAGGATTGAACCAACGCTGATGAAATAATCGCCTTTATACCAAACTATCATCCTGATGTTTTTTACCGTGAGTACATGAACAAAAATCGTTCCCGTTGCAGGACAGACCATCCTGTTTTCAACGACCCAATACATATTACCTCCTTTCCCTAAGGTAAATTTATATACGCGGAAAGAATAACATTATGTATCTCTATGAATAGACTGGAATTCAATATCAAACGAATCGATGCGTTTCTACAGGTAAACAGAGATAAATTTACGTAACTGCGGAGAGAAAACGGGGAATGGCAGGCAAAAAAATAAGCCTGCGTAAGGGAGATTACACAGGCTAAGGAGGTGGTTCCTGGTACAGCTAGCATTTATGGGTTATGTTTTTCAGCGCTGGGGATAATACCCGTATTGAACGCAGCGGTATGTGATCCGATTCTAAGAATTATCCCACCCTGAAGAAATAACCCCACTAAATTACTTCGCGTAAGGCGTACGGCTGTTTTCACCGTCGAAATTACGCATCAGCAGCGCATACTCCAGCGCAATATCTTCAGGGACCGGCAACCAGACAGTATGGCCATCGCCCGGCGCCACGGAAACGGCTTCGCCTTTGCCATTTTCCATATGTTCCAGCGTGAAGTTAACATTGCCCTGCGGCGTCATCAGTTCCATGCTGTTGCCCACGAGGAATTTGTTTTTCACGGCGACGGCCGCCAGCGGCCCTTTACGCTCACCGGTAAATTCCCCAACAAACTGCTGGCGCTCGGAAAGGGAGTGGCCGTAATCATAGTTCTGATAATCGTCGTGGGTATGGCGACGCAGGAAGCCTTCGGTGTAGCCGCGATGGGCCAGCCCTTCCAGCGTATCCAGTAGCCCAGTGTCGAATGGCTTGCCGGCTGCGGCATCGTCTATCGCTTTACGATAGACCTGAGCGGTACGCGCACAGTAGTAGTAGGATTTGGTGCGACCTTCAATCTTCAGAGAGTGCACGCCCATTTTCGTCAACCGTTCGGTATGAGCGATGGCCCGCAGATCTTTGGAGTTCATGATGTAGGTGCCATGCTCGTCCTCAAAGGCGGTCATGTACTCGCCCGGGCGCTGGTTCTCTTCAATCATGAACACTTTATCCGTCGGGGCGCCAATACCCAGCGTCGGCTCAACGGTCTGTACGGGAATCGGTTCGTATTTGTGTACGATATTCCCGACATCGTCCTCTTTCCCTTCCTGGACTTTATATTCCCAGCGGCAGGCGTTAGTACAGGTGCCCTGGTTCGGGTCGCGCTTATTGATATAGCCCGAGAGCAGGCAGCGGCCAGAGTAGGCCATGCACAGTGCACCGTGGACGAAGATCTCCAGTTCCATATCGGGAACCTGGGTACGAATCTCTTCGATCTCCTCAAGCGACAGTTCGCGGGAGAGAATAACGCGAGTCAGCCCCATCTGTTTCCAGAACTTCACCGTCGCCCAGTTAACGGCGTTAGCCTGCACGGAGAGATGAATATCCATCTGCGGGAAGTGTGCACGTACCAGCATGATCAGGCCGGGATCCGACATAATCAGGGCATCCGGCCCCATCTCTACCACCGGCTGCAGGTCGCGGATAAAGGTTTTCAGCTTGGCGTTGTGCGGGGCGATGTTGACCACTACATAGAATTTCTTGCCGAGGGCATGCGCTTCATTAATGCCCTGCTGCAGATTCTCGTGGTTGAATTCATTATTACGCACGCGCAGGGAGTAACGCGGCTGGCCCGCATAAACGGCATCGGCGCCATAGGCGAAGGCGTAACGCATATTTTTCAGCGTTCCCGCCGGGGAGAGAAGTTCCGGTTTAAACATGTATGTTCTCGTTCTGATGACAGGTCAGATGCGCCTCACAAGGTGGGCGCCAGGGGGAGATCCCTTACTTTAAGGGCGGGCATTGTAACGCTACGGGGAAGGGAGGTAAACCACTCTACAGAGAAACGCTGACGGCAGCAGTGTACCGTCAGCGTTAAAATTTGCGGTGCGTATTAGAGGTCGTCCTGAGTGTGATCGACAATAATTTCCAGCGTCTTGCGGATAATATCGGCTTTTACCACGTCCTGCGTGGATTCAATTTGTTGAATCAAGCGCAAGATAATCGCTTTGTTGGTCAGCGGTTCCTTCGCATCCAGAATGGCACCCATAACAGATTCGAGTAATGCCCACTCTTCTGCCAGCAAACCGCCGGAGTTGCGAAAATAGCTGGAGAGGACAGGATCGGGCAGTTCATCATAAAAGTCGGATTTCTGGAGCATAGCCTGGCTCATAGTGTCACACCGGTTCAGTTTAGAGTAAATGTATGCAGTTAATGTTTTTTGCTGCTGCTGGATTGTTGGCTATCACCAAACAGGGGATAAACATTACTGCTCTGGCGACTCTCCTTGTCCCATTCATGCTGCTCACTTTTGTGCTTACGAGCCGGCACTTCTGAACTGGTATTCCCATTAGAAATCTCCAGGATTATCTGGGCCAGTACAGCGCGTCGTTCACCATCCTTTTCTGCTGACAACATGGATTGCAGCCTTGCCAACAGCAGCTTCATGCTGATAGGGCCGTTATCTTTCAGCAGCGATAGGGTGGCTTCGCCAATAAGTTCATCAGTCAGTCGTTCATGTTCACTTCTGTTCATAACTACGTCTCTGTTGCCGCCAAATTCAGCTAGCGAAAGGGCGACATTTCATCAGTAAATTGCGCCAGTATAAGGCATTAAGATGGCGCAAAAAAACTGACTTAAAAACGGGTAATCAGCGGCGCTTGACCTCAATCTGTTAACGGTCAAAGAGCAAGCCGATTAAAGTTTGGTAGCGACTCTCCTCATCAAAATCAGACGCCTTTTCCATCCGGGAAAGCAGTTTTGTGCAAATCGCTTTTCGGTTAAGAACTTTACCCTCCCGCAGGATTTCGACAACAATTTGTCCCAGCGCTTCTTGTTGGGTAGGCTGACTTGCTTTGTTGAAGTATTGGGTAATGGCATTCGCTGTATTCGGTACAAAGCCGTTCTCGCGCATATGTCACTCCTCGCTTTTAATGCTTAAAACATTCAAAAATGCGTTAACGCAAATGGTTAACACAATGTAAATTTATAAATACTGTACACACCTGTTGTACAACTTATCAATTTATTTTTGATCATTAAGTGCTAAATTATTAATATCAGCAACTTATAAAACTAATTTTTAGCGTGTATTTAAAAAAGCTTGTACATTATGGCATAATTTTAGTCCTACAAAAGGTCATACGGCGTGACAGGAAAACCACTACAGACATGCAACAGGACGCGTTAGCAACCATCTGATATCGTGGCATTTCATTCACCTCCTCTATTGGAAACCCTATGCTCACTACCATCATTTACCGTAGTCATCTTCGTGATGAACTGCCGGTTAGCACGCTGGAAGACATGGTTGTTGCAGCAAATAAGAAAAACATCGAATCCAATGTCACCGGCATTCTGTTGTTTAACGGTAAGCTCTTTTTCCAACTGCTCGAGGGACCTGATGAGACAGTTCGGGCTATCTATCGCGATATCTGCGCCGATGACCGCCACCACAACGTGGTAGAGCTGCTTAGCGATTTCTCCCGCTCGCGGCGTTTTGGCAAGGTTGGCATGGAGCTGTTTGACCTGCGCAAATATGACCGCCACGAGGTGCTACAAACGGTGCTGGATAAAGGAACCAGCCGTTATCAGCTGATTTATAACGATCGCGCTCTGCAGTTTTTCCGGACGTTTGTCGAAGAGAGTGAAAGAGAGAACTACTTCGAGATCCCACCGGGAGACTCCTGGCAATTTATTGTCGATGATAATGCCAGTGGCATCCGTCAGCTTGAGCAGAGCCCTGATGAGATGTGCAGCTTCGCTTTTCAGCCGATTATCGACCCACTGGCCCGGGAAGTGGTCTCTTTTGAGGCCTTGATTCGTGCGCCGGGTGGCGAACAGGCCCAAACCTGGTTCGACGATCGACCAGGAGATGAGGTCTACGAAGCTGACCTGCGGAGCAAAAGCGTAGCCTTTGCTATGGCCCGCCAGCTGGGGCTAGGGAAGCAGAGCTTGTCAGTGAATTTGTTACCGATGACGCTGGTCATGGTACCTAACGCGGTAGATTTCTTGCTCCAGGAGATAGAAGCAAACGGGCTGGTGGCAGAGCAGATCGTGGTGGAATTTACTGAAAACGAAGTCATTTCCCGGCTGGAAGAGTTCACCGGTGCCGTCCGCGAACTGAAGGCGGCAGGCATAGGGGTGGCTATTGACCACTTTGGCGGCGGATTCGCCGGATTATTGTTGCTGGCGCAGTTCCAGCCGGACAGAATTAAGATTAACCGTGATCTGATTCGCGATGTACACAAAAGTGGTCCACGGCAGGCTATCGTCCTGGCTATCATCAAATGTTGTACAACGCTGGAAATCTTGATCTCTGCTGTAGGTATTGAGAAGCCAGAAGAGTGGATGTGGCTTGAATCGGCAGGTGTTTCTCAGTTCCAGGGGCATCTTTTCGCCCGTCCTCAACTGGCGGGGATCCCGGCAATCGCGTGGCCTGAGCGGGTCGATGACATTTAAATCCTCTCTCACCGGGTTATAGTACAAACTTATTGTACAATATTACAGGTTGTACACCCTGGTGAGATTGGTTACCTTGGATACAGAATATATCGTTTTACGCATGGGGATTCGATGGCCTTTTACAGTATTGGCGATGTCGCAGAACGTTGCGGCATAAATCCCGTCACATTACGCGCCTGGCAGCGCCGGTACGGGTTGCTAAAGCCGCAGCGCAGTGAAGGCGGGCATCGACAATTTGATGACGAAGACCTTCAGCGCATTGAGGAGATCAAGCGCTGGATAGAGCGTGGTGTGCCGGTCGGTAAGGTTAAAGCGCTGCTTGATCAGGACAAAGCGCCTGAGCCGGGCGACTGGCGCGCACTGCAAGAAGATATGATGAGTACCTTACGGCAGGTTAACCCGCTTAAAGTGCGGGCGAAAATCAATGCCTTTTGCCATCTGCATCCCATTGATTCACTCATTGATCATGTCTTTGAACCTGTTCGCCAGACGCTGAGCCTGGATCAAAACACGGCGCGAGCCATGTGCAGCCTGCTCGATGGCATTTTGATTGAACATGCGGTCTCCAGTCTTAGCGAGTCCCGGGTTAAGGCTGGCAGAGATGCGCTGTTAATCGGCTGGGGTATCGTCGATCGCACCAGCCTGTGGCTGGAAGCCTGGCGGCTCTCACAGCGCGGCTGGCGTATCGATGTCTTTGCTGAACCGCTCGAATTGCCGCACCCCGAGTTTTTCCCTGGGCAGCAGATCCTTGTCTGGGCGGGCCGGACGTTAACGGCGTTACAATCAGAACAACTTGAGCACTGGCAAAAACAGGGCTACGCCATTATGGCGCACGGGCTGGGCGAAGCCCGCTAATCCTCTTCCGTGACGCGCACGGGTAACGCAGGCCGGTTAAGCCTGTTACCCCTCAGCTGCGTTCACATTCTCCTATCCGATGCGGCATGCGTCCGCTTCCCAGCGATATCCCACACCATACACCGCGCGAATAAACGACTGATCGGCATCCAGTGCTTCGAGTTTACGGCGCAGATTTTTAATGTGGCTATCAATAGTACGGTCAGTAACCACGCGATAATCGTCATACAGGTGGTTAAGTAACTGTTCGCGGGAGAAAACTTTCCCCGGTTCGTGAGAGAGGGTTTTCAGCAGGCGAAACTCGGCGGGGGTTAAATCCAGCAGCTTATTACGCCAGCTGGCCTGAAAACGGCTCTCGTCGATAATTAGCGGGCTGACCGCATCCAGAGCTTGAAGCTCACGGTGTGGCTTGCAGCGGCGCAGAATCGTTTTCACCCGGGCGACCACTTCGCGCGGGCTATAGGGTTTACAGATGTAATCATCGGCGCCAATTTCCAGCCCCAACAGGCGGTCGATCTCTTCGATTTTGGCCGTCACCATCACAATGGGGAGATCGGAAAAGCGGCGGATTTCGCGGCACAGGGTCAGCCCATCGGTGCCTGGCAGCATCAGATCCAGCAGGATCAGATCCGGTGGGGTCTGACGCACATACGCCAGCACCTGATCGCCGTGGCTGATCAGGGTGGGCGCATAGCTGGCTGCCCGCAGATAGTCGATTAACAGCTGCCCAAGCTTAGGCTCGTCCTCCACGATCAAAATTCGTGGCGTGTTTTCGTCAATAGGGAGTTCAGTCATACTTCTCTCGATAACTCTCTTTCCAGCGGTAGCTCTACTGTAATGCTAACCCCACCAAAAGGCGAATGCGCGGCGCGCAGCGTGCCGCCGTGCGCCGTCACAATGTTCACGCAAATCGCCAGCCCCAGCCCGGAGCCGCCGCTGGCACGATTACGCGAACCTTCCGTACGGTAAAAGCGCTCAAACAGTTTTGTGAGCTGCGCGTCCGTGACCCCGGGGGCCGTGTCGGCGAAGGTGAGGGCAAAATGGGTGTCTGTAAGGTGGCCGGAGAGGCGTAATGCCCCTCCGCCATCGGTATAACGCAGGCTGTTTTCCAGCAGATTATTAAATAGCTGCATCAGGCGGTCGCGATCGCCAAAGACCACCGCATGGTCGGGCAGGGCGAGTTCAATGCGCAGATCGCGGCTGGCAAAACGTTCGCGAAACGCCCCACTGGCCACTTCCAGAATGTTGATCACATCGACCGGGGCTTTCTGATAGGCCAGCGCCCCTTCGTCGGACATCGAAAGCTGGTGGAGATCGTCCACCAGCTTGGTGAGGGTACCCACTTCTGCCTGCAACGAGGCCACCGACTCGGGGGTAAACTGCCGCACCCCGTCCTGGATGGCCTCCAGTTCGCCGCGCAGCACCGCCAGCGGGGTGCGCAGTTCGTGCGAGATATCGGCCATAAAGTCCCGGCGCATCTGCTGGTTCTTCTCCAGGGTGCTGGCAAGCTGGTTAAAGTCTTGCGCCAGCTTGCCCAGTTCGTCCTCGCTGCGGGTATCTACCCGGGTCGAGAAATCGCCCGCCGCCAGCTTGTGCGTCCCTTCAACCAGCCGCTTGACCGGCGCCAGCAGGCCGCGCGCCAGCGGGAAGGTGGCCAGCGCGGCAAGCAGGGTGGAGAGAGCCACAATCAGCCAGCTGGTCTGCCGTTGCTGGCGATCGAAATTAATATCGGTATTGCGGGTCAGTCGCTCCACCGGGGAGGCAATGACCCAGCCGACGTTGGCGCCGTTGACCCTGATGGCACGTTTGGTCCCGTCCGGGGGCACGGGCGCCCGCGGGCCAACGAGCACGCGCATATCCTGATCAATCACCCAGAACTGGGTGCGCCAGCCGTGCGGCGGCATGCCCGGACCGGGGCGATCATCATCAGAATCATGTTCGAGGGAGCGCAGGATCTGAAAAATAAAGCGATCGTTATTACGTAAAAACCGCCAGTTGCCATGCAGGGCATACTGTTCGCCCAGCGCATCGCTTAACCCCTGCAGACGCTGTTCGTTGCCATGCTTAATGTAATCAATAAAGCCGCGTTCAAAACTGACCCGCACCGCCCAGTGCATCGTGATAAGCAGGACGATACAGGTGGCGAAAATGGCGAGAAACAGCTTACCCGTAATACCGGGACGCCAGAACTTCATGGTTCACTCCTTTTACGCCGCCGGAGGACGACGTTTTTACTGGTATCATCCGGAACCCTGGCGAAGATCAACGCGGGCAGAGCGATGATGACCGCCATGCTGAGATAAGTGTATAAAAAGACCTGGTGGGCCACGGCGGTATCGGCGCTCAGATTGTGCTGGCCATACATCCCCAGCAGCAGCCCGGCGACAGTGACCCCGACGCTCATGGAGAGCTGCATGATCATCGACAGCAGGCTGTTGCCGCTGC
>ERZ773187.125-NODE-125-length-77344-cov-9.672696_pt1 | contig 77344 bp, 62 predicted proteins | sample MGYA00511242_ERZ773187 | MGnify/ENA primary metagenome ERZ773187 (study PRJEB29015, sample SAMEA2737744) | human gut metagenome | biome: human gut; feature: human-associated habitat; material: faeces | place: China | collected 2012 ...
TGGGGCTGCTCATTTTTGTCGTCGGCATCCCGAAGGAGATTGTTTATGGACGCATTGCGCCAGCCTTCGGGCTGGCGGTACTGGTAGCGAGCGTCTGCTACACCTGGTTTGGCCTGCAGATGGCGCGCCAGACCGGACGTAACGACGTCACCGCGCTGCCGTCTGGCCCGAGCGCACCGTCGATCTTCACCGTGACCTTTCTGGTGTTGATGCCGGTCTATCAGCAGACCGGCGACGCGGATTTCGCCATCCAGATTGGCCTGGTGTGGTGCTTCGTTGAGGCGCTGATCCTTGCGGGCGGCTCCTTCCTCGGAGAGACCATCCGCAGGATGATCCCGCGCACCGTGCTGCTGTCGTGCTTGTCCGGTCTGGGTCTGCTGCTGCTGGCGATGAACCCGATGCTGCAGGCCTTCGAAGCGCCGACTGTGTCGTTCATCGTACTGCTGCTGATCTTCATCAACTGGTTTGGCAAAAAGCCGATCTTTGCCCGTATTCCGACCGGCCTGCTGCTGTTGATCGCCGGTACGGTGCTGGCGTGGATCTCCGGCCTGCAAAGCCCGGAGGCGATCAGGGCCTCGATGTCGTCGTTCGGCTTTAACCCGCCGTCCGTCCATATCGACGGCTTTATGCAGGGCCTGCCGCATGCGCTGCCGTATCTGGCCTCCGCCGTGCCGCTGGGGCTGGCGAACTACATCTTTGATCTGGAGAACATCGAGAGCGCCCATGCGGCGGGAGATGAATACCCGACGCGTAAAGTGATGCTGGCCAACGGCCTGGCGTCGATGCTCGGCTGTCTGATGGGTAACCCTTTCCCGGTGACGGTCTACGTCGGCCATGCGGGCTGGAAGGCGATGGGAGCCAGCATCGGCTACACCCTGGCCTCCGGCGTGACCATGTTCATCGTGCCGCTGTTCGGGCTCGGAGCCTTTATGCTCGCCATCATTCCGATGACCGCCATCGTGCCGATTCTGGTCTTTATTGGCGTGGTCACCGCTAACCAGGTGGTGAGGGAGACGCCGAAAGTGGAGGTGCCCGTGATCTTCATCTGCCTGTTCCCGTGGATCGCCAACTGGGCGCTGACCATGATGAACAGCGTGATGGGGGCGGCGGGGACAAACGCAGCGAAAATTGGCACCGACGTGCTGCACAGCAAAGGGATCTATTACGAAGGTTTAGTCCATCTGGGCAGCGGCGCGCCGCTCGCCAGTATGCTCTGGGGCTGTATCGCTATCTTCGCCATCATCAACAAACCTTTGCGCGGCGCCGTTGCGGCAGCGGGTGGGGCGCTACTGGCACTATTCGGGGTGATCCACGCGCCGGTGGTCGGCTTCGCCGAAGGCAGTTCGCTGCTGTTCGTTACGGCCTACCTGATGATGGGCGGTATGTTCGTGGTGAAGCATGTGCTGGATAGCCGGGAAGCGGCAAGCGCGGCGGCACCGGTTTCTGAGTCCTGATAATGCCTGATGCCCTCACCCTAACCCTCTCCCACAGGGAGAGGGGACATGAACTCCCTCGCCCCCTTGGGGAGAGGGTAGGGGTGAGGGGAAAATATCGCACCGTTGCGAAGGAAAACAAATGAAAGAGCTCATGGTTGTCGCCATCGGCGGCAACAGCATTATCAAAGATAACGCCAGTCAGTCGATTGAACATCAGGCCCAGGCGGTGAAAGCGGTGGCGGAGTCGGTGCTGGAGATGCTGGCCTCCGACTATGACATCGTCCTCACCCACGGTAACGGCCCGCAGGTGGGGCTGGATCTCCGGCGCGCTGAAATTGCTCACGAGCGGGAAGGGCTGCCCCTCACCCCGCTGGCCAACTGCGTGGCAGACACCCAGGGCGGTATCGGCTACCTCATCCAGCAGGCGCTGAACAACCGCCTGGCGGCGCGCGGCGAGCAAAAAGCGGTCACCGTCGTTACGCAGGTAGAAGTGGATAAAAACGATCCTGGCTTTACCCATCCCAGCAAACCGATTGGCGCGTTCTTCAGTGAATCCCAGCGTGATGAACTGCAGCAGACGCACCCCGACTGGCATTTTGTCGAGGATGCTGGCCGCGGCTATCGCCGGGTAGTGGCGTCACCCCTGCCGGTGCGCATTGTGGAGGCCGATGCCATTAAGGCGCTGACGCAAAAAGGCTTTGTTGTAATCGGCGCGGGCGGCGGCGGTATCCCGGTGATCCGCACCGAGGAGGGGGATTACCAGAGCGTGGATGCGGTGATCGACAAAGATCTCTCCACCGCGCTGCTGGCCCGTGAGATCCACGCCGACGTGCTGGTGATTACCACCGGCGTCGAGAAAGTCTGCATACATTTCGGCAAGCCCAACCAGCAAGCGCTGGAGAGAGTTAACGTGGCGCAGATGATGCGCTATATGGAAGAGGGCCATTTCCCGGCCGGCAGTATGCTCCCCAAAATTGTCGCCAGCCTGGCGTTCCTGCAGCAGGGTGGCAGACGGGTGGTGATCACCTCGCCGGATTCTCTGCCTGCGGCGCTGCGCGGCGAAACCGGTACCCACATCGTGAAAGCGTAAGTAAAAGGAAAAAGAGAATGAATGAGAATAAAAGCCGCCGTGAGTTTATTAGCCAGAGCGGCAAAATGGTCACCGCCTGCGCCCTGTTCGGGGCTACCGGCTCCGTCGCGTATGCTGCCGATACCGCCGCGCCCGCCTGTGAGACGGGCAAACCCATGAACATCACCGCCAGCCACTACTACCTGGATAACGTCCTTCTGGAAGCGGGCTTCCAGTTTGACAATAACGTGGCTCTCAGCACCCGTACCGAGCTAAAAACGCTGGAGATCAAAGACGGCAACATAGCCGCACTGCGCGATAACAAAAGCCATGCGGATGCAGCCCTGCCGCACTACGATGCGGGCGGAAAATTGTTGCTGCCCGCGATGCGCGACATGCACATTCATCTGGACAAGACCTTCTATGGCGGCCCGTGGCGTTCGCTGAATCGCCCGGCGGGGACCACCATCCAGGACATGATCCGACTGGAACAAAAAATGTTGCCAGAACTGCAGCCTTACACGCAAGAACGTGCGGAAAAGCTCATCGATCTGCTCCAGTCAAAAGGCTCCACCGTCGCCCGCAGCCATTGCAACATTGAACCGACCTCCGGCCTGAAGAATCTGGAAAACCTGCAGGCGGTCCTGGCGCGCCGGCGTGCCGGGTTTGATTGCGAGATCGTGGCCTTCCCACAGCACGGTTTATTGTTTTCAAAATCGGAATCATTAATGCGAGAGGCGATGCAGGCCGGGGCGCACTACGTGGGCGGGCTGGATCCCACCAACGTGGACGGCGCTATGGAAAAATCTCTCGATCTGATGTTCCAGATAGCGCTCGATTACGACAAAGGGGTGGATATTCACCTGCATGAAACCAGCCCTGCGGGCATTGCAGCGGTGAACTACATGGTAGAAACCGTGGAGAAAACGCCGGAACTGAAGGGCAAACTGACCATCAGCCACGCCTTTGCGCTGGCGATGATGGATGAAAAACAGGTGGATGCTATTGCTACGCGCATGGCAGCGCAGCAGATAACCATTGCCTCTACCGTGCCCATCGGTACCCTGCATATGCCGCTGAAGCAGCTGCAGGATAAAGGCGTGTTTGTTATGACCGGTACCGACAGCGTGATTGACCATTGGTCGCCGTATGGCCTGGGAGACATGCTGGAAAAAGCCAACCTCTACGCGCAGCTCTATATCCGTCCCAACGAGCAGACGCTCTCCCGGGCACTGGCTATCGCCACTGGCAATGTGTTGCCGCTGAATGATAAAGGCGAGCGGGTATGGCCGAAAGCACAGGACGAGGCCAGCTTTGTGCTGGTGGATGCCTCCTGCTCCGCCGAAGCGGTGGCGCGCATTTCACCGCGTAGCGCCACCTTCCATAAGGGCAACCTCGTCTGGGGCACCGTGGGCTGAAGTGCATCTCTCCCTATGGGAGAGGGCTGGGGTGAGGGCAACAGGCCGCACTGACTTCATTAATACCCCACCTGATAGATCCGTCCGCTTTGCACCCCTTCTACGCTGCGGCGATAGGCTTGCGCCACCTTCGCGGCGGGCACGCTTTCAAACCCCGGGAAGAAGCCGTCATAGGCCTCTGCGGATTCAGTGAGCACCGTAGGGCTAATCAGGTTAATGCGAATACCGTGCGGCAGCTCGCAGGCGGCGGCGCGGACAAAGCCCTCCAGCGCCGCATTGACCGTAGTGGCATTCACCCCCTGCGCAATAGGCTCGTGGGCGATAATGCCGCTAATCAACGTAATGGAGCCCCCTTCATTCAGATAGTGCTGGCCGGTCAGCGCCAGGCGCACCTGACCGAGCAGCTTATCCTGTAAGCCCTGATTGAAATCGCTCGCTTTCATGGTGGCGAGCGGGCCAAAGTGCACGCCACCGCTGGCGGAGACAATCGCATCCACCTTACCGATAGTGTCGAACAGGGCCTGGACGCTCTCCTGCGAGGTAATATCCACCTGATAATCTCCCTGCGTGCGCCCCACGCGAATCACCTCATGGCGATCGCTTAACGCCTCTGTTACCGCACGACCCACCGTACCGCTGGCACCAATAATCACGATTTTCATAGCCGACTCCTCTTGTTGTGTGTCTCCATTCTTTAATAAATAAAAAGTTGGATAAACTGGGTTAAAGTTAGATGATTACTAACCAGAGGTTTGCAATATGGATAAGCTTCGCGGCATGGAGACCTTTATCGCGGTGGTGGAGAGCGGCAGTTTTATTGGCGCTGCAACGCGTCTGGAGATGTCGGCGGTAATGGTGGGCAAATACATTGCCCAGCTAGAAGCGCGTCTCGGTACACGTCTGCTGGAGCGAAACACACGCCGCCAGAGTCTCACCGACGCCGGACGCGTTTATTACGACGAGGCGAAACGCGTCATTGAACAACTCGGCATCGCCGAGAGCGCCGTCGAGCGCCTGCGCACCGCGCCGGCGGGCACTCTGCGGGTCAGTGCGCCCACCTCGTTTGGCGGTTGCGTTATTGCCCCGCTGGCGGCCACTTTTCTGCAAAGCTGGCCAGAGGTACGGGTAGAGCTGGATCTGACCAACCGGCTGGTCGATCTGGTGGAGGAGGGGATTGACCTGGCGATCCGCATCGGCGAGATCCATCAGCAGGATCTGGTGGCGCGATACCTCTGCGCCTACCGGATGGTGATCTGCGCCGCGCCGGACTATCTGGCGCGTCATGGCACACCGCAAACCCCGGCCGATCTGGTGGATCATCTCTGCCTGTCGCACACGGTGTGGACTGCCCGCAACGAGTGGCGCTTACCGGGTGTGGAAGGGGAGGTGCGCTGGAAGCGTGACGCCATTTTGCGCTGTAACGACGGATATGGATTACGGATGGCCGCGTGTGCCGGAGCCGGGCTACTGCTACAGCCAGAGGTGCTGGTGGAAGAGGAACTTAAAAACGGTAAGTTGATCAGGGTGCTGGAGTCGTTTACCCCGGCACCCAGGCCGGTTCACCTGCTGTGGCGGCAAGATTTGCGTCCGCTGCCGAAGCTGACGCAATTTATCGCCCATCTTACCGCCCAGGCGGGGGAACCGAATTAGAAGCGGTAACCTACGGTCAGGTTCCAGCCGTTGATGCCGTAGTCGTCGCCCAGGTCTGCATTGGTGCCTTCGTAGCCCACGCCAATCGCCAGCTCCGGCGTTGGGTTAAACTGCACGCCCGCGCCGTAAGCGAAGGAGGTCGATTTTTCAGAGATGCTATCGCGCTGGGTGTAATTATCACCGCCGTTAACCCAGGTGGTATGACCGTCGGCTTTCACACGCGCCACGCCGCCCAGCGCATACAGAGATACGTAGTCGTTAATACGGTAAGCCGGGCCCACCAGCAGAGAGTAATATTTCGCTTCAATATGGTTTTTTACGGAGTCAGAGAACAGATAATAATGTTCATCTTCGTCGCCGCTCATATAGGTGAATGAGCCCATCAGGCTGACCGGAGAGTCCCACTCATAGCGATACTGAACGTTTACGCCGCGGATATTCTTAAAGTCTTCGACTTTACTCTGCGCATAACCGACAGAAACGGTTTGGTTATCTGCCAGAGCCGCGCTACTTGCCAGACCCGCCGCAATCAATACCGCCAGAGATAGCTTTTTCATTTTCCGTAATCCTTGTTGTCGTTTTTTATGTGTAATGCCATATCTCCCCACCCGTCGGGCTGGAGATATTCCACTGCAAATTAAGGCGGTAGAATTGTTGGTTTTTTTACTGGGGGATAAAATAGGGAATAATCTTAAAGGCCGGAATAGTCCTGGAATTAGCCCCCCCTGTATTGGTAGGGGAGCACGTTTACTCATCATAACTGTTGGTCATATTTTTCTGGGTGTAATAATGCCGCAGATTAACTAACAGGAGACGTAAAGGGTAACTGGCGAGCAAGGATTTTTTTCGCATCAGCAGGATCGGCATTAACCAATAATTGACCGATTCTGTTGTGCAGCTCGTCTAACTCGCTCAATTAGTTATCCTGAGATTTCATGTTGCCCTCAATTATGTATAGAGTCTATCGTCGTAGGGCGCTTCAGCCAGAATTTTTTGAATGTCAACTCGCGCCTCCGACTCCCAGGCTGGGTTCATATTCGCCATTATTTCAATAAATTTTGGAAAAGCGATGCGCCGTCCATCCCTTCCTTCAACCCTGTGTTCTAACTCATACTGGTAGGCAATCTGATAGGCGAATTCGGACATTATCCAATAAAGCAGCGTATTCAAAGAGTGAGTGACTTTTCGGGAAAACTCATACCCTCTTTCTGAGTAAATATAATTATATGAATCTTTTTCGAATGAAATATAGGGAGTGCCGTCGCCATAGGGAGCAGAACACAGATTCACTGAATGTTTTGGAAAGCCAGCTCGTAAAATCATCTCATCAGCTTGTCTTTGTATTTCATCAATATTTACTAACATATTAGCGAACCTCGCGAATAGACTTATTCTTCAAAAGTCATTCTACACAGACGGATTGCCACTGGAACACTAACGTAATCCCAGCGTATCGGGAAGGGCTTTGACAAAGTCGGATTCATCCCCCCGATAGGCTTTCGCAATTTCTGCAAAGGAATCGATAATGCTCCCTTTCTCATCGTCCGTTAATAGCTTAAGCTCGGCGGCAATATGTTCCAGCATTTCCACAGCGGCATCTGGATTGAGCAAATTTTCGCCAGTAAATTCAAGGAAAATGGCCATATCGGCAATAACTTTAATTAAATGATGTGATTGTGTCATAGATTCTTTCCCCATAATAAAGTCAATTCTGCGTATCGGAAAGTGTTTTAACAAAGTCATTATAGGCTTATGAAGATGATAAAAATAAGCATCGGGCTCATCCTTAACAACCTCAAATCGTGCTAACAATTTAGTGAATAGCCCTTCGGGAACGGGATAATGTGTGGCTTCGTTTTTATCACAATAAGAATAAAAAAACGCCTTTTCAAGTTCCGGAATAGAAAGTCTTTCCGCCTGGCTATAAAGATACTGATACGCGAAACTCCATTCACTGGACAGTAGTAAGAAATCCAGTGCGGCTGATTTTAGTTCATCATTGACCTGGGACTGCTGCAAAAATCTCTGGCAATATTTTAGCGCCGTGGGTTGATCTTCCACGAGTGGCATGCCCAGATATTCCAGAGCATCATCATTCGGATCGTTAAATGAATTTGATTCGACATAGCCGTTTAATAGGTAGAGATCTAATCCTGTCTGTAGTTGATCAACTGATTTGGTTGTCATTTACAGGCTCCTGTCTTCACCGAAGATAATTGTTTCGTTTCATCTCCCGCCAGCAGGGACGGGAGGTGATTCACATTGCAACCTGTCCAGGTCTTTTACCGGTGATAAAAAAACCAGATGATCAAACCTGCAGGCAGCCCCAGCCAGGTTAACTCAAGACATATCAACACGTCTTTGAAAGAGAAGGGGAAATCCTCCTTCACATTCCATGCTAATCCCGCACCGACTAAACGGCCAAGGAGCGTCAGAATGAACACGGCCAGACCTGTCGCGCAGCACAGGTAAACAAGGTTAATAAAAGATTTAGTGCTGTTTTTCATTCTTGAGATTCCCATCTGCGAAAGCGGATTATTGTTCAGGAAAGAAGGTTAAACAGGTCGCGTCTGAGTTGATCGAATTCATCGTTTTCACTCATCAAAACCTTTCCGTTTCTATACAATACGAGATCGCTTAGTGACCCCATTCCGCTATACGTCTGTCAGCATGCTCCCGGCACAAAGGCCGGAATTTGTCTATTTATTCAAGAAATCAGGATTATACAGTGGTGATGCCTGCATTTTGGGCTTTATTTCATCATGCCAGATGCCAATTGCCCACTGCCGCGATTTCCCGTTAATAATCGGAACCGCCGCAAGATCAGTTTCAAAAGATTTTAATAACTGGCTGTAACAATGCATATAATCTTTTGATGATAAAGCGGAAAAATCTAATGTATCATCGAAGAGGTCATAGGTTTCATAAACTTTTTCCATAACCTCTGTACTTACTCCGGCAATATAAGGCCGCAGATAAGAAGCGATAAAATCAATCGCGGAAGAACCCAATGAGACACCATCTTGTCCTCCAAAATACAACCATCCAGCCATAATCACCTCATAAGGTTAACAATACTTCCTGATTTTATTGTAACCAAAAAGGTTCATCATTTGGACCTAATGCATTGTATTGCTCTGATGTTCTATTAACATCATCAATATAATGCGGCGCGTCGGTGAACCCCACTCTTACAGGTATATATTCATTAAAGCTTTGATAGTAAACCTCTGTACATTCTAATGCTTCATCAAAAGCTTTAAAGAATCGCTCAAAGACTGACAACAAACTCCTTCCTTCAAAATTTAATCGGGAGTGATTTTTATCTATCCCAAATGACGACCACTGAATATTATCAGGTAATATTGCTGAAAATTCATTTTTAATGGAGTCCAGCTCGTTTTTGACTTTGTAAAGATCATCATAAGCTAAAGACCCACGATAAAGCTTTTCCATTACCCATGGATATTTGCTACGGTTGGTGCCGTTTTCTAATAAAGAAAACACCACATTAAAAAAACCTTTCACATCAGACGCTTGCCCAACTTCTGCAAGAGTCATCGCTGCAAGTATTCCTACATTTTTCATTGTGTTTTAAACCTGATTGAGGAAGGAACAATTGCACCATTTTATTTTTTTACAATGCCTTTTACAATTTTCATTCTATCTACGGCTGTTACACTCTGCCCACGAATATCAATCACTACTTGCTGTTGCATTCCTTCAGGTAAATTCTTCTGTCGCTCAACAACCTGTTGTGCAACATTGTTCATCAATCCATTTTTGTTAGTCGTAATATTATAGTTTTTTACTTCAACACTACAAACATTTCCTTGGCACCAGTCAGGACGAACTCCGCCTTTCGTACCATAAGGAACCTCTTTGCCGTCTTTGAAGCTGACTTGTTCACGCCATCCGTCACCGAGATCTTTACCTACATCTATTTCTGATTGCCTGCGGCTGGGACGTGAAGCAGTGGCTATCTCATCGTTGGCTTAGACGCTTCAACAACATCACCTTTAGCCAGTGCCTTCTCTGCTACTTTGAGCACGCCTGCAGCAACACGTCCTCCTGGAATTAAGGAAGTGGCTGCATTGATATAATCCAGTGCTGACTGTGCCTCCGCTACACTTTTTATAGTACCCACTACCGGAACAAAATCTTCTCCGAGCGAGGCCATCTCTTTCAGCGCTTCCCGACGCTCAGTGTACATTTTAACCGAGCAGGCTTCGGCGCTCATCCCACCACCGTTTTCGCGCTTATAGCGTTCATTTTCGGCTTTCACCTACTCTTCGGCCACTCAGGATGTGCGAGAGATTTAGAGAGTACTTGAGGGGGAGAGCCGAATTACGGCTACACTGAAAGGACAGCTTTGATAAGGTTAATAAACGATTTAGTGCTGTTTTTGATTTGGCTAAATGTTTGAAAAAAACTCATAGCCCGATGCAAATGATCGGGCTGTTCTTTACCTGAAACGGGACATTCTGGCGTGCCGACACAGATTTCAGGATTTTTACTTTTTATACTCCACAAACTTTTCTTCTAAATAATTCACCCAGTTCTCCATTAAATGATTCATATTTTCCGTCTGAGAATGCGTGGATGGATCATATCCATCAGCAGGAGGCATATATTTAACAAAACCCTCTATTTCAGCGGGGTAGTCAAAATCTGCATAAATAATTTCAACTTCAGATAATGGATCTGAAAAACTAGCACGATTGTTCCAAAGCCAGCTTAGAACAATAAATAACCATTTTTGCCTGATCGTCGAGTCATTGTCTTGTTCAAACCCTGTGCACAACTTCTCTAAAAAGAGAGACACCTCATTTGAACTCTCAGGCATAAGGAATGATAATTCAAGTTCAGAATCAGTATAACTTCCCGTTAAGACTATTTGTTCCGCCATCTTTATGGGCACGTCTGATGCAATGAGATTATTTTCATAACCCCACTTTACATCACACCATGAAAGATGAGTATTTTTAACAATAAAATCATAGGGTACCGGGTATAACGTCATGTCACTTATCCTTCGGTGGCCGTTGATTAGGAAGACCGGTAATATTACCACCTTCAATAAATCTTTGGTGTGTAACGTTCCCTTGCTTATCATAGATATACTCGTATATACCTTTCTTATCATTAAAGGAACCTTCAGCCTGAAGAAGTTTTCTTTCTACACCATCACCCCCTTTGAGAGTGAAAACTTTCCCCTCCATCAATTGCTCCCGGCTCAGATAACTCGCCCCCCGATGAGTTGGGTCAGGTTTTAAACCACTACCAATTCTGTCTGCTTTAAGAATTTTATTAACAACCGAAGATTTTAATGCTGTTTCGACCATAGTCGTGGTTTTCACAACAATCTTCTCCGTGAGAACGACGCCGTTTTTTACCACGCCTGCACCACCAGCAAGCAGTCCAGCTATATCGGTAACCAGCTTGCCACCTTCGACCCCCGCATTAAACGAACCACTGGCGCCAGCTTTCTGATACTCCGCTTCCATATGGTCAATACGATCTATATAGGACTGCTTTATCGCATCTGAAACGTTACCTAACACATCGCCACTGTTAAACAGTGATTTCAGCGCTTCGTAAGTTTGCTGCGGATTTGCCCCGACCTTCACGATACCGTCAACGGCATCATACAGTCCTGCCGGCACGCCTGCGATCATCCCTGCTGCAAAGCTGCCATCCTGTCCAAGGTCAATTGCAGTCCATTTAGCCTGTGCGCCTGCCTTACACGCTAAAGTCTGACATTCGGCAATTTCTTTATCTCTCTGAGCCTGTTGTTTCTGGCTTAGATAGTTATTCTCCACCGTCGTCTTACCCGCTTGAGCCCCTGCCACAGCAGAAGCAGAGCTGTCGCCCACCAGTCCACCGGACAGTCCCGCCGCCAGCGTCGCCAGGGCAGAAACCGTCTGCTTCTGCGTTTCATCCAGCTCATCGGCAGGTTTGCCATACATCTCGGTGGCGATCATCCCCACCAGCTCGCCCGTGGCGGCACCGGCGGCACCCGCCAGCGCGTTTTGCCCCTGGGCGGCGGCCAGCGCGGCGTTGACCACCGCGTGGGCCGCGACTTTGCCCGCGTCGTTCAGACCACTGTAGTGACCAATCACCTCCGCCACGTACGGCGCAGCACCGCCAGCAAGGGCCGCGCTGAGATCGCTCCCGGCCAGGCCCTGAACCGCCGCCGTCGCCGCCTGAATCGCCTGCTGATACTGACCGCCGGTGCCAAAGCCCGAGGCGCTGAGCGCGTCGTTGTAGGCCGTCTGGTAGATCTGGCCGTTAATATCTTCCAGCGTCGCGGTTTTGCCCGGGTTGGCTTTTTCCCACGCCGCTTTCGCCTCCTGCAGATCCTGTGCGTTGACGTGATTCAGCTTCTCTTTCGCGGCGTTAGTGGCGCGGATGCTGCCCTCAGTGCGGGCAATATCCGCCACCTGATTGCCAATCTCGCCGATCAGCTGCGCCTGCTGGAGTCGCTCCTGCTCTTTCTCTTTGTCGAAGATAGGGGAGAGCGTCTGGTTGGCGTGCGCCACGTCGCGGCTGAGCTGATTCACATCCTGAACCTGACGATTCGGGTCGCGGACGATCAGCGTACCGTCAGATACCGCGGCGTGCGTGGTGCTGCTGTCATGCCCGTCGCGGTTCGCGCCCACCAGCAGGCCGTTAGCCATGTTGCCAGCAAACTGGCTGCCGATGCTGCCCCCGGTGCTCATGCCCACGCTCTGGTGTTCCACTTCGAAATCGGCGCGGTTTTCAATATCGCTAAAGCCGATGGTGCCGGTATCGAGACGGTTTTTATCGGCGGTTGCCGTCGAGCCAATCACCGCCCCGTTGAGCTGGGTATGCTCGCCCACGGTCACGTCGTAGCCGCCTTTGCCCGCGAAGATCCCGGTCTGTTCCACCACCGAGTCGTAGTTGCTGTGCATCTTGTCGCGGCTGACGTTGACGCTGGCCGAGCCGGTCATGGAGCCGATGCTGAAGCTCCCGCCCGCGCTGGCATTCTGCTGTTTCGAGTCGTAGCGATCGCTGTCCTGCTCGGAGGTGAGCGTCAGGTTGCGGCCAATATCCGCTTTCACGGTTTCGCCGCTCACCTGCGCCCCGGTCAGGGTGGCGTCACGTCCGGTCAGGAGATTCACCTGGCGGCCCGCGTCCACGGTAGTCTCGCTGTGGGTGGTGCCGTTGCCGCTCTCGTTGCCTTTGCCGCGGTTGACGCTGGCGGAGATGTTAAGGCCAAAGCCGCCGGAGCCCACGCCGATCCCAACCCCGACGCTGCCGCCCTTGCTCTCATTTTTGCCGTCCAGCAGCTGGGTGTTTTGCGCCGAGCGCAGGTACAGATCGCGGTTGGCGGCAAGGGTGATATCGTTGCCCGCCTTCAGCTGGCTGCCTTCCACGGTCAGATCTCCGTCCGCGCCGCGCGTGCCGCTGCCGGTGGCGATCACGCTGAGATCGCGCCCAGCGTTAAGGGTGCTGCCTTGAGCAGTGTTCTGCTCGCTGTACTGGGTCGATTTTGACGACTGGCTGCCGTAAGAGAGGCTAATACCCACCGTGTTAGTGTTAGAGGCATCCGCGCCCAGGGCCTGATCCATGCGCGCAGCCTGTGCGGCCTGCACGCCGGAGAGTGCTGCCTTCACGCCCTGCAATGCCTGCAGGCGGCCGCTGCCGGAGGATTTCGCCTGCTGGGAGGCCTCGACGGCGCTGTTCAGCGCGCTGCCGACGGTGCCGGAGAGCGCCAGCGTCAGCCCGGAGGTTTTTTGCTCCACCTCATGGGTCTGCTGGCTGCGGTTGTTCACCGCCGTGATATCGACGTTTTTACCGCTGAGGGCCATATCCTGACCGGCCACCAAATCGGAGCCGCTCACCGTCAGGCGATCGCCCGCTCGCAGGCTCAGGTCGCCATTGACGCTGCCCACCGTGCTGCCCGCCTGGGTGGCGTCCGCGCCGGTGTCGGTGGTTTTGATGCTCTGGGTGCCGACGCTAAAGCCGATCCCGCCCGAGCTTAACAGCCCCGATTTTTTCTCCTGCTTCTGGTGCAGCTCGTTATTACGTTCGGCCTGGGTCTCGACGGTCAGGTTGTTGCCTGCCAGCAGGGCGACATCGCCCGTACCGGCCACGTTGCTGCCGCGCACGGTGAGATCGTTTCCTGCGGTCAGGTTAACGGTGTCGCCGTTCAACTCGCTGCTCTGCACCGTCTGGCGGTCAATCTGGTCGCGGGTGGTGGTGGTGGTTTTCGACAGGAAGCCGTTACCGCCCACCACTTTATGCCGTTCGTCCAGATCCTGCGTATTCTCGCCCGCCGTCAGGGTCAGGTTATTCCCGGCGCTGACGTTCAGCGCCTCGCCAGCGGAGAGGGCGGCGGCGCGGGCGTTGAGATCGTTCCCGGCGGCCAGAGTGACGTCACCTTTACCCGTCACTTCGCTGCCGATGCTGTTGGTCTGCCCCTGTTTCAGGCTGTTATCGCCATCCCACACCAGATTATCGCGGCTGGCGGTTTCCACCGTATTCAGGGTCATATCCCGCCCGGCCACCAGCTGCGCTTTGCCGTTCTCGCCGCTGGCGATCACCTGCGCCCCGGTCAGGGTGATATCCCGCCCGGACTGCAACGCCAGCTTGCCGTCGTCGCCCTGCACGTAAATGCCGGAGACGCTGTTGATAGTGGTGCGGGCAAAGCTGTTGTCACCGTTCACGCTGGAGGCGCTGGTGGTGGTACTGGTGAGGGTGATGTCACGTCCGGCGCGGGCCAGCACGCTGCTGTCGCCCACGATGGCGCCGCCAATATTGTTGATATCGGTGCGGGCGTTCAGGTTGACGTCTGCCCCCTGAATGGTGCCGGTCTGGTTGGTGATGTTGTCGGCATCAAGCTGCAACACATTGCGCCCGGCAATCGTCCCGCGGTTGAACAGGTCGCCGTTGAGCTTAATGGAGACGTTGTTCCCGGCAATCAGCGCCCCGGAGCCGTCGATATCGCCCGGTTTCACTTTGGCGTAAACCTGCGGTACCAGTACGTTTTCCATTGAGCCGTTCGGCATCTTCACCTGGGTGTTAACCAGCCAGACGATATCCCCGGTCAGGAGCGCCATCTGCTCTGGCGTCAGCGCCACGCCGAGCTTCAGGTCATACTGCTTGCCGAAGGTAATGCCGCGATCCATGAGCGCTTTGTACTGCTCTTCGTCGTTGTTGTAGCCGTCGAGATAGCGCTGGCCGGTAATGCCAATCACCTGCTCGCGGATCAGGCGCTGCTCGTAGTAGCCATCCCCCAGCCGTTTCTGGGTGTTGTCGCCGTTAGCGGTAAAGGCGTCCTGCATATAGTCGCTGCCGAGCCACTGGCGCTCGTTGGTAAAGCGCGGATCGGTCTCCACCAGATACGGCACCTCCGCCGACGGATTCACCTTGAACAGGCTGTTATCCGGCAGGGTGGTATTCGGGCCGATAATGCGGATCGCGCCGTCGGCCGGGGTCACTTCAAACTGCTGCCCGGCAGGTGGAGTCACCGGCTCGCCCGGCGAAACGGACTGCTGCGGCGTGGGTTTCACGCCCGCAGCCTGCCCAATCGCCACGTCCGTTCCCTGCAACACCAGCGGAGTGATACTGAGATTGCTCCCCTCGACGCTGCCGTTGCTGACCAGTTGGCCCGGTTTCAGGGCGATATCCTGAATGGTGGTTGGCGGGGTGTAGGCCGAGCGATCCCGCCCCTGCTCGTCGTCGCCTTTGTGGCGAATACGGTAGTAGTGGGTGACGGTACCCTCATCGGTGGTAAAGCGCTGGCCGGGCACGTCCTCGTTCTTCACGCTGCCCATCTGGTCAATCCCCAGGGTGCCGCCCGCGATCACCTGGCTCTTGTCGTTAAACAGTTTGTCGCCGGTCAGGAGCAGGTTGCCCCCGGCGAGGATCTTCGCCGGGTCGCTCTCTTTGATCCGGGTTTCGTCGATCGTGCGGGTGTAGTTGTACTGGTTGAAATTATCGTTGCCGTGGCCGGATCGCTCTGGGGTGTTGAGGTTTTTCAGGCCATCGGAGGAGTTGTCATCCACCCACACGCCTTGCTCAGTCGAACTCCAGCGGTTGGTTGAACCCGTGTGCTGGTAGTCGGTCAGATCCTCCTGCGACACCCGCACCACCTCGGTGGAGAAGTGGTCGTTGATGTTGTTGATCTGCCCGGCGGCAATCGCCATATCCCCGGCGGACTCGATGGTCGAGCTGTGGTTGTTAATGGTTCCCGCGCGGCCGGTGACGGCGCCGTTGTTGTCCAGCGCGCCGCCGATGATCATGCTGCCTGCGCTGTAGATCAAACCGTGGTCGGCGTTGTTCAGGGTCTGCACGCCGAGGTTCACACGCTCGCGCCCGGCCAGCGTCGCCGCGGTGCCGTTTTCGGCGAGGTTGTTGAAGGTATCCACATTTACGCCCACCGCGTCGCCGTAGATCCGTCCGGTGCCGATGTTGGTCAGGGTGTTCGCATTGATGCGGGTGGTGATCCCGTCGATCAGACCGGTATTGCGTACCGTGCCGGTGGCCGTCAGGGTGGTGCTCCCGGCGTTGATTTCGCCGCTGGCGAGGTTGGTCAGGTTGGCGCTCTGCACATTGAGGGCGCTGCCCGCCATCAGCTGGCCGCTGTTGGTGAGATCCCCGTCGGTGGTGAAGGTCAGGTTGCCGTTGGCGATGGTGGTGCCGGTGTTGTTCACGCCGTTAGCGCTGTGGAGATCCATCTCCCCCAGCGACAGCAGCTGGCCGCTGGCATCCAGCGACGCCGCGTCTACGTTCAGGGTTTTACCCGCTTTCAGGGTGCCGCCTGCGTTGGTGAGCGCCAGGCCGCTACCGCTAAGATCCAGGGTGTCGCCCGAGGCCAGCGCCCCGGCGCTGTTGTTCAGCACGCCGCTGTTATCGATGCTCAGCGTGTTATTCGCCAGGATGCTGCCGCGCTGGTTATCCAGGGCACCGGTATTGAGCGTCAGGCTCTGGCCCTCCAGCCCCTGGTTTTCACCGAGGGTATCCTGGTTAACAAAGTTCAGGGCGTTGAGGGTCACGCTTTTGCCGCTGCGGATCAGCCCGGAAGCGTTATCCACCACTCCCCGGGCGCCGTCGAGGAGCAGTTCGCCCACCGACTGGATCTGCCCCCCGCCGTTTTGCAGATTCTGGCTGTGCAGGGCGGTATCGGCTTCGCCAATCACCCGCCCACCGCTGCGGTTATCAAGATCCGTGGCTGCAATATCCGCCGCGTCGCTGGCGGCCAGGGTGCCCGCCTGGTTATTGAGGCGGTCTGCCGAGAGGTTCAGCGCCCCCAGGCTGTTAAGGGTACCTGCGCTATTATCGATGGCACTTGAGGTGACGTTCACGCCGTCGCCCTGCAGCACGCCTCTGTTATTGATAATCTGCGTGGTAGCCAACGACAGGCCCTTTGCCGCCGCCAGCTGTCCGGCGGTATTGTTCAGCGTGCCGCCGTTAAAGGCGAGGCTCTCCCCGGAGAAGGTGGTGCCCTGGCTGTTATCCAGCAGGCCGCCGTTGAGGGTCATGGCCCCGACCGATTTCAGCGCGCCGCCGCTGTTGCTGAGCCTGTCGAAACCGGCGGTCAACGTGTTATTAGCGCCAATCTGGCCCTCGGTGTTGTCGACAGCGCCCGCGCTCAGGCTGAAGTCGCCGTCACTTGCCAGGAAGCCGCTCTGGTTGTTCAGCGCGCCGCTCTCAAGGCTGAGTGAACCCTGAGAGAGCAGGGAGCCGGCACGGTTATCAAACGCGCCGCCATTCAGGGCCAGGGTTGCCCCGTCGGCGATAATCACCCCCTGCTGGTTGTCGAGGCTTCCGGCGCTGATGCGCTGGGTTTTCGCCGCCTCGATACGGCCTCTGGCGTTGTTCACCGCCTGCTGGCTGGTAATTTCGCCGTCGCCTGCAGCGGCAGAGATCAGCCCCTGCTGGTTTTTTACCGTCCCGGCCTCCAGCCGGGTGTTACCCGCCACCGCTACGATCTGCCCGGCGGTGTTGTCGAGGGTGCCAGCCCTGAGCTGTACGCCGTTCGCCGCGCCAATCTGCCCCTGCTGGTTATCGAGGGTGCCCGGCAAATCGACTGCCAGGGTGCCGCTGCCGCTGTGGGCGATTTTGCCTTTCTGGTTGCTGAGATCGTGGGCGCTGACAGTCATCGTCTCCGCGCTCAGCGTCCCCCCGGCGTTATTGAGTAATTTCCCGGTGCGCAGGGTCATTTCGCTGGCGTTGACCTTCGCGCTGGCGGTGTTGAGATCCCCCGCGCCGCCGTCGAGCAGGAGGCGTTTGCCCTGGGTCTGGCTGCCGCTGAGGTCCACCCCCTGGCCGCGGGCGCTGAGGTTGCCGCCTGCCAGATTTTGCCCGTGGGCGCTGAGCTGGCCGCGGGTGCTGAGTTCCAGATCCCCCGCGTCGGCGAGCTTGCCGTCGCTTTTCACCCCGGCGGCCAGCACGCTCTGCTGGCTCCCGGTGAGGCTTGCCGCGCTCACCCGGACGTCTCTGGCGGCGGTGATCACGCCGCTGTTATTGAGTTCGCTGGCGGTTTGCAGGCTGGCGTTGTCGCTGGCACGCAGGGTGCCGCTGTTTTCAATGCGTCCGTCGGCGGAAAGGGTCACGCTGCCCGCCTGGGCGCCGATGGCCCCGGCGTTACGCACCCCGACGCCGCTCTCGGTGCCGACCATGCGGATCTTACCGGCATACATGCCGCCGAGGCTGGCCACGTCCACCGCCAGCTGCGGGCGGGTGGCAGGGTCGTCGCTGCCTTTTTCGATCACCTCGTGGGCAGCATCCACCCTGTTGCGCCCGGTGGTGACCTTCAGGTCTTTAGCCCACAGCCCGGCGTTAACCTTCACCGAGCGGGCGATAATGTCGGTGTAATCCGCGCCAGAGGTGTCCATCCCCGAGCCTTCGACCACCACCTCGCCGCGTTCGACGTTAAAGCCGGTCAGCGCGCCGTCTTTCATCTGCGCCTGACCGGTGGTCAGGGTAGCGCGGTTGGCGTTGATAAAGCCGCAGCCACTACAGGTAATACCCGCCGGGTTGGCAATCACCACCTGCGCTTTTTGCCCGGCGACCTCAATCATGCCGTTCAGCTTGCTCGGATCGCGGGCGCTGACCTCGTTCAGGATCACTTTGGCTTCGCCGCGCGCCAGCCATGGGTTGCCCGCCACCATGCCGCCCAGATTGGTCTGCACGTTTTTGTGGGAGTTATTGAGGATGGCCCCTTTTTTATCCACATCAAACTGGGTGTAATTGTTGCGTGAAACGCCTGCTTTCGATGGTGTCTGGATATTCACCTGCGGTGTGCCGTTGGCGCTGTTAATCACCGTCGGCTGTTGATTTTTTGGCGCGCCGGTATTGGCCACGATGTTGGCCTGTGCAGGCTGAATCGCCCCCATCACCAGCCAGAGCCCAAAGCTGATGGCACTGACTTTGCCAATCAGTCGGCTATGGGTATGACCAATACCGGAAGCGCGGGACGAACCGGCGCGGCCAGAGCGGGCGATATCCGCCACCACCATCAGCATGCCGCGCGCTTTGTTAAAGACAATTCGGTAGAGGTTCTTATTCATGGTTCGTTCCTTTAAACGCTTCCGGCAGGTTGACGGCGAGCGGGTGTTGCTGTTGCCAGACTCTTGCTTGTTCCCGGCTGACGCGATCGCCGTGGAACGTCATCACGCGCTTGCCGCGCTCGGCGCCCCGGTGATAAAGCGCGCGCAAGACGTGATCGGGGAAAATATCGCGGCGGATCAGGGCTGACATCGCGGCGGTGTGCCCAAAGGGGGCAATCCAGTCGCAAAACCAGATTCGGTCGCCGCTATCCCAGTCCTCCTCCGGCATCTCAATGGAAGCGCGCGTCAGATAGCGCGCCTCTGACTCCTCGTTCAGCCAGGCCCAACTGAGGAAGAAAACCGGCCGATCCCCTTCGGCGATCAGCACATACTGACGGCGCTTGATAATGGGTAAGAGCAACGTCGGCAGGGCATGCAGCGGGGCATCCCGGTGCATCGGGGAGTGCATCCACAGCCAGACGGTGGCCCCCAGCACTTCGGCTTCACTCTCTTCCCCGCCGAGGATCAGCGGCGCTTTGATCTCCAGGTTTCCGATGCGCATCACCAGCTCCAGTTGAGGTTGAAGCCGAGCGTGAGATCGCTGGTTTCAAAGCCGTCCGGCTTCGAGAACGGCGTACCGGCGAAGAAATCGTAACCGGTGTTAAACGCGCTCCCGCGCAGGCCGACCACGCCGCCCGCCAGATGGCGGCCAACCGGAATATCTGCGCTGTAACCGCCCACTTCGCCGTAGTCGGCGCCAAGATAGAGTTCCTGATTTGGCAGCGGCGTGCGCCAGGCCAGATCGTTACGCACGTACCAGCCGTGGCTGGCGCTCAGGGTGCGCTCACCGTCGAAGCCGCGCACGGTCCAGCGGTTACCGATGGAGAACTGATCCTGCGGCGTCAGCGGGGTGTTGCTCATCTGGCGCAGATACTGCACGTTGTAGCGGAAGTTTTGCGTTCCTATCTCAAAGGGCAGATCGAGCTGAGCGTTGAGCTGCGTGATTTTGCTGAGGGCGGTCGCCACGCGCCAGTACTCTTCTGGTGCCGGCTGGGCACCAAACCAGCGGGTACCGCGTTGATAGCTGATGCCCGCATCCAGCGTCGCCTGGCCGATGTAATGGCGATGATCCAGCCCTACGCGCCATGCCGCCGTCTGGCGGCGCTGGACGCCGACTTCGGTATCGTCGATAAAGTTGCGGGTTTCACGGGTCATCACATCGTATGTGAAGGTGGTTTTTTGTGAGCCGCTGCGGTGCAGCACGCGGCTGAGCTGTACGTCGAGGTTTTTACTTTTGCCGCTGTAGCGGTAATCGCCATTCAACCCGGCCACGGTCTGGTGGAAGTCATAGTCGCTACCGGTTACGCCCAGCATCCAGTAGCCAAAAGGCACCGAGTAGTGGGCGGTGTAGTTTTTACTGCCTTTGCCGCTCTTGTCATTGAGATCGTGGCTGGCAGAAAAATAGAGCAGGTCGCTAAGGGAGAAAGGGTTGTCCAGCGACAGGGTCACGCCGCCCTGGTAGCGGCCGGTGGTTTCGGTACCGGCATCGTCCAGCGACAGGCCCAGACGCCACATTTTGCGCTGCTTACGGGTAATCACAATATCGCTCTCGCCGGGTTTCTCCCCGGGCAGCAATTCCATATTGGCTTCCACCGTCGGCAAGCGCTGTAAATTTTCCAGCCCCTGCTCAATGTCACGCAGATCCAGCAGATTGCCTTCGTGAGCCGGGAAGGCGCTGTAAAGCTGGATGTAGTCGTCGCTCTCGTCAGTGAGTTTCACGTGTCGCACATAGCCCGGCACGATCGTAAGTTTTAAGGTGCCGCTTTTCAGATCCTGCGAAGGGGCGAGCACGCGGGTCGTTATCCAGCCGTGGTCGACAATGCGGTTTTGCAGGGTACTCATCAGCAGGTTTATCCCTTTGCCGCCAATACAGCGACCTTGCGCCTGACTGGCGATGCGCTGCAGCGGTAACCAGTGCGGCAGAGCCTCCTGGCCGCTTAGCGCCACGCGTTTAATCTCAAAGCAGGGCGTTTCGATGGGAAAGTCGATGCGGCCAAAGCCCGACGACGGCTCAGACAGGCGAACATCCGGTACCGGCGGCGTTAATTGTTGTTCTAATGCTCTCTGACGTTGCTGCTGAATAATGAATTGGTTTTCGGGGTCTGCCGCATGGGCAGGGAGCATTAAAGACAGGCCAGTGGCTGTCGTTATTATCAACGCGAGACTGTGTCGGGCTATCATGGGAAATCCGTGCCGTGTAAGAAAAAAGGATGCAATGTGAATTTGTGTAAAATTGTTTAAGGAAAGGGAGTCGAATGAAAGGGGGATTAATCCTAAAGCCCGGAATATTCCGAGTTTTAATCTCCTTAAATCTGGTAGGTAGAGGGGGGCAAGAATATATTTAGTGGGGATTGGCGGGCATCGGTTAAATACCCGCGTAAGACTTAAGTGAAATTTGGCTTATTTCTGGATGTGGTCCACACGCACCACCGGCGGGTTCATTTTTTTATCCAGACTGCCATTAATACTGATCATGTGATCGGGTTTTACCGTGCGCCCATCAAATACGGCTTGCGGAATAATGGTATCAATGGTGCCCGTTTTATCGCGGAATTTAAATTTATCGCCGCCAGAGCCATCAATTAAATTCCCGCGCAACGAGATAGTGGCACCATCGTGCATCTCTTTGGCCTGCGTGACGGTCATGATGCGGGCATCCTCTGTGCCACGATAGCCTTCATCCAGCGAGTGGGGCGCCGGGGGAGCAGCATCTTTCTTCAGTCCACCATTATCATCGGCCCAGGCCGCCGGGATTAAAAAACAACACAATAAGGGTGCGACGGATAATTTCATACTGCCTCCTTGGTTTGACCTTGCTTGACTTATTAAGCCTGGTTGCTATTTTTTATTTTGCAAACAAGAACAGTCTTAATCCAAATTATCTATAAAAATCATCTGGCTGCATAATTTTAATAAACGAGACGGTGAGGTGATAAATGACGAAAGTAAAAGAAACTTCATCCCCCCTCCCCGGGGTTGATGAGGACCGCTTTGCGCTCCAGTTTGAGTCACTGTGTCACCGCTTCGGTTTAATTTTTTTGTTAATTATCGTTGTCGCCGCACTGGCCGGTTTTTTTTCCAACGGCTATTTTAGCGAAACGATACAAAAATCACCGAATAATATATTGCAGGTGCACTACGAACGTTTTGGTCGATTGCAAACCCCGGTACAGGTGAAAATTTCCCTGCATCTTCAAAATAGCCAGCGCCTGACCCTCCGGCTGGGGCAGGATTATATGACCCATTTTGAAACCGAAAATATCTGGCCGCAGCCTGACGAAATGCGTAGTGACGGGACAGATATCGTTCTGGTCTATAACGAAGTCACCCCCCAGCAGCCCTTTACCGTCTGGCTCTACACCACGCCAGACCAGCCAGGAAAAGCCGTTACCACCGTCAGCGTTAATAACGAGCCAGGCATTCGCTTCTGGCAGTTTATCTATCCGTAGGGGGCCGAAATGGAGATGATTCTGAGGGCGGTGGCGATCTATTTGATCTTGCTGGTGGTCTTTAAAATTGCCGGGCGGCGCGCCCTGCTACAAATGACCAGCTTCGATCTCATCTTGCTGTTAATTATCAGCGAAGCCACCCAGCAGGCGCTGCTGGGGAATGATTTCTCCGTCACGGGTGCAATGTTAACCATTGTTACGCTGGTGGTGATCGATATGCTTTTTGGCGTGCTGAAAAAATATATCCATGGCGCGGAATCGGTGCTTGATGGCTCACCGGTTATTTTGGTGTCGCACGGGGAGTTGCAAAATGACAAATTAAAGAAAGTCGATGTCTCCTGCGATGATATTTTGGTCTCCGCCCGCCAAAACCACGGAATTACTGAACTGAAAGAGATTAAATATGCCATCCTTGAACGTAATGGTCATATTTCTATTATTCCTGAAGAGAGTGCATCATGACAGAAAATATCTGGAACGAAGCGAAAACACTTAAGGAGCTCACCCGGCAGGTTGCGACTGTTTTACCTGACCTGGGCTGGTATCTCACCACGGCAGAGTCCTGTACGGGCGGCAATCTGGCGTCGGCGTTATGCGCCGAAGCGGATACCGCCTCCTTCTTCGACACTGGCGTGGTCACCTTTAGCGATGACGCCAAACATAAAGTGCTGGGGGTGAGTAAAGCGACGCTGGATAAGTACACCGCCGTAAGCGGACAGACGGTGAGTGAAATGGCACAGGGTGCGTTAAAGCTGGCGGCAGCGGATTTAAGCATCGCCATTAGCGGCTACGCCGGGCCCGACGGCGGCGATGACGGCACCCCCGCGGGCACCGTCTGGTTTGCCTGGGGGTTTCGCGGCGAGGTGAGTACGGCGGTGCAGCATTTTACCGGCGAGTGTGAAGACGTTATCGAAAAAGCGGTGCGTTATGCACTGTCGGAACTGTTGCGGCGCATTCCGCACTGGAAAAAGCAGCTGCACTAAGGAGAGCAAGATGGGTGTTGTGGTAATTACTGGCGCGACGGCGGGGTTAGGAAAGGCAACGGCGCTGCGTTTTGCCCGGGCGGGGTTCAATGTGGGGATCATTGCCCGCGATGACCACAGCCTTGCGGTTGCACGTGAAGAGGTGGCGCGTCATGGCGTGAAATGCCATACGGTGAATGCTGATGTCGCAGATGCGCAGGCCATTATGACGGCGGCGCAGGAGATGGAGCAGCATCTTGGCAGCATTGATGTGTGGGTCAACAACGCTATGTGTGGCGTCCTGGCGCCGTTTCGCGCCATGGAAGATGACGAGTTTCGTCGGGTCACCGACGTCACCTATCTGGGTTACGTCAATGGCACCCGGGCGGCGCTGGCGGTGATGACGCCCCGTGATTCAGGGATGATTATTCAGGTCGGCTCGGCGATGGCCTATCGTTCCATTCCCCTGCAATCAGCCTACTGCGGCGCCAAAGCGGCCATTCGCGGTTTTACCGACGCGGTGCGGACCGAGCTGATTCACGAGAGGATCAATATCCACCTGGCGATGGTCCAACTGCCCGGACTCAATACGCCGCAGTTTGCATGGGCGCGGAATAAATTTGCCTTTTCTATGCGCCCGCTGGGCCCGGTGTATGAACCGGAAGTGGCCGCCGAGGCCATCTACAACGTGGTACAACGCCCGGTGCGTGAGCTCTGGGTTGGGCGCAGTACATTGCAGTCGATTGTCGGCCAGTTTCTCTTTCCCGGTCTGCTTGACCGCATGATGGTGAAAAAGGCGTGGGAGGGGCAGATGACCAATGAGCTGAATGCGCCCGATCGGGAAGATTATCTCTCGGGGCCGGTCAGCGGTATGCATCAGGTTCATGGCCGCTTCTCTTCAGAAGCGAATACCCGGGCGACGGCCATCACCTCTGGCGTACCGGGTAAGGTGCTGGTCGGCACGGTGGCAGTGGCCGCCGGTCTGCTGGCCGCCCGGCTGTTTACCGGTCGTAAGCGTTAATTAACGCCGCGGGGGCTGGCGTAACCAGACCCCGCGTTAACCCTTTCAGCCCTGATGAGATAAGAAGGCCGCCCCCACCCTGGCGCAGCTTAGTGATAGCCTTCATTACCGGAGATCTTGCCGCGAAACACGTAGTAGCTCCAGGCGGTATAGACGAGGATCACCGGGATAATCAACAGCGTTCCTACCAACATAAACAGCTGGCTTGATGGCGGTGCCGCGGCATCCCACAGGGTAATACTCGGTGGGATGAGATTGGGCCACAGGCTGATACCCAGTCCACTAAAGCCGAGGAAGATCAGCCCCAGCGTTAAGATAAAGGGCATCACGTGGCTGTTAGGGTTCAGGCTGAGACGCCATATCCACAGGCTAAATACCCCTACCAGCAGCGGGACCGGCAAGAACCAGAAGAAATTGGGCAGCGAGAACCAGCGGTCGGAGACATACTGCCAGCCGAGAGGCGTCCAGATACTCACCACGGCAATGACCCCCACCAGCGCCAGCAGTACCCGGCGTGTAAGATGGCGCATATGTATTTGTAACGCCCCTTCGCTTTTCATGACCAGCCAGGTGGTGCCCAGCAGGGAATAGGCCACCATCAGACCCAGCCCGCAAAAGAGGTTAAAAGGCGTTAACCAGTCGAGGGAGGAGCCAACAAAACGACGCCCCTCCACCTCAAAGCCGTTGATCATCGCCCCAACCACAATGCCCTGGCTAAAGGTCGCCAGCAGCGAACCGCCTGCAAAAGAGTAGTCCCAGAATTTACGGTGTGACGGGGTGGCCTTGAAGCGAAACTCAAAAGCCACGCCGCGGAAAATAAGACCAATCAGCATGGCGGTGAGCGGTATGGTCAGCGCGTCAATAATCACCGCATAGGCCAGCGGAAATGCGCCAAACAATCCCGCACCGCCCAACACCAGCCAGGTTTCATTGCCATCCCATACCGGTGCGACGCTGTTTACCATCACGTCTCGTGACTGGGGATCGCGCTCGAAGTAAAAGAGCATCCCAATCCCCAGGTCGAAGCCGTCCATAATGATATACATCAGGGTGGCGAATACGATTATGGCCACCCAGATTACTGAAATATCGACGCCCATCAGGGGTTCTCCTCTTCCGGTACCGGTTCCGCCGCAGAGAGCGGACGTGCCGGCCTGCCATCGGTATGCAGCGTCAGCGCTTCGGTCGGCTGCGGCCCTTTTTTAATCAGGCGAATCAGGTAGAGCAAACCCACGCCAAAGACGGAGCAGTAGACAACAATAAAGGCCAGCAGGCTGATGCTCATATGTAACGTACTGTGCAGTGACACGGCGTCGACGGTTCGTAGGTAGCCATAAACGACCCACGGTTGTCGGCCCACCTCGGTGGTGATCCAGCCCGCCAGTACCGCCAGCACACCGGCGGGGCCCATGCAGAGTGCAAACCAGTGGAAGGGGCGGGACTGGTACAGCCGCTTACGGTAGCGCAGCCACAGGCTACCGAGACCCAGGGCAATCATTAACAGGCCAAGACCGACCATGGCCCGGAACGACCAGAAGACGATGGTGGAGTTGGGGCGATCCTCTTTCGGGAAATCCTTCAGCGCCGGAACTTGTTTGTCTAAGCTGTGCGTCAGGATCAGGCTACCCAGCGCCGGGATCTCAAGGCCATATTTGGTCCGCTCTTCCTCCATATCGGGCAGGCCGAAGAGCAGCAGTGGCGTCGCTTCGCCGGGGGGATTTTCCCAGTGTCCTTCAATGGCGGCAATCTTCGCGGGCTGATGCTCCAGCGTATTCAGGCCGTGCATATCGCCGACCAGCGCCTGAACCGGAGCAACCAGCAGCGCCATCCACAGCGCCATCGAGAACATTTTGCGCACCGCCGGGGTGTTGTTGCCCCGCAGCAGATGCCACGCCCCGGAGGCACCCACAAACAGGGCGCTACTCAAAAAGGCGGCGATGGACATATGAATAAGACGATAGGGGAAGGATGGGTTAAAGATAATGGCAAACCAGTCTTGCGGAATGACCTGACCATTTTCAATACTGAACCCCTGTGGCGTGTGCATCCAGCTGTTGGAAGCGAGGATCCAGAATGTGGACATCAGCGTGCCCAGCGCCACCATGCAGGTGGCAAAGAAGTGCAGCCCCGGCCCAACCTTGTTCCAGCCAAAGAGCATCACGCCCAGGAAGCCAGCTTCGAGGAAGAAAGCGGTGAGCACCTCATAGGTGAGTAGCGGCCCGGTGATGCTGCCGGCAAACTGGGAAAAACCGCTCCAGTTGGTGCCAAATTGATAGGCCATCACCAGCCCCGAGACCACTCCCATACCAAAGTTGACGGCGAAGATTTTGAGCCAGAAATGGTAGAGCGATCGCCAGACGTCATTTTTGGTGCGCAGCCACATTCCTTCCAGCACCACAAGATAGCTGGCGAGGCCGATAGTTAAGGCGGGAAAAATAATGTGAAACGAGACAGTAAAGGCAAACTGCAGCCTGGCAAGATGAAATGCGTCGAGTTCAAACATGTGTTCTCTTCCCCATCAACGAATGCCCCGTAGGGACGGGGCATTTGGGTATGGCATAGTAGAAGGGGTTAAGCTTTTTTCTTACCGGCACCCAGTTCTGCGCCGGTGAGAGGGTCGGCTTTCGGATCCGACTCGGTACGTTTAGCCATCGCTTTAAGCAGGGCGCTTTGCTCTTTTGACAGAGACACAGACGCGCTGCCATCTCCCCCATCAACAGCAGGCTGCGGATTAGCGACGTATTCAAAGTTATTGTCGCTGTTCCAGCTGCCCCGTACTTCACCACCTTCAGACATATTGTAGTAGGTGTTGGCGTATTGCTCGATGGGTGGCAATTTCCCCGGTGGGAAATTATTGCGAATGGACTGCAACGCCTTCTCAAAGGAGAGCTGGTGTGCCGCTTCGCGCGTCATCAGAAAAGCCAGCGCATCTTTCACGCCCGGATCGTCGGTGACGTTAATCAGACGCTCATAAATGATTTTCGCGCGCGCTTCTGCCGCGATGTTGGAGCGCAGATCCGCCGTCGCCTCACCGATGGTGTCGATATAAGCCGCCGTCCAGGGGACGCCCGCGGAGTTGGTCAGCGGAGGACCACCCCCGTACAGGAGCGAGGTGATGTGGCTGTCGTTACCGTTCGCCGTTAGCGAACGATAGAGTTCAGCTTCACTTTCGGTCCCTTCTGCCAGTTCACCTTTGGCGCCTTTATTAAGCATGCCAACCAGCGTCCCGATAATCTCCAGGTGGCTGAGCTCTTCGGTGGCGATATCCATCAGCATATCTTTACGCCCTGGATCGTCATCCCCCAGCCCTTGGGTGAAGTAACGGCAGGCGGCAGCCAGTTCACCCTGAGGGCCGCCAAACTGTTCGAGCAGCAGGTTCGCCAGGCCCGGATTGGGCTCGGCGACGCGCACGGTATATTGCAGTTGTTTTACGTGTCGAAACATAGGCTCTCCTGTGGTTTATTTTTTCGCTTCCACGCCATCGGCGTCGGAGCGCAGGAGGAACTGTTCCGTGGTATCCGGGATATGACGGATTAGCCAGTCGGCCATTTGCTGCTCTTCGGCAAGAATAGATTCAATCGCAGGCACTGACGCGGTATCGCCAGCCTTCTTCGCTGCCGCCAGCAGAGAGGTATAACAGGCTATTTCGAACTGCTCGAACACATAGCCGCTGATGGAGCCTTTAACAATCTCATCTGACGGGAACATACCGCCGATGGACTGACCCAGGGCTGCCATTTTACTCATGGAATCTTTTACCAGCGAGCGTGAGATATCATTGCGATCAAGGATCTCTTCCAGCACAGTAATTTGATGTTTGGTTTCGGTGATGTGCTGCTCAATACGCGCGCGTACATCGGGATAGTTGTCTATGCGGCTGGCCATCGATTCGAGCATGGATTCGGCTTGCTTTTCCATCGCGTGAGCATCGCGTAGCCAGTCATGGTAATGTTCTACGTGATTCATAGTCTGTTCCTCAGTGTGTTTGCAACGTGATTATTTACCGGCTTTCTGATTGATGTTGCCTACGGCCAAATCAGTCAGTTTGATATCTGTCGCTTTCTCTTCTTCCAGCGTTTCAGCCAACAGTTTTACCGCCTTGCGATAACCTAACTGTTCGGCGAGGGTCGCCAGGGTGCCGTAGCTGGCAATTTCGTAATGTTCGACTTTCTGCGCGGCAGCGATTAACGCCGCGTCGCGGACTTCATTTTTCTCGGTGCTTTCGATGACTTCATTGGCTTCTTCAATTAAGCCTTCCATCGCAACACACTTCATTCGTTTGATTTTCAGGTTTGGTTCAGATTCAACAACCTGATCAATACGTTCGATCTGTCCTTGCGTCTCTTCAAGGTGCGCTTTAAAGGCGGCGCTCAATTTTTCACTTGAAGCCTCACGAGCAAGTTTCGCCAGCGCACGTGTCAGCTGCTTTTCTGCGCTGTAGGTGTCTGATAGCAGATGAATAAAAACATCTTCCATAGATTTCATATTCATAAGATCGCTCCGTTATTGATGACAGTAAAATACTGCGAGCCCGCAAGCCCGCAGCTCTCTCATTTTTCACTTCACTAGTAAGATGAAAAACTAATTAGGAGTTGTCAGATTTCCGTCCGCCACCATGGCTATTCTGACCCCCTTTTTTGCCAGCTTCAGAGGCACGCTGCGGATCGTTTTTAAAGTTACCGCCGCTTTGCTGACCACCTTTTTTCCCTGCTTCAGACGCTTTTTCACGGTCTTGAGAGAAATTACCTGAACCACCACGTTGATCTGCCATATTTCAACCCTCACATGTTGCATTTATGTCAGTTAAGATACGATTTGTTCGTATCAATATGTCGTTCAGGATTAAATTTAGTTTTTATTCGGCAGGAGTCAAATCGATGTTTTTAGATATTTCATTGAGGGTTTTGTTTTTTTAACACATTATCGCTTCGGTTGTTTTTATAATAAACTGCGGCAAGATGATGTATTGCATCGCTCTTCCGCTTAAGCGCAGCGCTAAATTAGTTTTACGTTGCGGTTCAGCATTGAGTGCCAGACGTGGCGGGGTTCTTTACGTAAGTTTACATAACTGCTTTAAGGGCTCATAGCCTATAAAAAAATAAAATTGCTGAGACAATTCTTAATTATTCTGCAGGGGTTTGCAGTCCGTTTAATGGCATCACTGTTGGAGTGTTGAAAATTGCTTAAATAATCTACTGCTGTAAGGGGTCGACCATAGTATAAAAATAAAAAAAACTGATTGTTTATTATTGGTGAGTCACGTTGGATTCATTTTGAAATATATTCTATATAAATTTCCAGATCACTCTTAATTATTCCATAAAAATGTGTTGGCAATGATGAAGAAAATAAGTGAGATTTTGCATCCATAGTATGAGGCGAAAGCGGCAAGAACAGGCTAATGTGCCATCGACCCGGCGAGTGTGGCTCAGTTTGCCGGGTCGTTCTCACTATAAATCAACGACGTGGAGGGCGCTCAACCTGTAGACATTCGCCAGTGAAACGCCCATTCGTAAAGGCTATTTCTCCTGATTTGAGTTTATTACGAATATCACGGCATGCTGCCAGCCGTAGCCTTTTACTCATTTCAATAAAAAGAAGCTCAGGTGTGGTGACATGGGGCTCAGTAACGATCTGTGGTAACGACATATTCCCTTCCTCCTGATGCGCAGTTGCTATATGCCTGCCATCCGTTAAACAACGTTTTGAACAATCGACTTTTCGGATAGCCAGTCAGACCTAAAATCCGACTGTAAAGATCTACCAGGTCGTCCTTGCGTAAACCGAGAGGGTCAGTGGCCGCAGAAAAAACATAGGCACCAGCCCTCGCAGCAGAGTAATGCTCAAAAATTATACGTGCAACTTTAAACAATACGCGTCCACCCGAAAGGCCAGAATGCGGAATATGCCTGAACCCTTTGAAATCCAGGGCTTCATGATCTATTTCGTCGAAAATAACAGCCCACAGATTATTGAAGGAGCGCGAAGCAGAGGCAGTAAATTTCAGAATACTGCCCCCTTTATGTGTAAAATCTTGCAGGACGTCTACTTTCTCAAATCCGACAGCATAGAGCCTGCCGCCAAGGGTAAAGGTTCGGTACACCATCCCATGACCGCAGTCTTCACAAAAGGGTGCTTGCCAGCCCGCCTGTTCATCCATTTTGCCCTCCCTGAGCAATATCTATCCTTAGACTAAGTTTTAATCAGTCGTGACGGCTCGGGAAGCGGTTCGGCTCTAAAGAAGGGTGAAAATATAAATTTTGCGAGGCGGCTTCAGACCTGACGGGAAGAAGGGCCCTCCTGGAGGCGAGGGCCTTCGAAAAAATTACCGCTCTCTCAGCGCCTCTTTTGCGCGGTTGAACGGTTTGATCATATAGTCGAGCACCGACTTTTCACCGGTCTTAATATCCACAGTCGCAATCATTCCGGGCACAATCGAAAAGTGCCTTCCTGCCTTGTTCACCAGATAATCCTGATTGGTACGGATAAAGACCCGGTAGTAGAAGACTTCGGGTTTGGCTTCGTCCTGAATTGTATCCGGTGAGATGGTCTCGACCACGCCTTCCAGCCCACCGTAGATGGCGTAATCGTAGGCGGAGATCTTCACCAGCGCCTTCTGGTCAGGGTGGATAAAGGCGATATCACGCGGCGAAAGACGCGTTTCGATCAGCAGATGATCGTCCACCGGTACAATCTCCATCAGCTCACCGTTGGGCGGAATAACGCCACCGATAGTTGTCACTTTGATGTTTTTCACAATCCCCCGTACCGGGGATTTGACCGTCAGCCGCGTCACCGAGTCCTCACGCCCCTTCAGAACCGCCGATACCATATCCACCTCGGCATTGGCTTTTGAGAGCGCTTCGCGGGCCTGCACATAATATTGCGAGCGCACATCGGTAAGCTTCAGCTCCAGGTCACTCTTCTGACGTTGTAATCGCAGCTCTTCCACATGGCTTGCAGCACCGGTTTTCACCAGCCGCTGGGTAATGGCGAGCTCCTTATTGGCCAGCGCCAGAGCCTGGCGCAACTCGCGCTGGGTATCTTCCAGCTGAGCGCGGCGGGAGTTATACAGCCGGGTTTCGCTGGCGGTGAGATCGGTCCACTTTGCCAGCGAAGGGGGGAACTTCAGCGGCAGGTCGTTCACCTCGGCATAGAGGCGGGCGCTGGAGGCCAGAGAGGCGCGATAACGCGCTGCGCTCTCCCCCACGTTGGATTCAGAGCGGGTAGGGTCCATCCGCGCCAGGACCTGGCCGGCCTGCACCTGATCCCCCTCATGCACCATCAGTTCAGCAAGGATACCCCCGTCGAGGGACTGCAGCTTTTGCTCACGCGAGCTGGGGATCACTTTCCCGGTACCGGTGGAAACCTCGTCGAGGATCCCCCACCAGGCCCAGGCGCCCAGCACCACAAACAGCGCCAGCGTAAAGAGAATAATATTGCGCGCCCCGGTATAGCCGCTCTCGCTGCCGAGCGCGTTATCAAGGTCATCCATCGCCGCGGCGTCACGCTGACTGATTTTCATTTTTCCACTCCCGTCCGTTTGCCTGCTGCTGCATGCGGCTATTGCTTAATGCCTGTGCTTTCGGCGCGTCCATCACCAGCATCCCCTCTTTTAGCACCACCACCCTGTCTACCAGCTCCAGCACCGGCACCCGGTGGGTGGCGACGATCAGCGTGCGGTTGCCGAGCCAGGCCTGCAAATATTGAATGAATTCGCGCTCGGTATGTTCATCCAGCGAGGCGGTCGGCTCGTCGAGCAGCACGATATTGGGGTCACGCAGGAACATACGTGCCAACAGAATCGACTGGCGCTGGCCGCCCGAGAGGCCCACGCCGTTCTCCATGATCGGGTGATCCAGCCCTTTCGGCAGTTTCTGGACAAAGGTCGCGGCACCGCACATGGTCAGCACCTGGAAGATCTCCTCGTCGGTAGCGCGCGGCGTGCCGAGGGTAATGTTTTCACGCAGGGTGCCGTAAAAGAGGCGGGCATTCTGGGTCATTAGCCCCACGTTACGCCGGAGATCGGCCACGTCGAGATGCGGCAGGCTGATGTTATCTATTCGCGATTCGCCGTCGATCAGATCCATGCCGCCGATCATTGCCTGCAGCAGCGTCGATTTGCCCGCGCCGTTGCGCCCGAGGATCGCCACTTTTTCGCCAGGTTTGATCTCCAGGCGGTTGATGCGCAGCGCCACACGCTGCTCCTCGCCGCCATAGCGGAACTGGGCCTGCTCAAACAGGTAGTGACCGCGCAACACATCCTGGCGGATAGGGGTCTCTTCACGCTGGTTCTCGGTGGGCAGCTGCATAATGCTGTCCAGCCCCTCTTTGGCGGCTTTCACTTGCTGCCAGCGGGCCAGCACGCCACACAGCGTGGCCATGGGCGCCACCATGCGAGAGGCAAGCATCGAGGCGGCCACCACGGCACCGGTGGTCATCTCCCCTTCGATCACCATCGGGGCACCCACCACAATCACGGCGGCGTACACCAGGCTCTGAATGGTCATTCCCCAGCTGATCAGGTTCTGCGTCAACTCGCGGGTGCGCAGACCGGACTCGGCGGTAATCTGGATGTAGCTGTTCCACTGCTGTAAAAACCGATTCTCCGCCTGCATCAGCTTGATATCTTCCAGCCCCTGCACGCTCTCCACCAGTACCGCGTTACGCAGCGTTGACTCGTGGGCCGCCTGCTTCGCCAGCGCCGCCAGCTTTTTCTGTAACAGCAGCCCCGGCAGCACCATCAGCACCGCCGCCACCGGGGCAATCCATGCAAGCTGCGGGGCGATAATCGCCAGCACCACCACAAACAACAGGAAGAAGGGGAGATCGACAATCGTCGAGATCGTGGAGGAGGTGACCATCTCACGGATCTGCTCCAGCTCGCGCAGCTGCGAGATAAAGCTGCCGGTAGAGCGGGGAATAGCACTATTGCGCAGGCGCAGGGCGTGCCCAAAGACGCGGTCAGAGACGCGTAAATCCGCGCGTTTACCCAGCAGATCCATGATGTGGCTGCGGGCCATTCGCAGTAAAAAACCAAACAGCGTGGCGATGAGCACCCCGATGGTCAGCACATACAGGGTGGGATAGGACTGCGCCGGAATGACCCGGTCGTAGACCTGCATCGAGAAGAGAATACCCGCCAGCGACAGGACGTTAACGAAAAGCGCCGCCAGCATCACGTAGGCATAGGGGCGCATGTCGCGCATGACCAGCCGATAGAGCCAGTCAGGACGATATTGCGAAATATAGGCATCCACGCGGCTGTCTTTCAGCGCCGACAGCGGGCGTAAGGCTACCACGTGACGGATTTTGGGCAGCAGGGCGCTCATCGAGAGGCGATTGACGTGCGTTTTATCGTCGAAGAAGCAGACGTCGAGGGTATCTTCTCCGTCAAAATGTTCGATCACGCCGATATTGCCATCCTCCAGCTCCGCCACCACCGGCAAGCGCCAGCTGTTAATAGACGCCTGTTCGTTGCTCAGCAGCTTAAAGCTTAATCCTGCGTCGCGCGCCAGCCCGGTCAACGCCGGGATTTTAGGCTTATCTTTTAGCCAGGGGGCGCTGGCGACCAGCGCGCCGGGGGAGCAGGTGACCCGGTAGCGCGTCGCCACGTAGCCAAACGCCTGCGCCCACAGCTCCAGCGACTGCTGGCTGAGGGGCGCCTGTTGATCTGAATCGTTTTGCGTCATGGCTGGATCTCCACGGACTGAATAGTGCGATTATCAAGGCTGAACGCGTTGCGCAGGCGCCCGGTGTTGTAGAGGCAATTCAGCTGAAGCTGGTGCAGTTGTCCGGCGGTTTGCTGTTGGGTAAAGCGTGCCTGATAAACCTCCTGCTCGGCGTTCAGCACATCCAGTAGCGGACGGGAGCCAAGGTCGAGGTACTGCTGTTGATAGAGTTCACGGGTGCGCTGGCTGAGCGTTTCCTGACGGGCCTGAATCTGCAGGGTACTCATCAGGCTCAGCACCTGGCTGCGGGACTCCTGCAGATCTCTTCGCACTTCCAGACGCGTGCGCTGGATCGTTGACTGGGCCGCCTCGACCGCGTGGCCGGCGGCGTTACGGCGAGCGGTCAGGCCGCCCCCCTGATAGAGCGGCATTTGGACTTTCACCCAGGCCGAATACTGGGTGCGGTCGCGCACATCGTTGCCCGAGTAGCGATCGTTAAGGTAGTGACGCACCTCCGGTTCCAGTGAAAGGGTCGGTGTCATCTGGGCATTAGCATAATCCAGGTTGGCCTGGGCGACGTTGGCCTGCGCCCAGGCGGCCAGCACGGCCGGAACCAGGCGGTCATCCGGCTCTGCCAGGTCGCAACTCTTTCCCAGCTTTTGCGGGAAGTCATTGCTCACCGTATTGAGGTTATCCCAGCCGAGGTAGCTCATCAGCGTGGCGCGGGAGCTGTCCAGGCTTGCCTGATACTGCATCAGTTGGGCGCGCGCCGCCTCGATGCGCGCTTCGGTCTGCACCACATCCGACAGCGAGCTGGCCCCTTCGTCATTACGCTGGCGTGCCAGCGTGCCGATGGAGGAGAGGGCATCGAGCTGCTCTTTCGCGGTCTCGACCATCTGCTGCCAGGTTTGCACCTGCACCAGCGCCAGGGCGGTGTCGTGGGCGATGGTATCGATGCTGACCAGGACGTTGGCTTGCTGCTGGGCTACGCCGGCGCTTTCCGCCCGTACCTGGCTTGCTACCTTGCCAAAATCGTACAGCATCTGCGAAAGCGAGAGCACCAGCGAAGGGGTAAAACCGTTATCGTAGCCGTCATGGGTATAGCCGTTTTCCATCCCGGCATTGACCTGGGGATAGTATTTCGATTTCGCGACATCCACCTGCTCTGTCTGTTCATAGAGCTTGCCCACCGCCTCGCGAATTGTCGGATGCCAGGTGACGGCGCGGGTGACGGCGTCCTGTACCGTTAGCGTTCCGGATGGCGGTTTGGTGGCTGGCAGTGCGACGCGGCCATTTAAGGCGGGGAGTTCCTGTTGTTCGCTTAAAAGCGCAGGATTAATAACGGCAGGCGATATCTCCGCGAAAAGCGGGGTGGAAAAAAGGCAGCACGACAGCCACCAGCAAGACACTTTATCCATGCTTTTATCCCTAAAAAATCAATATATACCCGTCATCATTCAGGCTGGCTTTATTACCCGATTCATTCCAGGGCCTTGTCCTGCGGGGCCGCTGCAGGGGACCTCAAAACGCATCAGGCGTTTTGTCATGCAGCTCGAATGATGAAGGGTATAGCTCTATTGTGTTCAGCCCGGGCGGCACGCGCCCGGGTCTGTTTTTAGCGTCATTAGGTAATGATGTGATTCTGGGACACCAGCTCCTCATAGGTGGTTTGCACATTATCCAGCGTGACAAGCGTCGATTTAGCGTAGGCGGTTCCTGTGCCATCGCGGTCAATGGAGATCACCGTATTGTTGCCGCTGGTGCTCACCTGGATGTAATTACCCAGCGTCGAGCTCTGTCCGTTCCAGCCCACCAGCAGATCGCCGATATCAATCTTGTCGCCCTGCGTGAGCGAGAAGTTGGTCCAGTGATCGCCGCTGCTGTTGCCCCCGGTGGCATTGCCCGCCGTGTTGTTCAACACCTGATAAATCAGGGTGTCGCCATACACGGTGCCGGTAATCTGATCATTATGTTCGGAGCTGATAAATTTCGGCGCCATGTTAATGGTCAGAGAGGCAGTGTCTGTTTTTCCACCCTCAGTCAGAGTGTAGTTGAAGACTTCCTTGGTCGTGATACTGGAGAGCGCAACACCGCTTTTAAGGGTATAGGTGTAATCCCCATCGGCTGCGATCGACAGGGTGCCGTAGCGCCCCTGTACGGTCACCGTGGCGCTGCTGGACTCGTACGGATCGATCGTAGAGGTCACGCCGTTAAAGCCGGTAATGCTCAGACGCGTATCCACCGAGTGCAGCTGATCCATCGCCCCCTGAGAGTCCGTACCGTCAAAGATATTGCCGTTAACGGTATGGCCGCTGGTGGAGTCGAACTGGGACAGCGAGAAGCTGGTGCCGGTTACGCTCGGGGTAATGGTGATATTCCCCACGCTCAGGGCACCCACCCGGCCGGTGTAGCTGAGTGTGTAGGTGCCCGCGTCCAGATCCAGGCCGGTCAGGTTAATAGAAGCGTTACCTCCCAGCAGAATACCGCCGCCGAAGGAGCCGGTACGAATGGTGGTCCCGCCCTGAGAGAGGGTCCAGTTCACCGTCAGCCCGCCCAGGTTAAGCAGCGAGGCGACGTTGAAGTTCAGCACCACGTTGTGCAGCGCGGTATTGGCATCAACGACAAAGGTACCGCTGCCGCTGCCCTGGGTGGCGCCCAGCAGTGCCGATGTCCAGCTCGCAGAACCGACCGTGGTGTCTGAGTAAGCCGCGGTATGGTGGACCGAGGCCACGTCCACCGCCTGGCTCACATCATTCACCGCATCCAGCGGACGCGCCGTCGGGGTGATATTCAGTGAGGCGGTATCGGTCACGCCGGTCGGCGTACGCACGGTATAAACGAAGGTGTCAGGGGTGTTAATCCCGTTGGATCCTACGCCGCTGCGCAGGGTATAGGTGTATTCCCCCTGAGCGTTAATACGTAAGGTACCGTACTCCCCTTCGATGGTGGTGACGCCAGTGGCGCTCACCGCCACGCCATTCACCTGGCTGACCACCGTGCCGTTCGGCACGATGTCATCCGACAGGACATCACCCTGGGTGGTGGCCGACACGCTCTCTACGCTGTAGACATGATCCTGCAGCACGTTGAGGGTGTAACCGGTCAGGGCGGTGATCCCCGCCGCCGTGTTAAGCAGGAACAGATACTCCCCGGCCGGCAGTTGCAGGGTTAACTGCGGCGAGGTGCCACCGAGCAGCGGGGCACGCAGCCAGTTAGCTACGGTGCGATACTGCTCGAAGGTCTGCGTCGCTTCGTTGAACTTATAGACGTACAGATCAAAGGTGGAGGCCAGCGCCACGCCCCCTACCGAGGCCTGAATAGTCATGGTGCGGGTGGTGCCGTCTTCCACATTGTAGATGATCGGATTGCTCAGATCGTCCAGCAGGTTCAGCCCCAGCGTAGAGCCAAGATTGATACCCACCACGGTGAAGCCGCCCTGCGAAGACGGGCCGTTATCTACCGCGCTGACGGTGGTATCGAAGGTCAGGGAGGCGGTGTTGTCCGTCGCCACCACGCCGTTACTGACGGTGCCCTGGCCAAGCGAAATCACCAGCTTCGCGGAGTCGGTGGTGCCGCCACCGGTCAGGGTATAGGTGAAGCTCTCCGTGCGACCCAGAACTGATGGACCGGCATTGCTGTTCAGGGCGTAGGTATAAGTACCATCGCTGCGGATAGTTAAGGTGCCGTACTGCCCCTGAACAACGGTATCGCCGGTGGCGTTAACCGCGACGCTCTGGCCAAGTGCGTTAGTTATGCTGGTGACCAGCGTCCCGATCGGGGCGGTGTCGCTGCCCGTGGTCGGATCCACGTCATCAATCACGTTCCCGCTCTGGGCCGTTTCACCGGTCAAGGTGCCCGCGCTGGTTTCGGTGATATTCACGTTCAGGCTGGTATACGAGCCTGTCGCCAGCAGGTTGGTGTTATAGCTCAGTACCCGGTACTGCCCGCCCGTCAGATCGTTGAGGTTAAGCGTTACCCCGCTCGCCCCCAGCGTCAGCAGGTTGGCAAACTGCGGCAGGCCGGTATCCACTACCGTAGTCCAGGTGTTGTTGACCGCATCCCAGCGCTGCACCACCAGCTCAAGGGTATTGAGCAGCGAGAGCACCACCCCGGAGGCGTTAGCGTCGATGGTCATGTTGGCGCTGCCGCCCGCTCCGACGGTGAAGTCCACCTGAGCGGTGTCGTTGCCAAGCAGCGTCAGCACGTTACCCACCGCGCCCACCAGCAGGAAACCATAATCGCTGTACTGGGTATTGGTCACCGTAGCGGTCGTTCCCAGCTCCAGCTCAATCGCGTTATCGCTGGCAGAGAGCGGCAGAACCGGCGCCGTCACGGGGAACGTAGTGGAGACATTGCCCGCAGCATCGGTCGCCGTAACGGTAATCTGCTCCCCGTCGACCTGTTTTTGCTGGAAGGTGTAGCTGAAGGTCCCGTTAGCATTGGCGACCGTCGTGAACGAACCATTCGGCGTGTTGATGGTGACCGTACTGCCGGCTTCGGCTGTGCCGCTCAATACGCTGCCATCGGCGTTAAAGGTACCCTGCGGTGCATTCGGCGCCAGGGTGTCCACGATCACCGAGGTAGAGGTCGACGCCGGGCCGGTGCCGGTGGCGTTACTCGCCGTGGCGGTGAAGGCGTGTGAACCCTCCGTCAGCCCTGTCGTCGGCGTGAAGGTCCACGCGCCGCTGCCGTTTGCCTGTGCGGTGCCGATAGAGACGCCGTTATCATAGATGGTGACCGTAGAGTTCGGCTGCGCGGTACCGGCCAGCGTCGGGGTTGCGTCGTTGGTGGCCTGACCGTTGGTCAGGGTGCCCGTCACCGGTGACTCACCATCGGTAACGGTGGTAATGACCGGCGCATTCGGCAGCGTCGTGAACGGTGCCGTCACGGCGGAGGTCGTGCCCGCGTTACCCGCCCGGTCAGTGGCGAAGACCTGCAGTGCTTCGCCGTTGGTCTGTGCCGGGGAGATGGTTGCGGTAAAGGTGCCGTCACCGTTCGCCGTGGCGGTACCCAGAACGGTACCGTTGGCGCTGGTGATCGTCACGGTGCTGCCCGCCTCGGCAAGACCGGTGACGCGGGTGCCGTTATTAACCACCGCCAGGCTGGTTGGCTGCAGCGGCGCAACGGTATCCACCACAATGGAGGTGATGGGCGAGGCGGCGCTGCTGTTACCCGCTGCATCGGTGGCGGTAACGGTAAAGTTATGCTGGCCTTCGCTCAGGGCCACGTTGGTTTGTGGCAGGCTCCAGTTGCCGTTCGCATCCGCGACGGCCTGGCCCACAACGGTGGTGCCGTCATAGATGGTCACCGTCGCGCCCGCTTCCGCGGTGCCGTTGAGGGTTGGCCGGTTGTCGTTAGTCGGTGTCGCGCTGGTGACCGGGCCGGTAATTGACCCGACGTCATCCACGATGGTGGTGATCACTGGCACCGCAGGTGCGGTGGCATCCACCACGATGGTAAAGCCACCGGTTGCCGTGCTGCTGTTACCCGCCGCGTCGGTGGCGGTGACGGTCAGGTTATGGCTGCCATCCGCCAGCGGTGTCGTTGGCGTGAAGGTCCAGTTACCGTTTGTGGCCACAACGGTGCCCAACAGGGTCGTACCGTCGTAGATACTTACCGTTGAGCCCGCCTCGGCCGTCCCTGCCAGGGTTGGTCGGTTGTCGTTGGTGGTCTGGCCGGTGGTCAATGGCCCGGTACCTGCCGGAACGTCGTCGGTCACGCTGGTCAGCACCGGCGTGGCAGGTGGCTGGGTGTCAATGTTGAGGGTAAAGGATGGCGATGGCGGGCTCACGTTGCCTGCCGCGTCGACGGCTCTTGCGGTCAGCACGTGCTGGCCGTCGAGGAACGCCGTTTCGACAGGCAGCGACCAGCTGCCGTCCGCGTTAGCCTGAGTCTGGCCGATGAGCGTGTTGCCTTCAAAGACGCGCACCACGGCGTTCGGTTCGCTGGTGCCGTTAAGCACCGGTTGCGCATCGTTAGTTGGCTGACCGCTGCCGACCGGGCCGGTAATGCTGCCCTGGTCATCGATAGCCTGGCTGATGAGCGGTGCCTGCGGCGGCACGTTATCAACCACCACCACGAAGCCCTGCGTCGGTGTACTGACGTTACCCGCCGCATCGGTAGCCGTAATGGTCAGCGTATGGCTGCCGTTGCTCAGCGCGGAATCAGGGGAGAATGTCCAGCGACCATCTGACCCGGCCGTCGTCTCACCAATCTGCACGCCGTTGTCGAGGATACGCACGATCGCACCGGCCTCCGCCGTACCTGCCAGCGTTGGCTGCTGATCGTTGGTGGCCTGTCCGCTGGTCAGGGTTCCGGTGTTCGGGCCCTGATCGTCGGTAACGCTGAGAAGCGTTGGGGTATTCGGCGCGGCGGTGTCCACCGTCAGGTTATAGAGCGTGGAGGTGACGCTGGTGTTGCCTGCCGCGTCGACGGCGGAGAGGCTGAATACATGCGGCCCGTCGGTCAGTGCGGTCGTCGGCGTAAAGGTCCAGGTGCCGGCAGCGCTGACCACGGCGGTGCCGATCAGCGCATCGTTGTCAAAGATCTGGATGGTGGCGCCCACTTCGCCGGTACCGTTGAAGGTAGGCAGGTTGTCGTTGGTCGAGGCTCCGCTGGCGAGGGTGCCGGTCGCCGGACCGACATCATCCACCACGCTGGTAATGGCAGGCGCGGCCGGCGGAGTGATATCTACCGTAATAGTAAAGACCGGTGAATTCGCGCTCACGTTACCGGCCGGATCGATAGCGTTGACGCGCAGGCTATGCGGCCCGTTTGTCAGCGCCGGTTCTGGCGTGAAGGACCAGGTGCCTCCCTCACCGACCACCACACTGCCAATCACCGTGTTGCCATCGAGAATACGAACGGTGCTTCCCTCTTCACCCGTACCGGTGAGGGTAGGGGTGGCGTCGTTGGTAAGCTGTCCGTTGGTCAGATTGCCGGTGCCCCCCTCCACGTTATCGCTCACGCTGGTGATAACGGGCAGGGTTGGCGCAGTGGTATCGACCACCACCGTCCATGGCGTTGAGGCGCCGCTGACGTTGCCCTGCGGATCGGTAGCGATGACGGTGAAGTTATGTGTGCCTTCCGCCAGGGTCGGGGTGAAGGTCCAGGTGCCGCTTGCGTTGGCAATGGCGGTACCCAACACCGTGTTGCCATCGGAGATGGTGACCACGCTGTTAGGTTCAGCGGTGCCGGTCAGGGTCGGCGTGTTGTCATTGGTCACCCCATTGGTAGGGATGGTTCCCTGAACGGGATCGACGTTATCCGACACGTTGGTGATGGTCGGCGTGAGGGAGACGGTATCCACCACCAGGGTAAAGGCTGCGGACGGATCGCTCTCGTTGCCCGCCGGATCGGTGGCGGTAATGGTCAGGGAGTGGTTGCCCTCGCCGAGCGCCTCGGTAGGGGTAAAGGTCCAGCTACCGGTGGCACCGACCAGTGCGGTGCCGATCGGGGTGTCATTGTCATAGACGGTGATGGTCTCACCCGGCGTGCCACGCCCGGAGAGGGTCGGTTGCGCGTCATTGGTCGTCTGGCCCGAGGCCAGCGGCCCGGTGCCCGGGGCGACATCGTCAGTTACCGCGCCAATCACCGGCGCGTTCGGCGCGGTCAGGTCGATCGTCACGCTTGCCGCAGGCGAAAGCCCACTGGTGGCGTCGTCCTGTGTCGCGCTGACCGCAAAGCTATGAGCCCCTTCGGTGAGTGCCGGGGCGACCGGCCATGTCCAGGTACCATCGGGGCCAGCTGTCACCGTCGCCACCGCCACAGGGTTGCCGTCCAAGAAGATGTTTACCGTGCTGTTTGCCGGTGCGGTGCCGTTTAGCGTCGGGGTAGAGTCGTCAGAGGTTTTCCCTTTCACATCCCCCGTTACCGCGCCCTCGCCATCAATAATGGTGGTAATGACCGGGACGTCCGGCAGATCGACGCCGGAGTCGATCACCGTGTATTCGGTGGAGGCGCCCGGGTTACCGGCCGCGTCGGTGGCGATCAGGGTCAGAGTGTTCTGGCTAGTTTGCGCCGGTGACAGGGCGATGCTGAAATTGCCCTGCGCATCGGCCACGCCGCGGCCCAGTTCAACATTGCCCGGGCCGGTAATAACCACCGTGGAGCCCGCCTCGGCGGTGCCGATAAGCGGCGTGCCTTCAGGGGCCAGATCTGTCACCGTTGGTGCCCCTGGCGGGGTGGTGTCGACCGTCAGAGAGATCGGCTCGCCGGAAGTCGTGTTGCCGGCGGGGTCGGTAGCAACAATCTCGATGGTATGGGTGGCGTCAGAGAGAGCAAGATTGCCTGGTAAGGTAATCGACCAGGTACCGTCTGGCTGCACGGTCGGGGAACTTTCGAGCGCTGTGCCATCGATAGACACTGTAATCCTGCTGCCTGGCTCGCCGGTACCGGTGATGGTTGGTGTACTGTCGCGGCTATAGAGTATGTCACCCACCAGGGTGGCGCCTTCTACCTCGTCAATCTGCGGCACGGACGGGGCCAGCGTATCGATGGTGACCGTCACGACCGGGCTGGTGGCGCTCAGGTTGCCCGCCGCATCCACCGCGGCGGCGGTAAGGTTCAGCGGCCCATCTGGCAGCGCGGTCGTTGGGGTAAAGGTCCAGGCGCCGTCGATAATCGGCGCGCGGCCGATTTCGACCCCGTTGTTATAGATGATGACCTCGGTGGCATCGCCGTCTGCGTTCTCCAGGGTGCCGGCGATCGCAGGCGTAGTATCGTCCGTGGCACCGCCGTTACCGGCTCCGCCTACGGTCGTAATCACCGGAATTTCCGGCGCGCTGATATCCACAGTGACCGTGATGCCGCCAGATGCAATGGATTCGTTCCCTGCCGGATCGGTGGCGGTAGTGGTAAAGGTGTGGTCCCCTTCGGTGAGGTTGCCCTCAGGTCTCCAGCTCCAGTTGCCGTTAGCATCGACCGTAACGGTGCCAACCACCTTATCAGGATTGGCGGAGGCGCTGTCGTAAATGGTGATGACATCGTTCGCCACCCCGGTACCGCTCAGGACCGGACGCGGATCGTTGGTGCTGCCATTGTCCGCCACCGGGCCAGTGCCCTGGGCCACGTTATCGGTTACCACCGGGACATCCGGCACCGCCGGTGGATCGGTATCAATAGTGATAGAGACCGCCTGCGACGGCGCACTGCTGTTGCCGGCGCCATCCTGGGCGGTCACCGTCAGGGTAAGATCGTAGGTGCCATCGTCCAGCGGCTCTGTCGGTGTCCAGGTCCAGACACCACCGGCCGGAATGGTCACGGTATCCAGGACTTCGTCACCGTTGTAGATGGTGATGATATCCCCTTCCGTACCGCTGCCGCTCAGGGTTGGCGTAGTGTCGCGCGTGGTACTGCCCGAGCTCAGATCCGTTGGCGTGGTCCCGTCCGGGTTGGCGGTGACCGCTGGCGCAGCCGGGGTCTCCGGCGCGGTGGTATCAATCACCAGGTTGACCGGGGTAGAGGTCGTGGCGGTGCCTGCCGGATTGGTCGCCACCACGGTGAGGGTGTGTGGCCCTTCCGTCAGCGGAACCTGCGGAGTAAAGCTCCAGTCGCCGTTCGGCTGAACCGTGGCGGTGCCGATCGGGTTGTCACCATCATAAATGGTGACGGTCGTGCCCGGATCGGTGGTGCCGGTGAGCGTTGGTGTGGTGTCGTCGGTGGCCGCGCCGTTGGCAATCGGCCCGGTGTTAGGACCCACATTGTCGGTAATGGTGCCGATTGTCGGTTGGCCCGGCTCCCGGGTATCGATGCTCAGGGTGAAATCAGGCGATGCCTCGCTGACGTTGCCCGCCGCGTCAGTGGCGACGGTGGTCAGCGTGTAATCCCCATCTGGGATCGGCGTCGTCGGGGTCCAGGTCCAGGTCCCGTTCGGCAGAACGGTCACGCTGGCGAACTCCTCGCCGTCCAGACGAATGCTGATGGTCGCACCAGGTTCGCCGGTACCGTTAATCGTAGGAGTGCCGTCGTTGGTGGGCTGACCGCTGGTGACGGTGCCGGCGCCGCCCTCCACGTTATCGATAATGGTGCCGATCGTCGGGGCATCAGGCAGGGCGGTGTCAACGGTGATGCTCCAGCTGTTTGATATACCGCTGACATTGCCCGCCGCGTCCTTAGAGGTTGCCGTGAACAGGTGCCCGCCTTCGGTAAGGGCGGCAGGCGTATAGCTCCAGCTGCCATTCTCCAGCACGGTAACGGTCGCCAGGAAGACGCCATTATTCAGCAGGGTGATGGTCGAGCCCGGCTCGCCGGTACCACTAATCAGCGGCGTATTGTCATTGGTGGTGGCCCCGTTATCCAGATTTCCGGTGTTGGCCTCCACGTTATCATTGACGCTCAGGATCACCGGCGCTTCCGGTGCCGTTGTGTCCGGCGCGTTCACCGATGCAGCCGGCCCAGGGTTGCCGGTCGGGTCGGTGGCGCTGACGTCAAGGCTTTCACCGTTGCGTTGCGGAGGAGTAATCGTGACAGAGAAATTACCACTGTCATCTGCCTTGCCGGTGCCGATGGTGGTGTCGCCATCTTTCACGGTGACGGTGCTGCCCGGCTCGGTGGTGCCGGTAACGGTGGTCCCGTCAGGGCTTACCGCCAGGTCACCCGGTGCGGCTGGTGGGGTAGAATCCGGCGCGTCGACCTGCGCCGGCACGCTGGTATTGTCATTTCCGTCACTGGCCGTGACGTCCAGCAGCTGGCCGTTAGTTTGCGGTGGATCCAGCGTCAGCTCGAATTTACCGTCGTTGTTGGCCTGGCCCTGGCCCACCACGTTGTCGTCCTGATCGCGAACGATGACGGTGCTGTTCGGTTCCGCATCACCGCTAATGCTGGCGCCATCGGGTGCCACCACCACATTTTGCGGGATCCCAGGTGCGGTGATATCTGGCGCGTTGGCATTGGTCACGGTGCTCGGGTTGCCCGCAACGTCTGTTGCCGTCACGGTAATGGCTTCGCCATTGACCTGAGCCGGTGAAATGGTGACGGTAAAGCGGCCATCCGGGCCCGCCGTCGCGGTGCCAATGGTATCGCCATCGGCATCTTTCACCGTCACGGTGCTGCCCGCTTCGGCCGTACCGGTCACCTGAGTACCGTTTCCGGAGACTTCAACGTCATCCGGCGCGGTCGGCGGGGCGGTATCAATGGTGAAATTCCAGGTCAGCGACGGTCCGCTGGTGCCGGCTGGGGTTGTCGCGGTGGCGGTAATCACGTAGTCGGCATCGGGCAGGGCAGGAGGCGAGAAGCTCCACTCACCGTTTCCGTTTGCCGTGATCGGGCCGTATGCGGTCCCGTTGATCAGCAGGTTAATCGTGGCGTTGGCTGCCGCGGTACCGCTGATAAGCGGCGTCGTGTCATTGGTCGGCTGGCCGTTACCAATGGCCACCGGATCCGCGCCGTTATTATTTTCCACACGAACAATCAGCGGGGAGTCCGGGAAGCCGGAGTCGGTGGCATCGAAGTTTACTGGGGTGCTACGGTTGCCCGCCGTATCTTGTACCACCACGTTCAGCTGTTGGCCGTCGGTTTGCGCTGAGTTCAGGCGCACGCTAAAGGTGCCGTCTGCACCCGCCGTAGCCTGACCCAGTAAGGTCGTTCCGCTGTAGATAAATACGGTGCTGTTCGCCTCGGCCTTGCCGGTAACGAAAATGCCCTCTGGCGCCATCGGATCTAAGGTTGGCGCTTCCGGTGGCGTGGTATCAACGATGAAGGTAATGGGGGTGGAAGGCTGGCTGAGGTTGCCAGCAGCATCGCTCTCCCGCACGGTGATGGTGTGCGAACCTTCGTTCAGGGGGGCCGTCGGCTTGAAGCTCCAGGTCCCGTTTTGCAGTACCGTGACGTTGCCAACTACGACGTTATTATCGTAGATGGTGAGTTTGCTGCCCGGCACGCCGGTCCCGGTCAGGACGGGCTGATTCTCGTCGGTACTCTGTCCGTTTTGCACTACACCCACTACGCTGCCGCTCTGGTCATTGACGATGGCTGCGGTAGGCGCGGCAGGAGGGGTAATATCGACAATCACCGTAAAACCTGCGGAGGCCGGGCTGGTATTGCCCGCCGCGTCGGTCGCTTTCACGGTAATGTTATGGATCCCTTCACTCAGATTACTGCCTGGCGTAAAGCTCCAGCTACCGTCCGCGCTAACTTTAGTGGTGCCTATCTGCTTGCCATTATCGAAGAGGGTAATGGTAGCACCGGCTTCACCCTGCCCGCTGAAGGTAGGACGGGTATCATCCGTGCTCTGACCGCTGGTCAATGGCCCTTTGATGCTACCCACGTCGTCGTTTACCAGAACTATTGTTGGCGCGTCGGGTGCGACGGTGTCTGTCACCCCTAGCTGAGTCTCTTTACTGACGTTGCCCGCGCTGTCTGTGGCCGTGGCGGTAAGGGTCTCGCCAGCGTTAACGGGAGCGCCCAGGTCGATAGTGAATTTACCATCGCTCCCCGCCTGGCCTTTGCCGATAATATTCCCGTTCGCATCACGAATGGTTACCGTGCTGCCAGGCTCCGCGGAGCCGGTGATGGTGGTGCCGTCGGTGGAGAGTTGCAGGTTGGTAGGTGCCTCTGGCGCAACGGTGTCGGTTACCGCAAGCTGGGTCTCCTTACTGACGTTGCCCGCGCTGTCTGTGGCCGTGGCGGTAAGGGTGTCGCCCGCATTAACGGGGCCGTCCAGACCAATGGAGAATTTGCCGTCGCTTCCCGCCTGGCCTCTGCCGATGATATTCCCGTTGGCATCGCGAATCGTTACCGTGCTGCCCGGCTCGGCAGAGCCCGTAACTGTGGTGCCGTCTGTGGAGAGCTGCAGGTTGGTTGGCGCATTGGGGGCTGTCGTATCCGGATCGCCCGGATTCGGAGGGAGGGGATTGTTGTTATCATCATCACCGCCGCCGCCGCCGCCACCACCGCTTGCGGCGATGGCAATCCCACCGGCAACCGCCAGACCACCCAGCACCCAGGGCCATACTGCTCCTTCACCTGCCGAACCGGTGGCACCACCGGCCAGCAGCGCCTCGGTTGAGGCGATTGACTCGTACTGTTCAGCCGCCAGCGGATCTTCAATCCACCACAGCGCACCGTCTGTCTCCTCCAGTACCAGCTGGCTGCCGTTGCCCGCCGCGTAGAAATTTTTCAGCGTAATGGTTTCACCTGACGTCAGGCGAACAATGAGATCGTCGTTGCTGCGGCTGTAACCTGCAATATCGGCGCGGCCCACGTGGAGCGTGACGATAGAGGGGTCATTCAAAATGACCTGAGTCCCCTCCATAGTGGTTTCTGATTTCGTCAATGTGGAGAGGACAGTGATCTTGCTCATTCGAAATACTCCCGTCAGAGTGCGTAGAAATGGCGCGCAGGTTGGGGCCATTCCTTCCCATAGATAAAAGGTATCCGCAGCGGCAAAACTATTATTTAAAATAGTTCAGCACTGAAATTGGTTAATAAGGCAATCAATACGTCTCAGGAAAAATAAGAGGTATTGCAATGTTGCACATGAGGTGCGAGTCGATATTAGTGTGCGTTTTTGGGCGTTTTTATTCCCTATAAACTATGGTGATATCAAATTATTGCGTATGAATTTGATATAGCGCTTAAGCGAGGAAAGCGCAAATTAAGGAAGCGTAAATAAAAGGTAAGTGAAGCTAATTAAAAGTGCCTAATAACGCGTTTAATTCTATTTACCCTGCGTTCCACCGCTGTAGGCCTTGCCTGGCATGCGATGGCGCGCACGGTGCGGGCTGTAATACGTAGGCCTGAAAGTGCGAGAAATTCGATCGTAATCACAAAATTTCATTTAAGTAATTGTGGGTTACTGTTTTAGTATTAGTTAAGTTAAGAGTGAATATATTATATTTAAGGGCGATTTTTTTATATATAAGTTTATTTGCCTGTATTACCAAAGACTGCTACTGACGCGGTGGTAAATAAAGTAAAGGATTTTGGCTTAATTTTCGCTGTTAATTAATGGCTGGCCATAGATATAGTTCCCAATACGTTGATATTTATCCGAAGTGCAGGGCACTTTTACGAAGACATAGCGCACCGGCAAAAGTCATGTAGCGTAAAAATTATTGTTAAGCTTTTTGCGAAGCGGGCTCGCACAAAGCAACAAAAACGCAGGGCGTAACAAGATGAAAAGGGTATAGTTTATGGGTGCACACGTTTTTGATGAGCCGGAAATTATGTCACCTTCAACACCTCCCATAAGCCAGACTGAGCCAAAACCTGACCTCACCATTGGTTTTTTGCTGATGAAGCAATTTACTCTGGCCTCCGTGGCCGGGTTGGTTGAATCTCTGCGTTTTGCCGCTGATGAGTCCTTTTCCAGTCGGCAAATCTTTTGCCGCTGGGAGTGGATGACCTGCGATGATAAGCCCGTCACCGCCAGTTGCGGGTTGCCGGTCTCACCCACCGCCGCGTTAGATTTCAGCAAACCCTGGGATTACTTCGTGGTGGCGGGCGGTCTGCTGGAGGAGACGCGCCAGCCGCCCGGCTGGTTGTTAACGGCTCTGCGGGATCTGCATGCGCGCAACATCCCTATTATCACGCTCTGTAGCGGCGCGTTTGTGGCGGGTAACGCCGGGCTGCTCGACGGGCGTCACTGCGCCATCCACTTCACCACCCGGGATGAGTTCCGCCTGCGTTTTCCGAAAGCCATCCCGGTTATTGATAAAACCTACATCAAAGATGGTGGGATCATTACGTGTCCGGGCGGTACGGCCATCGACCTGGCGGCAGATCTGATTCGTCAGCATTGCGGACTGGTACGTTCGCAAAAGGTCCTGAAATATTTGCTGGTGGAAGAGGCTCCGACACGCCAGGCGAAACGCAAAGCCCCGCTCAGCGAACCGGATGGTTACGATAACGAGCTGGTCAATAAAGTCATTGAGTTTATGCAGCATCATCTGGACTCACCGGTGCCGCTGGCAGAGGTGGCAGACTTTGCTGGCGTCACATTCCGCCAGCTTAATCTTATCTTTACGAAGTGTACCGGCCACTCGGCGGCGGTGTACTGGCGACGCATGCGTCTGGAGCGGGCGCGTAAACTGATGGCCGACTCCAGCAACAGCATCGGCGCTATTGCTATAGCGACCGGTTTTGCCGATGCGACCCATCTCATCTCGTGGTTTCGTAAGCAGTATGGCGAAACGCCGGGCTCGTTCAGAAAACGGCGGCGGGAAGTGGAAAAGCTGGTAAAAGAGTAAGGGCTGCGATGCAGCCCTTTTTATTAGAGTGTATTGCGTCGGGTGAGCGGCGCGTTGAGGGTCACCTTTTGCCGGGGGGCATCATCCAGCGACGCGGCATCCTCCAGGCTCCGGGCGTTGGTCTCTGGTGCCAGGAACCAGGAGACAATCAGCCCGAAGAAGGTGATGGCCGCCGCAATGTACATGGTGTTGCCAATCCCCAGGGTTTGCAGGGAAACCGGCACCAGCCAGGTGCCCACCGCCGCGCCAACGCGTGACAGCGAGGTTCCCACCCCAACCGCACCTGCACGAATTTCAGTCGGGAAAATCTCGTTTGGATAGACCAGCTGCAGTACCTGCGCACCCCCGATAAAGAGCGCGTACAGGCCAAACATCAGCAGAATGACAGGCGAAGGGCCATCACGCAGCAGGCCTAACAGCAGAAGCGCCAGGCCGGACCAGAGGAAGCTTTGCAGCAGCAATTTACGGCGGCCCAGAATATTCACCAGGCGGGTGGCAACGATACAGCCCACCACGAACAGCAAGGTAATGGCTACCGATCCCCAGGAGGCCCAGGCGCCGCTCAGGTGCAGGGCATCCAGTACTTTTGGCGCAAAGGCGTAGACGGCAAATACCGGGATCACCGAGCAGGTCCAGAAGATGGTCACAAACGCCATGCGTTTGCCGTAACCCGAGTGCAGCAGGCTGGCGAACGACAGGTTTTTGCTTTCGGCCTGCACTGGCAGGTTATCCAGGCTAAAGTCCGGCCCGTAAACCTGACGAATGATCGCTTCGGCTTCCGCGTGGCGTCCTTTACTCATCAGCCAGCGTGGTGATTCCGGCGTACCCAGACGCACAATGAACAGCAGGGCACCAATCACTGCGGTGCTGGCCAGCGCCAGACGCCAGGCCTCCGGGCCGCCCAGGTGCAGGATCGCTTCCCCGGCCAGGTAGGCGGTCGCCGCACCGGCAAACCAGAGAATAGTGAGGGTGGCGAGGCAGGGACCACGGTTTTTCTTCGGCAGAAACTCGACCAGGAAAGCGGTGGCAACCGGATACTCAATGCCGACCGCCACGCCGTTCAGAAAGCGCAGGGCGAAGAGCATCTCGCCGCTCTGCACCCAATACTGTGCCAGCGAGCAGACCACAAACAGGGTCGGCCCCACAAAATAGAGCACGCGTCTGCCCAGACGGTCGGTCAGGGCGCCGCCAATAAAGCCGCCAAAAAAGATGCCTATCAGCGCCGAAGCGGCAATAAGCCCTTCCCAGAAGGCGCTCAGGCCGAGAGCAGGGGAGACCTTCATCATGGCGATGCCGATAATACTCAGCACATAGCCATCGACAAAGGAGCCGCCGCCGGAACGAACGGTCAGTAACCGATGAAAACGATTAAGCGGTACGTCTTCAACTGAAAGGATATTTGACATGATAACTCCTGTCTTTTCCCGACGTCGTTGAATAATCAGTAATAAGAGGACGAAATAAATAGCAGAGGCGATGACTATTTATTTAGACCGAGCGAAGCTCATACCGTTAATCAAACGAATACGGAATAAATGTAGGTCAGGTAAGATCGATAAAGTGTTATCCAGAGCAGATATAGCGATCTTAATAAAACAATGAATGAATTTATCGGTTATTGAGGCTGATTCATGACAGGTACTCCTCCGGTGCAGGATGGTCGGATAAGATGTTATTTATATCTATTATGGTCTTACTTCACTTTACGTCTTGCGGGAGGTGTACCCCCCGCAGACGGATATCAAGAACGCTCGTCAGATAACTTTGCCACCGGGACGGTGCGCGTCGACCACCAGCAGATAAGCGAGCCGAGACTTACCATGGCGGTACCCTGCCAGAAGGCCATCGTCAGCTGTGAACTGAGGATAAACGCGGCCAGCACGGCAGAGATAATCGGAATAAAATAGGAGGCGGCGGCCAGTATCGTCACGTTGCCATGCAGGATGCCGACGTTCCAGGCGGCATAACCGAAGCCCATAGCGATGGCCGCGAGCAATAAACTTATCCACGCTTTCCACGATAAAATAAAGTCCGGCTGAGGCGAGGTGAGAAATTTCACCCACAACGTCAGGGCCGTCAAAATAAAGAACAGGGTAATGCCATTATTGCCTTTAGCGATTAATTTCGTGACCACGCAATATATTGCCCAAATCACCGCGCCGCTAAATGCCAGGCCATAACTTAGAGGATTGTCCATTACGTTGCGGGTCATTTCGTTTACGGAGAATCCCTGGTCCCCGCCCAGCACCCGGCCAATGCCAATGATGGCGATGATCACCCCGGGTATAATTAACGGGCTGGTTTTCTGGCGGGTAACGATCACCGTTAACAGAATGGTCAGACTCGGCCAGAGGTAATTGACCATCCCCACTTCGATGGCCTGCCGTCCGTTATGGGTAAAGCCCAGCGATAACGACAGGCACAGCTCGTAGCAGACAAACAGAATGCTGCCGAGGATCAGATAGCTCGGTGGGAACTGGCGAATTTTCGGCAACCCAACGGTAAAGATCAGCAGTATCGCGCTGCAGGTGTAGATCAGCGCCGCGCCTCCTACCGGGCCAAAGCCCTCGCTCACGCTTTTAATCAATCCCACAATCGCACTCCACAACAGGATCGCTATCAACCCGATGAGTGTCGCTTTCTTCTGGGGCATACTCTACCTCTGTTTACAATTTGGTCACAACCAGGCGCTGTGCAGTCGCTTTCTGTTAAATCCTGGTTAAATTCAGTCTTAAAATTATGCCTCTCAACTCTCTCTGTAAATACGCCTTCATCCGCAATAATCCCGGAATGTGATCGTTATCGGAAATCATATAGAAAATTACTACGCTTGATATCACAATTTAACTTAATGAAATTAAAAGAGATTTATTTTTGCTCGTGTAAAAATATACGGTAATTTCGTATTTATGTTGTATTTTCTATGTATACAAAAAATATTCATTCATTGACCTTTTTTACCCCCTTGTGCAAATTTTTAACAAACGCACGCCATCACGGTTGCGTAGCTGACTGTTACGGTCATGAATTCCCCTGGAGGTTATCGTGTTTACATTTGAAGGTATCTACACCCCGGCCATTACTCCTTACGCAGCCGATGGCAGCATTGATTTCGCGCGCTTTGCCGAGGTGCTGGAGTCGCTGATCGAGGCGCGCGTCCACGGCATTATCATTGGCGGCTCTACCGGCGAGTATTACGCCCAGAGTCCGGAGGAGCGTAAAGCGCTGGTGGAGCACGCGCGCAGCGTGATAGGTACCCGTCTGCCGCTGGTCGTGGGCACCGGCGCCATCCGCACTGAAGATGCGGTGGACTACGCAAAACATGCCCGCGAAGCGAAAGCCGATGCCATCCTTGTGACCTCTCCGCCCTATGCCCTGCCGACCGAGCGGGAAAATGCCCATCATGCGCTGACGGTCGACAAAGCAGCACAGCTACCCATCATGCTCTATAACTACCCGGGCCGCATGGGTATCACCATGGGCGAGACCTATTTCACCGAAGTGAGCCGCTCGGCGAACGTGGTGGCGATTAAAGAGAGCTCAGGCGATTTCAATAACCTGCATTTGCTGGCCTGCAAATTCCCGAACATTGCGCTCTCCTGCGGCTGGGACGATCAGGCGCTGGAATTTTTCGCCTGGGGCGCGCGCAGCTGGGTCTGTGCAGGTTCCAACTTTATCCCCCGCGAACACGTGGCGCTGTATGAAGCCTGCGTGGTGGAGAAAGATTTCGACAAGGGGCGCAAGATCATGGCTGCCATGATGCCGCTGATGAACTTCCTCGACGGCGGAAAGTTTGTGCAATCGATCCGCTACGGTTGCGAACTGAACGGCCTGACCTCGGGGGCGGTACGTGCGCCACTGCAGGGGCTGGACGAAGAAGAGAAAGCTCAACTGAAAGCCGTCATTGCCGATGTGAAACGCAACGTGGCTGCGGCGACAGCGGCGTAAGGGGGCAGAATGAGTCAGTTGCAAACAGTGGATGACGTTATTGCCTTCGCCCGGGCGTTGCCCCTGGCCAATAACGCCTTTATAAACGGCCGCTTCGTGGCGGCCAGCGCCGGGAAGAGACTGCCCACCCACAACCCGGCGACCGGCGAGCACATTACTGATATTGCCGCCTGCGACGTTGACGATGTCAACGCGGCGGTGAGCGCCGCGCGCGCTGCCTTCGAGGCCGGAAGCTGGAGCAAGCGGGCACCGGGCGAGCGCAAAGCGGTGCTGCTGAAGCTGGCAGAGCTGATGGAGCAGGAGGTTACGCAGTTAGCGGTGCTGGAGAGCCTCGACAGCGGCAAGCCCGTGAGTGAATGCCTGACGGTGGACGTGCCGGAAACCATTCATGTCATCCGATGGCACGCCGAAGCCATCGATAAGCTATACGACCACACCGCCCCGGTGGGCGAAGGGGCGATGGCGTTGGTGGTGCGTGAAGCCATTGGCGTGGTGGGCTGCGTTCTGCCGTGGAACTTTCCGCTGCTGATGCTGGCCTGGAAGCTTGGCCCGGCGCTGGCGGCGGGCTGCTCGGTGATCGTCAAACCGGCGGAACAGACCTCTTTAACCGCGCTGCGGGTTGCCGAACTGGCACATCAGGCGGGCGTTCCGGCGGGGGTACTGAATATCGTGACCGGTACCGGGAAAGCAGTGGGCGAGCCGATTGGCCTGCATCCGGATATCGATATGGTGAGCTTTACCGGCTCTACCGCCACCGGACGGCGTTTCCTGCACTACGCCGCAGAGTCAAATCTGAAGAAAGTGGTGCTGGAGTGTGGTGGCAAAAATCCAGCGCTGGTGTTTGCCGATGCCGAAGATCTGGCGAGCGTGGCCGGGCACGTGCTCAACGGTGCTTTCTGGAACATGGGCGAGAACTGCTCTGCCACCTCGCGCCTGCTGGTTCAGGACGAGATAAAGGAAGCGCTGCTGGCAGAGATGGCAAAACAGATGGGCGACTGGCCGATGGGCAATCCGCTCGATCCGCAGAACCGCCTCGGCAGCCTGGTTTCAGAGGAGCATTTCAGTAAGGTCAGCGGCTATCTGGAGACGGCGCGCCAGGAGGGGCTGCGCATTATTCACGGCGGGGACACGGAGCAGGGGGTTTATGTGCAGCCCACGGTTATCGACGGCGTAACGCCGGCGAGTGCGCTGTTCCGCGAGGAGATTTTCGGCCCGGTGCTCTGCGTGACCTCTTTTAAAACCGAAGCTGAAGCCGTCGCCCTGGCAAATGACACCCCCTATGGACTGGCCGCATCGGTCTATACCGGCAAGCTCAACCGGGCGATCCGCGTTTCGCGCGCCATCCGCGCAGGCACGGTCACCGTCAACTGCTTCGGTGAAGGGGATGCCACCACCCCGTTTGGCGGCTATAAGCAGTCGGGCTTTGGCGGACGTGATAAGTCGGTCTTTGCGCTCGACCAGTACACTGAACTGAAGACCATCTGGATTGATGTTCCCACAGACGATGCCTGACACGCACAGGAGAGGGCTGCCCGCCGTTATCGGCAGGCAGCCTGCGCGTTCAGCCTGAGCTGACGGAGATGAAAAACCATCTGTTTGCCGCCATGCCTGACGGCCTGGAAAAGCGAGTCCACTTCTACTTCTGTATTCTGGTCGCGATGGGTCTTTCCAGACGGCATGGGCGTATTCGGACGAACCGGCAGAAAAATGCTTTTCTGATGAAATGGTTAAAAAATGCGAGCGACGGGATGAGCTTTCGCCAGTTCGCTACTAGCGAAATTGCCTGGCTGCGTAGTGAGATCTTGCGCCATCCCCCGGATCGGGATCCTGAACCGATGTTGCAGTTGATCTGGCAAACCGCTAATGAGCTGAAAAATCATCGTTAATCGTTGAAAAACTGGGGCTATTCGCGGAATGAGAAGAGGTGATTTATTTTTGCTGTATACCGCCTTTTTCTGTAGGTTAACCGCAGACACTGGCCACTCACCCGGTTTTTCAGGAGGCGACAATGAGGACGGGAAAAGCAGCGCTGTATGAGGATCTGAAGCGTCTTATTTTAACCATGGAGCTGGATCCGGATGAACTGCTGGATGAAGCCAGCCTGACGGCGCAATACGGCTTGTCCCGCACGCCGGTCCGCGAAGTGTTTCAGCGCCTGGCGGGTGAAGGCTATCTCGAAATTGTTGAAAAACGGGGCGTACGCGTCATCCCCATGAGCCACTCGACGCTGCGTAACTTTTTCCTTGTCGCACCGATGATCTATGCAGCGACCGGGCGACTGGCGGTGCAACACTTTAAACCGGCGCAGCTTAAAGCGCTGAAAGAGACGCAAAAGCGGTTTCGCAAGGCAGCACAAACCCATGACGCTCAGGCGCTGGCGCTGGAGAACAATCGTTTTCATGAAATTATGGGCGAGATGGCGGCTAACCCCTATCTGCAGCCGAGCCTCGGAAGGCTGCTGATTGACCACTGTCGTATCGGACATACCTTTTTCCGCCCGCAAAACGACGATATGGCGCGGCGGTTGCAGCTGGCGGCAGACCATCATGACGCCTTTATTGCCGCCATCGAGGCGCGCGATGAGCAGGCGGTGGTTGACCTGGTGTTCGAGCACTGGGAGCTGTCGCGGGAGAACATGGAGATCTTTATCGCCCCCCAGGGGCTGAAGGCCGATCTAGTTTCGCCACCAGAAGGCGATAAGCGCTAACCCCACGCGTTGCGCCTGCCGGCCTCCGCTGGCAGGCCTGTCTCTTTGCATCCTCTCTATTTTACGGCTTTATTGCTGCGGCTTTCCCCTGGGCGTTGCACAACATTTTTTTAACTTGGTTACTATTTTTATACTTTATGTATACATGAGATATACATCACGTATTCATTTTAGCAACATGGCTAACATTATTTCAGCATCACCTGACCTGTGCGCCCCGCAGCGTACGGCAGGTGAATTTGAAAAGAACCCAGCGTACCGGAGTAATAAACGTGCAAAAGATCACCTCGCTGCCGGCGGATGACGCCCTGCCGGGCTGGTATCACACCAGCCAGGCGCGTACCCCTCGTCCTGCCCATGTCGGACAAAAACACGCCCGCTGGGCGATTGTCGGCGCAGGCCTTACTGGTCTGGCCGCTGCCCGACAGCTGGCGCTCAACTTTCCTGATGATGAAGTGGTGCTGATTGAGGCCCAGGAGGTGGGCTATGGTCCGTCCGGGCGCAACGCCGGATTTGCCATCGACGTGCCGCACGATATTGGCGCGAAGGATTACATTGGTGATGTGAAAACCGCTAAGTTGATCCTGAAACTTAACACCCTGGGGCAGAACATCCTGCGCGCGATCGTGAAAGAGCAGGGCATTGACTGCCAGATGTCCGACTCGGGTAAGTATCAGGCTGCGGTGGGGGAGCAGGGCGTTGCCATTCTGGAGGCGTATCGCCGTGGGCTGGAGAAGATTGGCCGTGACACCGAGATGATCGCCGGCAAGGATCTGCCGGACCACATTGGTACCTCCTATTATAAGCAGGCGCTGTTTATTCCCGGCACCATGCTGCTGCAGCCATCAGCGCTGGTGAAGGGGCTGGCAGATAGCCTGCCCGCGAACGTAACGCTGTATGAATACACCCCGATTACCGCCATCAACTATGGCGATAAGGTGACTCTGATACATGATAAGGGCTGCATCACCGCCGATAAGCTGATTCTGGCCAACAACGCTTTTGCCTCACACTTTGGCTTCCTGCGTGGCCGCCTGCTGCCTACGTTTCTCTATGGGAGCCTGACCCGTCCGCTGACGCCAGAGGAGCAGGCCGGGCTGGGCGGCAAACCGGTATGGGGCGTGATCCCGGCGCATCCGTTTGGCAGTACCGTGCGCCGGACAGTGGATAACCGCATCCTGGTGCGGAACAGTTTTAGCTTCCACCCGGATGGCCGTCCGCGTGAACAACATCTGAATAACTTTATCGCCAACCACCGTAAGTCGTTCGAGCGCCGGTTCCCGACCCTTGATAAGGTGGATTTTGAATACTCCTGGAGCGGGGCGATCTGCCTGTCGGAAAACCATGAAGGGTTCTTCGGCCAGCTGGCGCCGAATGTCTATGGCGCGCTGTGTTGCAACGGACTGGGGATCACACGCGGCACCGCCACCGGCACGCTGCTGGCCGATATGATTGCCGGCGAGCGTAATGAGCTGATTGACTTCCTGGCGGCCTCGCCGGGGCCGAATAAAACCCCGCCGGAGCCCTTCCTGTCGATTGGGGTGAACTCGGTGCTGAAGTGGGGGCAGTTCAGAGCGGGGCTTGAGGTGTAGGATAAGCGGCCGGTGCCTAAGCCCCGGCCTTTCTTATTTATGCTTGCGGCACACTCTCGATGCGGGCGCCTGCCCGACGGGCGGTTACCGGCATAACATCCACCTTGCTGACGTAGCCGTCAGGATCAAGACCGCGGTTGTGCGTTTTGGCCTCACGCAGGATCGCCTCATCCCAGTAGACGCGCTTGCGTTGGTCACCCTCAGCGGTCAGGATAAATTCGACATCATCCCCCACGGCACGATAGCGCCGCCAACTATTGGCTGGCACAGAAACCACGGAGCGCTCTGGCGCAATGATGGTGACCTCTTCGCCCTGCGGGTTCCAGGTGATCTCGAGCGTGCCTTTAAACACCATGATGACCTGGATATCCTGGCACAGGTGACGCCCGACCTGATGCTCCGCCTGCAGGCGCAGCCACTCGACGGAAAAACCGTGCGGCTGGGTAATGGGGGGCGCCGCGTGCTTATCCTGAGAGATACCGTAACCAATGACCGGGGCAATCTCGCCACCGTGACCGGGCAGAATGCTATCCAGCAGGCCCGTAGAGGACCAGCGGCGCGCCTCACCGGTGACCGCACGTTGGCGCATCTCTTCCACAGAGTAGTCGCGCAGGGCAGCAATTTCCTCGGGGGGGAGCGGCGCGAGCAGATCGGCCTGCTCGGGCAGCGTATCCCCCGCGTTGATGTCAATCAGCATATTGTCTTTGCTTAAATAGAGGCCGTACTCGCTGGCGGCCTTCAGAATCGATGGGTGCCAGATAATCCCCCCGGTATTGTTACCGCCAAGCACGGTATAGACCATGCCGCAGGTCTCTTCTGGGCTCACATTGGTGAAGCCCCGGAAAATCCAGGTCGGAATGGTGAGGATGGCCGGGGCGCTGAACTCCGCCTCATGCTCGCCGTTGGCCCCCCAGCGAAAACGCCAGGTTCCTTCGTGGATAAGAAAGACCTCCGCGGTGAAATGCAGATGCAGGTTATTGGTCACCCCTTTGGGCATCGCCGCTGCGCCGATGTTAAAACCGTGCGGTTCGGGAATATTAACCACCTGGGCCGAAGACTGGGTTACGCCGGGGCCAATAAAGGAGTAATTCTGCTTCAGATGCGAGCCCGGCAGTTTACAGTCGATAAAGGCAAGGTTGCACGAGACCATATCTTTCGGGGCCACCAGGCGGCTGCGGGCCTGCGCTGGGGTTAAGGTTATTGCTTTCATATTGACTCCTGTTAATAGCCGGACGCGCCGGTAGTCGGGATCTGCTGGCCGCGAGCCAGGGCAATGGCTTCACGCGATGCGCGGCCAAGCTGCATGACATCGTTTGCTGGCGTAACGAACTGGAAGCCCTGTGCGATGCGGTTTGCCGCCGCCGCGCCAGAGGTGCAAAAAATGCCGGCAATTTTCTGTTTTTGCCGACAGCGGCTCACCACGCGCTCAATCGCATCGAGCATCTCCGGGTGGGTCGACTCGGCGCTGGCGGCCCCGGTAAGGGTGAGCGAGAGATCGTTCGGGCCGATAAAGACCCCGTCCAGCCCGTCGGTATCAAGGATGGCTTCGATATTGGCCAGCCCTTCGCGGGTCTCGATCATCGCCAGGGTCAAAATTTCGCGGTTGGCGTGCTGCGGATAGTCTGCGCCGCCGTAGAGCAGGCCACGCGCCGGGCCAAAGGAGCGGATCCCCTCTGGCGGATAGCGGCATGCCGAAACAAAGTGCCGCGCCTGCTCTGGCGTGGAGATCATTGGACAGATCACCCCGTAGGCTCCTGCATCCAGCACGCGCATAATTTGCGCGGGCGTGCTATCGGCCACGCGCACCAGCGGTACGGCAGGGGTGGCAGAGAGCGCCTGCAGCATGGCGAGGGCGCTGGCAAAGTCGATCATCCCGTGCTGCAGATCAACGGTGACGGCGTCGTAACCCTGATGACCCATAATTTCGGCGCTGTAGCTGGAGGGGATCGCCAGCCAGCCGTTAATAACCGGGCGGTTCTCTGCCGCCGCGACTTTCAGTTTATTGATGCGCATTGAGGGACTCCATAATCCAGTGGCGAAGCGGGGCGGCGGCGCGTTCTGCCGCTTCCAGCACAAAGAAGTGCCCCGCAGAGTGAAGGCTTAATCGGGTGGCGCCGGGGGCGCTTTCGGCGGCCTGCCGATGGTGCTCCGGGGTACAGACAGGATCCTCATCGCCTCCCAGAATCACGACCGGGCAGGTAAGGGCACTGAGCGCGCGGCGGTTATCGCGGCGGCTGATGGCAATCTCGCTCTGTCGGGCAAAGGTCGCGCTGTCGGTCTCGTCGGCCATCTGACAGATCAAGTCGCGCAGCGCCGGGTTGTTAAGGTTGTCGCGGGCCACGTACTTATGCCAGAGGGCGGCGGCGATCCAACGGGCGTGGCCTTGCTCCCGTGCGGCCTGCACTGCGGCACGCCGTACAGGGGCGTTTTCCGGGCGATCGGCCAGCGGGTTCACCGATAGCAGCGCCAGGCCTGCGAGCCGTGCTGGGGCGTCTGCCGCCATCTGTAGCGCGACGATGGCTCCCAGCGAAAACCCTGCCAGCAGAAAGCGCGGCGGCAGCAAGCGGAGAAGTCTGCGGGAGGCCTGCTCTGCCGAATCATCTCTGGTTAACGTCAGGCAGGTCACCGCAGATACGTTGAGCTGTGCCACCAGCGGTTGCCACAGGCGGGTGTTACACAGGGTGCCACCAATCAGCACCAGCGGCAGGTCGCTGTTATCGATAGGGGTCATGTTGCAGTCCAGCCTCCGTCGACCATCAGTGCGCTACCGGTGATCATCCCTGCGGCATCGGAGGCGAGAAACACCACCGGCCCCATCACATCCTCCACCCGGCCCAGCCGCGGCAGCTTAATATTGCCCCGCACGTAGCGATGGAATTCCGGGTCGCTAAGTGACTGACGCGACAGTTCGGTTTCGATAAAGGTCGGGCAGAGCGTATTTACCCGAATGCTCGCCTCTCCCAGCTCCAGTGCCATGGTGCGCGTCAGCCCTTCAAGGGCGAATTTTGAGGCGCAATAAACGCTGCGCTGTGGGCCACCGACGTGGCCCATCTGCGACGAGATATGAATAATCGACCCCGCAATGCCGTGGTGCTGCATCCGGCGCGCCACCTGCTGACTAATAAAGAAGGTGGCGCGCAGGTTGAGCGCCATCACGTCATCGAAGTTGGCCTCGCTCACCTCCAGAAAAGACTGGTGGCGAGCCAACCCGGCGCTGTTTACCAGGATATCCAGCGCCGGCAGTTGAGCCAGTGTCTCCTGCACCCGCCCGGTGTCGGTGATATCCAGCGCCAGCGGGTGTAGCGTCAGATGCTCTTCGGCTGCAAGCGCCACGGCGTGTTGTAACGCCACCCGGCTGCGGGCGGCGATCCATACTTCAGCTCCCGCAGCGGCCAGCGCGACCGCACAGGCGAAGCCCAGTCCTTTCGATCCGCCGGTGACCAGCGCCCGCTTGCCGTGGAGAGCGAACGAAGGCGTATGGGGAAGCGTCATGGCTATGCCTTCTCTCTGACCGGGGCTGGGGTGGCGTAAGGCACATCGGTATTGCCATAGCGGCGCACGCGGACGTTGGCCTGTTCTGCGTGTCCGGCAAAGCCTTCCAGCAGTGACAGGCGCGAGCAATAGCTGCCGATTTCGGCGGTGGCCTCGTCGCTCAGCACCTTCTGCCAGGTGCAGGTTTTCATAAATTTGCCCACCCACAGACCGCCGGTGTAACGCGCGGCTTTCTGCGTTGGCAGGGTATGGTTGGTTCCGATGACCTTATCGCCGTAGGCGACGTTGGTGCGCGGGCCGAGGAACAGCGCGCCGTAGTTGGTCATTCTGGCCAGGAACCAGTCGTCGCGATCGGTCATCACCTGTACGTGCTCCGAGGCGATGCGATCGGCCTCTTGCAGCATCTCTTCGTAGCCGTCGCAGACGATCACCTCGCCATAATCTTCCCAGGCGCGGCGGGCGATATCGGCAGTAGGGAGTTTCGCCAGCAGGCGTTCGACTTCCGCCATCGTCTCTCTGGCCAGTTTCTCCGAGTTGGTGAGCAGAATGGCGGGCGTGGTGACGCCGTGCTCCGCCTGGCCGAGCAGGTCGGTGGCGCAGATTTCGGCATCGACGCTCTCATCGGCAATCACCAGCGTCTCGGTTGGGCCGGCGAAGAGGTCGATCCCCACCCGGCCAAAGAGCTGGCGCTTGGCTTCGGCAACGAAAGCATTGCCTGGCCCCACCAGCATATCCACCGGGGCGAGGGTGTCGGTACCCAGCGCCATGGCGCCGATCGCCTGAATGCCGCCCAGGGCATAGATTTCCGTTGCCCCCGCCATTTTTTGCGCGGCGACAATGGCGGGAGCGGGCTGGCCGTTAAACGGCGGCGCACAGCTGATAATGCGTGAGCAGCCCGCCACGTTGGCAGTGATGATCGACATATGCGCCGAGGCCAGCAGCGGATATTTACCGCCCGGCACGTAGCAGCCGACGGCGTTAATCGGGATATTTTTATGGCCGAGGATCACGCCGGGACGGGTTTCCACTTCCAGATCCAACAGGCAGGCTTTTTGCTGACGCGCAAAATTAAAGACCTGCTGCTGGGCAAATTCGATATCGGCAATATCCTGACGGCTGAGCTGACGCATGCAGTTATTTATTTCGGCATCGCTCAGGCGATAATCCTGACGGTCGTAATTATCGAATTTAATGGCTAATTCACGGATGGCTTTATTCCCGCGCTGTTCAATATCCGCAAGAATTAACTCCACGGTTTCTCTTATTTGCAGCTGAGCTTGTTGGCGCTCCTGCACCGGTTTACTGACTTTTAAATGACAGGCCACAATAAACTCCTTACAACTTGAGGATGAGTAAATCCCTCCCGGGCATCCAGGATGGAAGATAAATAAGCTATTTACTGGTCGCGAGCGGAGGCGAATTGTCCGTTCGGCGCTATTTCAGTTTCGGGTTTTAGCTGGCGGTTATTTACCCAGCGCACAGAAAGCGGCGTAATAATGACGGCAACAACCGACAGGGCGGCAATAACGAGATATCCCGACGCCAGATTAATATGTTGCAGCATCACGCCCATTATTACCGGGCCGATAAACATGCCCAGGGAATAGATGGTCTGGAAAAGACCCATGCGGGTTGACTGCTCATCCGGGGTGGTATTGACCACGCTCAGTGACATAAACGCGGCAAAGGCCATACCAAACGAGAATCCCGCCAGCGCCTGCAGAGAGTAGATAAGATACCAATTGTCGGTAAACGGAATACCGAGCGTAGAGAGGATCTGCAGCACAATCCCGATTACCGCCGTTTTCATAACGCCCAGACGTTTATAGAAGACGGCGCTGCAGAGGGCGATAGCCAGGGCATAGAAGATAAGGTGGATATTGCTCAGCAGGGAAAGGATACCTGCCCGGCCACCGAGCTGTTCGGCATAGATGGGGGTTAGTGTATCGCGCGTGGCGAACGGCACCAGAATCACGATGGTGGCCAATATGCCTATCAGCCATACCGACCGGTCACTCAGCTGTTTACGTGCTCCGGCGATACAGGCCTTCAGCGTCGGAGCTTGTACGGCATCGTGCACGTCCTGGATGCGGGTTGTCAGGATCAGCGCCAGCAGCCCGGAGACGCAGGAGAGGAAAAAGGCGATGTTGTTCTCAAAATAATGAATCAGTAATCCGCCAATGCAGTTGCCGATAAAAACACCCACCGGCCCGGCCAGCGCCAGCAGTGCCACCGCGGCAGGGGCCTCTTTACGATCAAAGTAGCGAATAAACAGGATGTTATACAGAACCCAGGTCGCCGCCGTCACGCCATCTGCTGCCTTCGCCAGATAGAGAGTGACCGCGTTAGGTTCAAGCCAGGCCAGCGGCCAGGTAAACACGGGCAGCAACAAGCTGATCTGAATGAAGATTTTACGGCTTTTCACCACATCGGAGATGATCCCCAGCGGGAAGCGAATCAGCAGGGTGGCCAGGCCACTGGCGCCCATGATGATGCCCATCACCTGCGGTTCAATACCCTGTTCCAGCATCATCGGGGCCAGGAAGGCATCAATACTGTGAATACAGATAAAAAACAGGATGCTAATGATAAAAAAGAGCCGGGCTTCCGGTCTGCGCAATAGTGCTCGAAACATGATTGTGAGCCTCTGATAAGTAATGGTTTTAAACCAATCAAGAACGGCTTTTACCGGCTCCTTCCCTCTGGTTGTTTCTCCGTTTGCCCGGTATCGTTGACGGCATGAATTGTCATGAATACGTATTCAAGAATTGAAGTTACGAAAAGGTTTCAATTTTGTAAAGTGACCTAGTTAACATTGTGAGAATTTTGATTTTGCCTGTTGCATACGCATGCAAAGATGGTGTAAGTATAAAAAACACCCTCTTTTTTAACGGCGGTAAATTGGCGTTAAGAAGAGTTCAGGAGGAGGTCCGGGGTAATGAAACGTAAGAGTTTTGCGGCGGTCACGTCGCAACAGGTGGCGCAGCTGGCAGGCGTATCACAATCGGCGGTATCACGGAGTTTTACGCCCGGGGCGAGTATCTCCCCCGCAACCCGTGAGAAGGTGCTGAAAGCGGCCCGGGAGCTGGGGTATCGCCCCAACGCGATTGCCCGCTCTCTGAACACCGCCCGGTCGCGCATTATTGGCGTGGTTATCTCCTATTTCGATAACCAGTTCTATCCCCAGGTACTGGAGGCGCTGGCGCAAAAGCTGGATACCCTGAATTATCACCTGTTGTTGTTTGTGGGGGATAGGGATGGCAACGTGGACCGGATTTTTGACCAGATCATGCAGTACCGGGTCGACGGCATCGTACTGGCGTCGGTAACGCTGTCGATGGATCTCTCAGAAGAGTGTCTTGCCGCGGGGATCCCGGTGGTGCTGTTTAACCGCAGCGAAGAGAGCGGCATGGCCTCGAGCGTTAACAGTAATAACGAGGCGGCGGCGCGGCAAATCGCCGAGTTCCTGCTGGCGGGTGACCATCAGCGCTACGCTTACGTGGGCGGAGTGGCTGACTCGTCGGTGAACATCGCCCGCCAGCGCGGCTACCTGACGGCGCTGCAAGAGCAGGGCATCGATGATGTGCAGGTCGTGAATGGCAACTATGACACGAAACAGACCATTCGCGCGGCCTACAGTCTCTTTTCAACCCCCCCGGTACCGGATGCCATCTTTGTGGCAAACGATCATATGGCCATCACAGTGATGGACGTTGCTCGCTATGAGTTTGGCCTGCAGGTACCGGAAGAACTCTCGGTGATTGGCTATGACGATACCGGCCCCTCCGGCTGGCCCTCATATGCGCTAACCTCGGTTTCGCAGCCAGTGCAGGAGATGGTGGAAGCCGCGGTGGACCTGCTCATGAAGCAAATTGAGAGTGACACCATTGAGCCAGAGCAAATTACCGTGCCGGGCCAACTGGTCGTGCGGCACTCTGCCCGCCGTCCACGCAGCGGTGTTGTCGAAAAAGAGGGTGTGTCCCTGTTTCAGCCTCAGGAGGTTAAATGAGCAGATTGCCCGGTTTCAGCCCCCAGTTTGATTCAATTCAGCAGTTTATTACCACCCTGACGCACGTTGTCTGGGAGCAGAAAGACATTGGTCAACTGGCTGATTTTTACGCCACGCCGGTGGTGTTTATCACCCCAGAAAAGCAGCTGACCGACCTGTCGCAGTTTATGCGTCATACTCTGGAGGCGATGTACAGCTTTCCGCAACGCAGCGTGCTGACAGAAGATATTCTCTGTACCGAAGCCCCGGACGGAGAGTACTACACCTCTCAGCGTACTGTGGCCGCCATTCGCCATCAGGGGGAGGGCTTTTTCGGCCCGCCAACCGGTAAGAGCGTGTGGGTACGTACCTGGGCGGATCGCATCTGCGCCGACGGGGCGATTCGCCAGGAGTGGTTATTGCAAGACCGCGCGGCCATTGTTGCCCAACTGGGGCTGGACGTGCGTGAGTTCGCCTGCAGTATGGTCAACGCCCGGGCGCAGCTTGGGCTGGAAAACACGCCGGCAGAGGTGCTGGATGCGCGCTGGGCGGGCGGCCCGGACGGGGATGATGTGGAAGGGCCCATCGCCGGAGTGATTGAGCGTTACCTCACCATGTGGGCGGGAGGTAACAGCGGCACGGTTCCCGGCTTGTATCACCCGGCGGCCACGTTATATGCCCCAGGCCACTGCATGGGCACCGGCGAGGCGGAAATTAGCGCGCTACTCTCTGGTTACCGCGCCTCGTTTGCCGACAGCGAAACCCAATTGCATCACTTAATTGTGCGCAAAGATGCCAATGAGCCAGTACGTATTTCGCTGCGCTGGTCACTATTAACCTGGCATGATGGTTACGGTAAATTCGGCGCACCGATGCGAAAACCTGTTTCAATTACCGGAATTAGCCAGCTGGAATTACGCGACGGTTTAATTATTCGCGAATATCTCGGCATTGATGAATTGGCTATCTGGTCTCAGATTGTTAGTCAGTAATTTATTTTTATAAAGATATTTTAATAACTATATTGCCGCAATAACCATTGCGGCATTCACATCCTCCATTTATTTGGAGGCGGAAATCTTATTGTCTGAAAAATGCTGAACATCTACGCAGGAGGTCCTATGTCTTCAACTGAAGTAACAAATAAAGCTCCAGCAGTACCCGAAAAAAATAATGGTAAAACGCAGCGCGATGAGCCGGTATTACAAGTCGAGCGCCGCGACTTTATTGATCTGGTGCCCGAAAAGCGCCCGCGGGTGCAATCATTGAGAGGCTTTGATGATTGCTATACGGATATTGTCGATTATATCGTGCGTTGTACCCATAAAATTTGGGACGAACGCGACGTGGGATTAATTTATACCCACTACACCCATAACTGCGTGCTTTATAACGCGCTGGGCACGCTTTACAACCGTGAAGAGGTGGTGCAAGACACCCTGAAACGACTGGTGGCTTTCCCGGAGCGCCGCGGCATGGCCACCCAGGTGATCTGGAACGGCAATGACGTGGACGGCTTCTACACATCGCATCTGGTGACCGGCTCCGGGCGCCACACTCAGTTCAGCCATCTGGGCCAGCCGACCAACCGCACCTTTGTGACCCGCACTGTCGCCGACTGCATGATCCATGAGAATAAGATCTACCGCGAATGGGTTGTGAGCGACAACATGTCCATGATGAAACAACTGGGGCTGAATACCGATGAGATCGCCTGGAATATGGCGAAGGAGCAGTTTGATAAAGGTTTCCGCGTAGTGGATATCGGTGAGAATGGCCGCATGCTGGGCCAGTATCCGCCAGAGATGGAGTGCGATATCTCCATCGCCCATACCGACACCGAAGAGCAGTGCCTGCGCTGGATGCACGAAATTTATAATCGCCGGATGCTGGGCAAAATTAAAGAGGTGTATGCCCCGAACGTGCAGTATCACGGGCCACTGATGAAAGAGCTGTATGGCGTGGCGTCCGTCACGCACCAGACGCTGGCGCTGATCGGTATGATCCCGGACGGAGCCTGGTTGCCCCAGCATATCTGTTCTAACCCGTGCGATGAGGGCGGCGTGAAAGTGGCGATCCGCTGGATCATCGAGGGCCATCACCTGGGCTATGGCGCGCTGGGTAAACCGACCGGGGAGCGTCTGTTCGTGATGGGCATGTCCCATTACCACATTAAGAATGGCAAAATCGTCGACGAGTGGGTGGTGTACGACCATCTGGCTCTGCTGGCACAAATCAAGCTTGGCCAGATGGAGGAGGCATAATGTCTGTACAGTCGATCATTAACCAGGTTCGCTGGATCAAGCGGCCACAGGGGCAGGATGCCCAGGCCGATCGCTCCCTGACGGAGACCGTAAGCGACGTTATTGCACGCGTGAAGCAGGAGGGTGACGCGGCATTACGCGACTTCTCGCAGCAGTTTGATAAGGTTGTGCCCGAGCAGTTTGAAGTCTCCGGAGAGGAGATTGCACAGGCGCTGGCGGAGATGGATCCGCAGACCCGCCGCGACAGTGAGTTCGCCATTGCCCAGGTGCGCCGTTTCGCCCAGGCGCAATTCGCTACCATATTGCCGCTGGAGGTGGAAACCCTGCCGGGGGTGCACCTCGGACATCGTATTATTCCGGTGCAGACCGTGGGCTGTTACGTGCCGGGCGGTCGCTACCCGATTCTGTCTGCGCCGGTGATGTCGATCGTTCCCGCGACCGTGGCAGGCTGCGAGCAGATTATTGCCTGTCTGCCGCCGGGGGCGCATCCGGCGATGATCGCCGTCTGCCACCTGGCAGGGGCGCATCGGATCTTTAAGGTGGGTGGCGCGCAGGCGATTGCGGCGATGGCGTGGGGCACCGACAGCATTCCGGCGGTGGATAAAATCGTCGGTCCTGGCAACGCGTATGTAAATGAGGCCAAGCGCCAGGTGTTTGGTAAAGTGGGTATTGATGCGCTGGCCGGGCCGAGCGAGATCTTCACCGTGGCGGATGACAGCGCCGATCCGCGCATCCTCGCCGCCGACCTGCTTGCGCAGGCCGAACATGATATTCATACCCGTGTCGGACTGGCGACCACCAGCGCGGCGATCGCTGAACGCACGCTTGCGGAGATTGAACGCCAGTTGGGGAACCTGCCTACCGCCGCCACGGCGGGAGAAGCCTGGCGCCGGCAGGGGGAGATTGTGGTTTGCGACACCGAAGCGCAGCTGATCGCCTTCGCTGATTATATGGCCACCGAACATCTGCAGGTGCACACGCGCGATCCGCATGCCACTGCCGCGAAGATCCGCAATTATGGCTCGCTGTTTATCGGCCAGAATGCCAGCGTGGTCTTCTCGGATAAATGCTGTGGCACCAACCACACGTTGCCAACTATGGCCGCGGCGCGCTATACCGGCGGGTTGTGGGTGGGGGCCTATGTGAAGATTTGCACCCATCAGTGGATTGATGAGGAGGGCATTGCCGCCATTGCGGAGCCGGCAATTCGCCAGAGCCGCACGGAGGGGATGCAGGGCCACCGCCGCGCGGCAGAGATCCGCCTGCGTCCGCAGGAGATTGACGCCATTACCGCCGGTACGCGGGATTAAGGCGTTAAACAAGGCAGGCTGCGGCCTGCCTCTTTTTATTGAGGTGAGCGGCTTATGCCAACCCTGCGTTTGATTCCGCCGCAGGACTGCCGGGAGGAGGTAGCCCGGCGCCTGAAGGTTATAGAGCAACACCAGCATCTTAACGCCATTCTCGGCGTGAACCCCGACGCGCAGACAGAGGCCGAGCGTCTGTGGCAGCGGCGGCGCAGCGGTGCCGCCACCGGGCCGCTGGACGGTGTGCCGCTTATCATTAAAGACAATATCGCCTGCGCCGGAATGCCGCTAACGCTCGGCTGCACAGGGCTTTCATCGCTCAGGGCAGAGACGGATGCCGTAGTGGTTCAGCGCCTGCGTGCAGCGGGGGCGATTATCCTGGCCCGGGCCAATATGTCGGAGTTTGCCTTTGATGTGCGCTCCCGTAGTTCGCTGGGTGGGGATGTGCTTAATGCCTTACAACCTGGCGTAACGGCCGGCGGCTCGAGCGGGGGCAGCGCCACCGCCGTGGCTATCGGCATGGCAGAGGGAGCGCTGGGTACCGATACCGGGGGATCTATTCGCATTCCCTGTAGTTATGCCGGGCTGGTGGGATTGCGGCCTGCTTTTCGTCGCGCGCAGCTGGCTGGGGTGGCACCGCTCTCCATCAGTAAAGACACCGTGGGGCCGATGGTGCATACCGTGCGGGATGCGGCACTTCTGCACGCCATCATCCATGGTGAACCGCTGAGTCCGCTGTCTGCAACTTCCCTGAAGGGCGCGCGGTTTGGGGTTATCAACGCGCTGGAAGGGAATGACCCGGCGCAACACCTTGTCTGGCAGCAGGCTCTGGAGAAGCTACAGCAGGCGGGCGCAACGCTCGTTGAGACAGAGTTGCCGATTCTGGCAGAGATTGAAACCGCGCTTTGTCTGAGCCTGTATGAGTTTCGGGTGGCGTTCGACGGCTGGCTTGCGTTGCAGCAGCACGCGCCCACCAGCCTGCGGGATCTCGTCTCATCAGAAGCATGTCTACCGGAATTTATTCCGTTGCTGGAAAAAATGCTCACGTATGAAAAGCTGAAAACAGCCGAGTGGCTGGCCGGTCGGCGTTTTCAACGGCGTGTGCGCCAGGCGCTGGGCGTTGCCGCTGAAAGCCAGCACCTTGATGCGTTTCTTTATCCTACCGTGCAGCGCCAGCCTGTGAGTCTGGAGAAAATGCCGCCGGGCTGTGCGCCGGAGCTGGCGGCAATCAGTGGCTTGCCCGCGATTACGCTGCCGTGCGGCAGGGCGGAGACGGGGTTGCCGGTGGGGATGGAGTTACTGGGAACCGTGCGGGAGGAGCGCGCGTTGCTGGGGCTGGCGCTGGGGGTGGAGCAGGTTTTTGGAAATGGAGCGTTTCGATAGGGGCGTTGCGGCAGGTATATTGTCATGCCTGATACCTGACTTATGCGTTCTGGAAGAGTGAATGTTTTCTAAATTACTGAAATATTTCTTTAAGCCCAGCCATGTGAGTCCGCTTGATTATGACAAGCTGCATCTGCTGGATGCCGAAAACCTTGCGGAAGAAGGGATCGGCGATGCCTATAAGCGGCTCTTACCTGAACTGAACAAGTATCTTGATAACCCGGCTGCGCTTAGCGAGCAGCGCGATCCCGATATCCCGTTTTATAAAGTGCAGTGTAATGGCGATGAATTTCTGATCTACTCTGGCGAGTTGGCGGAGGGTGAAGCCGAAAGTTGGAGTCGGGCGACGTTTTGTCTTTTTTCGGTTATCAACAAACAGCTTGCCCATACGGGAACACGGTTTTATGCGATTGATTCTGGCAATGATCTAGGCGGGATGTTTTTAACAGAGGAAGAGGCTATGCGTGCGCAAAAAAGGCTGCGCCGTAAAAGTGATTGGCCTTATATTCCGATGGCGGAGGTGCCGTGGGAGAGGCCGGTTGAGTGAAGGGGAAACACAAAAAAGCCCGCAGGGCTTGCGCCGTGCGGGCTTTCAGGACTTCATCGGATGACTCTGGTAATCATCGATGGAGAATTTTGGTGGAGCTGGCGGGAGTTGAACCCGCGTCCGAAATTTCTACATACCATTTTTGCTACAGAGAAAACAATGACTTATGTTTAAAAACAATACATTAGTGTTATATGGTGTTTGACCGTTTTATCTGTTTTTAAGGCTCTGCCGCCATAATGCCGCCACTGCTAATTCCTTACGATAGGAAGAACGGAGGGGAACAACTTCGAACCATCATTGCCGTAGTCTGGAATAAAGTCCCATAGTCCTTTGGAGGTTTGGAAGAACTCGGAGTTTAAGCCAATCAAAGTGTATACATGGACCAACAGATCACGTAAACCAGTAACCATCTGTTTTATTTGCTTTTCATCAGAGAATGAAGTTGTGAAATGTTTATCATCAAAGGGCTCGAAAACAATAAATTCATGCTTTTCATAACGATAGTCGATTCCTAATTCTCGGCACAGTAAAATAACATTAAGCTCAAGTTGCTGAAGAGAAATGACTTGAGTGTCATACGAAGCATCTTTATGGTAACAGTTTTCAATGGCTTTACTGATTTTTTTATAATAATCTTGAACCCTTCCCATAAATAATTGGCTTACAACTTTGCTGTATCCTTCATCAATAGAAGATTTTGTGAAAATATTCATGTAAAGAATATAGGGATGGGAAATTGATAGTTCTATATATTTTTTGTTTTCATCTTGTTCGTTAAACTCTCTACCTACAAAAAATGATGGAACGGTTTTGAAAATATCCGCATAGCTTTTTTGATGCGCATAGAATGAATCAGATTTATTTTTTACTTTTACCAATTCAATTTGAAGTTCTGTTCGCAATAGTTGGTTTTCTGTCTGAATTGTCCTATGAATGTTGTTAACTATTGCCCCCAACGGAACGGAACTTGCTAGTAACATCAGCGGGAATTTACTGATTTCATAAAACCTAGCATATCCATGAGCGCTCAAAACAGGTGTTTTTCCCCACCATGCAAATGCGCCAAAGTAAAAAAATGAGAAAACTGGGAAACCGATTGAAAACAAAAATAATTTTTGTCTAAAAAGATTGGCTGGTGTTAATTCGTACCATTTGTTTTTAATGATTAGATAAATTGTATAAGCAAAAATTGCAATATAGAAAATGATCCCAAGTTCTGAATAAATCGTCATGATCTTTTCCATTCTAAAGAATATAAAGGGTTTTTAGTAACGGCATCTTCTAGATGGTCAGGTGCAAAATGTGCGTAAACCATCGTCATTTTTATATCGGCATGGCCCAGAATATCGCGAAGTACAAGTATGTTTCCGCCATTCATCATAAAATGGCTTGCGAATGTATGGCGCAGCACATGAGTACATTGTCCCTCTGGCAGATCGATACCAGCCCGCTTTACTGCACGCTCAAAAGCTTTTCTGCAGGGTGTGAATAGCTTACCTCTGTTTTTGGGCAGCTCGTCATACAGATCCTGAGATATCGGTACGGTTCGGTTTTTCTTACCTTTAGTTTTGGTATAGGTGATCCGGTATTTAGATAACTGATGGCCCTGCAGGTTTTCGGCTTCACTCCACCGCGCGCCGGTGGCGAGGCATACCTTTGCGATCATTAACAGGCTGGGGCTTTGAGAATCAGCGCAGGCATCAAGCAGGCGTTTAATTTCGTCTTGGGCAAGGAACGCCAGTTCCCCCTCTGCGATTTTGAATGTTGGTAGCCCGGCGAGCGGGTTAGGCGCTGACCAGTGGCCCAGCTTTTTCAGGGTGCCAAAAACGGATGATAAGTTACGCTGTTCCAGGTTTACCGTGCGGGGTTTTACTGGCGACATCAGCGCGCCGTCTTCGTTGCGTACTTCACCTTTTAACCGTGCTTCGCGATATTTTGTAAAGTCACCGGCGGTTAACTCAGAGGCGACGGGATCGCCCAGGCCATTGCAGATAATATTCAGTTTCGCCATTAGGCGCTTCGGGTCTGCGAGCGTCTGGCCGTAAAGGGAGTGCCACTGCTCAATCAATTCTGACAAACGCCGCCGATCTTCCTTTTCACCCAGCCACGGCTTTTTGTTCACTTCATCCATGGTGAAGTTTTCGAATGCTACAGCCTCGCCCTTTGTCGCAAATTGCTTGCGCACACGCTTGCCGTCACGCCCGTTCGGGTAACACTCGCACAACCATTTTCCGTTCGGCTGTTTTCTGATGGTCATATCAAAGGCTCTTGATGATTTTCAATGCGCGGCCAACAACCTCGATATCATCCAGGCTACACTCAAACGAAGAATCATCTTGATGCACAACTAATCTGTTTCCCGGAAGGCGAGTCAGCTTAACAATGCTTTTTATCCCGTCGATATCGACCAACCACATCCCATTCACTGGTGGTGTCTGGTTACGGTCAACTAAATATGAATCGCCATTGGTATTTACGAGAAGCAGCTCGCTTGAGTCAGGGGGAAGCAGGCTGCTATCAATGATGGCCTTCCCAGCCTCAACCAACGAACCTCCTATAAGGCTAGCTTTGTCGATCTCTGGCGATACAAGCTCAGAAAGAGGTTTTACCTTGCTGGAGTTCACGAAATTGATGCTTTTTTTATTATCAATTTTTGTTCCTGGTTCGCCTTGTCCTGTGGTTAGCCAGAGTAAAGAAACTCCTGTTTCAAGAGCGCATTGGATCACCCATTCTGCAGGGAAGCTGTCCCTTAAGTATCTGTTTGCCATAGTGCTTTTTGATGCACCTAAGTGATCGCATAGCTGCTGTCTGGACTTGAAATCATAGGCTGCCATCAACCTATGGATAGCCTCTCTACCCCCTGTATTCTCGCCAGCCTTCACCTGTATCATTATTTAATCCTATTGACGTATCAAATATTGGATCGTAGTATCTCGATTGTTCAAATGTTGAATCACATAAAACAAGATAAAACGACATAAACCAAACCTTAACTGAGAGATACTGCACTATGAGCACAGATATTTCAATTCGTGTACCAAAAGAGATGGCTACGCCTGCAGAGTTCGCGGAATGGGAAGGCATTTCTCGCGGCTCTGTTTATCAAAAAATCCATCATGGTCAGCTTGCTAAATACATGGTTAAGAAAGAAAAAAATAAGGGTCGTGTAAGCCTACGTTACTTGATGTACAAAACCGATCAGGTTCGTGAGTCCCTTGGTCATTCCAACTTCCGCGTTGTTGTTGGTCAGTAAGTTCAATTATGGGAACTTTCTAAGGGGCTCGCATGTTTGATTATAAGATTTCCAAACATCCACACTTTGAAGAGGCCTGCCGGGCTTTCGCACTGCGTCACAACATGGCGAAGCTGGCACAACGCGCGGGAATGAATGTCCAGACGCTGCGCAACAAGCTGAACCCGGACCAGCCACATCAGCTCACACCGCCTGAAATCTGGCTGCTTACCGATCTCACTGAGGACTCCACCCTGGTTGACGGCTTCTTGGCACAAATTCACTGCCTGCCATGTGTGCCGATGAACGAAGTGGCAAAAGAGAAATTGCCGCACTACGTCATGAGCGCCACCGCTGAAATCGGGCGAGTTGCCGCCGGTGCCGTTACTGGCGATGTGAAAACCACTGCCGGGCGCCGTGACGTGATCAGCAGTATCAATTCAGCAACTCGTCTGATGGCACTGGCTGCCGTTTCCATGCAGGCCCGCCTGCAGGCCAACCCCGCAATGGCAAGTGCGGTGGACACCGTAACGGGCCTTGGCGCTTCGTTCGGCATTATCTGAGGTGAACATGGAAGAAAAAAATAAAGGCAGCAAACACGCTAATAACTCCTGCTGCCTATGTGCATGTGAAAAGTGTGATCAGGTCCTTAATTCAGCTTCTGAGGCGTTAAAAAACCGCTTAAAAGCTGAGCGAGAGACATTTTTACTTCTGCTTCAACGCCTGCGGTCGCAGCATGTTGATTAACGGTAGCGGTCTGAAGGATTTTAATAATTTGATTTTTTTGTTCTTCGGAAAGAACAGAAAAAATAGCTTGCAGCAGGATTGAGTGGGCGAGGACATCGACTCTGGTTTGATTACCTGCCTCAGTAAGGACGTTAGTTAACTGTTTAAGAGCTTCGTTCTGTTGTTCGTTATTTTTCATGTCTTTTCCTTTCTGGCTGTGTGGAAACACCAGAATACCACGGGCCGGGCGTGGTTAAACATCCCGGCACATATTGGAGGGGTTATGGAAGAACCAAGTTTTGCATCATTATTGAAAAAACAAAGTCCAGCTATGCACTGCGGCCATGGCTGGATTATCGGGAAAGATGGCAAGCGCTGGCACCCGTCCCGCTCTCAGGATGAACTGCTGGCAGGGCTGACCACTACCAAACGGGGGAAACCATGGCTATTGAAGGCGCTGCGGCGACTGTTCCATTAAGCCCGGGTCAACGTATGGAAGGGCTGAACCGAATAGCGGAATTAAGGGCGAATGTGTTTGGTCTGAATATTGAGCCAGAGCTTGAAAGGTTTATTAAAGATATGCGCGACCGCCGCGATATAAACCATAAACAAAATGAGCGGGCACTGGCAGCCATATTCTTTATGGCAAAAATTCCGGCAGAACGTCACGGCGTCAATATTAGTGATCTGACTACTGACGAAAAGCGGGAACTGGTTAAAGCAATGAATCATTTTCGTGCAGTGGTGAGCTTATTTCCCAAACGGCTAACCATGCCGAATTAACCCACAACAGAAATTAATGGCGTAAACCCGCCGGGCATTCTTTTGCCCAAATTCAGGAGAAAGAACAATGCAGAACGAATTACCAAAAATGTTTGCACCAGAAACCGACCAGCTTATGGCGGTGATCGATATTGCCAAACGTGAGGAGCGCAAAGGACGCGCGCTTGCAGTTTCAATCCGTCTTGAGGCGCTGGCAACCCATATCGCCAACAAAGGGTTAAACGGTATTGAAGCGGCTGAACTGCTGCGCCGTGAAGCTACCCGCTACGAAAACGAATCCCAGGAGCTGCACTAATGGCTGACTCTATGGATCTCGTACAGCAGCGGGTGGAAGAACAGCTGCAGCGCCACATCCACAATGCCCGTATCCGAAAGGTTGGGGCTTCTTCACTGGAGTGTGAAAGCTGCGGAATAGTCATTCCTGAAGAACGCCGGGCCGCCATGCCGGGCTGTGATCTCTGCGTTACCTGTCAGGAAATCGCAGAGCTTAAAGGTAAACACTACAACGGAGGCGCTGTATGAGCACCATCCTGAAATGGGCGGGAAATAAAACCGCTATTATGCCGGAACTGATTAAGCACCTTCCTGGTGGCCCACGACTGGTTGAACCTTTCGCGGGTTCCTGTGCTGTGATGATGGCGACAGACTATCCCCATTATCTTGTCGCGGATATTAATGCTGACCTGATTAATATGTATCAGGTAATTAAAGATGAAGTAGAACACTTCATTGCTATCTCAAAGGCTCTCTTTGCCTGCAACAACTTTTCTGAACAGTATTATGTTATTCGTGAAGAGTTTAATCATTTGCATTCCTTAGACTTAATCTGGAAGGCTGCTTATTTCCTTTTTCTAAATCGCCATTGTTACCGTGGGTTGTGCCGTTATAACCGGGCAGGGCATTTCAACGTACCTTACGGCAACTATAAAGCTCCCTATTTTCCAGAAGCAGAAATTCGCACTTTTGCAGAAAAGGCTCAGCGTGCAACGTTCATTTGTGCCAGCTATGACGAAACATTGGCGTTATTGGTGCCTGGGGATGTTATTTATTGCGATCCGCCTTATGACGGTACTTTCAGTGCCTATCACACTGCCGGTTTTACTGAGGACGATCAGTATCAGCTGGCCTCTATTCTTGAGCGCCGGGCATCAGAAGGCCATCCGATCATTGTTTCGAACAGCGACACTTTTCTGACTCGTTCCCTGTATCGAAATTTCACCCATGACCGCATTAACGTAAAGCGCAGCATCGGCGTTGCCGCGGGCGAAGGAAAAAGGGCTGACGAACTTATTGCTGTACTCAAGCCGGAAGTATGGGCTGGCTTTGATCCAGCCGGCGGGCCTGATTGCTCTGTCGTGCATGAGGTGCGCGCGTGAGTCATCACGAAGTTGAAAAGCACGGCGGTGCAGAAGATTCCGCCGCTGCTTTTGCCTGGAATGTACCTAAAAAGGCGATTAACCCCTACATGGACCCGGCGGAAGTAGCGCCGGTTTCTGCGCTTTCAAACCTGATTACTCTCTATGCTGCGGATAACGAGCAGGAACAGCTGCGCCGCGAAGCCCTGAGTAATGAGGTCTGGGAACGCTATTTCTACAATGAATCCCGTGATCCTGTTCAGCGGGAAATGGAGCAGGACCAGCTGATAAGCCGCGCCAAAATGGCCCGCGAACAGCAGCAATTCAATCCCGATCTGGTCATCGTTGCTGACGTGAGCGCCCAACCGGCGCACATCAGTAAGCCGCTGCTTGAACGGATTAAATATTTCGAGGGCCTGGGCAAGCCGAAGGCATATTCCCGCTATCTGCGCGAAACCATCAGGCCGTGCCTTGAACGGCTGGAGCGCGTGCGTACCAGCCAGGTTTCTGCGTCATTCCGTTTTATGGCGAGCCACGACGGGCTGGAGGGCCTGCTGGTTCTGCCGGAAATGAACC
>ERZ773187.138-NODE-138-length-72352-cov-29.419713_pt1 | contig 72352 bp, 72 predicted proteins | sample MGYA00511242_ERZ773187 | MGnify/ENA primary metagenome ERZ773187 (study PRJEB29015, sample SAMEA2737744) | human gut metagenome | biome: human gut; feature: human-associated habitat; material: faeces | place: China | collected 2012 ...
AAAGTAAAAAGGGGCTGTGAAGAAATGAGGATTCATTTCTTCACAGCTCCTTTTTTCATGGAGAGCGCCGCTGCCGTCTGCGTGTCTTTGCGAAATATGGTATAATACAACCGATTGCATGCAAAGGAGAGAATTATGCGCGTCTTAGGCATTGACCCCGGTACCGGGCGCTGCGGCTTCGGTGTGGTTGAGAAGAATGGCACCACCATCACTCCGGTCAACTACGGCGTCATTGAGACGTACAAAGACCAGAGTGACCTCGAGCGGCTGAACATCGTTTACGAAGGCGTCGCTGAGCTCATCGCGACATATCGGCCTGCGTTCATGGGGGTAGAGACACTTTATTTCAATACGAATATTACGACGGGCATCAAGGTGGCGCAGGCGCGCGGCGTGATCCTGCTCGCAGGCTATCGCCAGAACGTTCCCATCATCCCGGTGACGCCGCTGCAGATGAAGCAGCAGCTGACAGGCTATGGCCGCGCTGACAAAAAGCAGGTCATAGAAATGGTGAAGCGAATGATGCACATCACGAAAAAGATCGATCCGGACGATGCCGCAGATGCACTTGCGATCGCGCTGACCGCGATCTATCGGGTGGAGCATAAGAATTGGACGTCGGGGGGATAAGGGGATCTGGTGTGGCTGGGAGATTTCCTTACCTATTTTATAAAAGGAGATTGGTGCGCTCTATGAATTGCGTGTCCCTCCTTTCCTGCTGAAGTTTCAGGTATGAGTAGTTAAGGATTAGAAGCCTCCACTTTCGGGCATCGCCCTATTTATACTGCGCGGCGCATAAAAATAGGAAAGCGCCGCATAGGTTTGAAACTGGCGGGGGTCTCGTATCGCAAACCTAATCCCTAGCTACTAATTTCTAGTCACCAGTCACTAGTCACTCATCCCTGCTTTCAAACTTAAAGGAATAGTTTCTCATGATAGGATATATCAAAGGCCGTGTGACGGCCCTTTTCAAAGATTTCTGCTTTCTGGAAACAGGCGGCATCGGGTATCGGATCTTCATTTCCGATAAGACCCGTCAGCAGCTCATGACCGGGGAGGAGGCGAAGCTCTTCACGTACATGGCAGTCCGTGAGGATGCGATCCTGCTCTATGGCTTTCTTGGACAGGAAGAGCAGGAGCTCTTTCTGCTTTTGATCTCGATCTCCAAGATCGGGCCTAAGGTTGCGATGGGCATCCTCTCTGCCATGACGCCGGCTGCTTTTGTCGGTGCGGTGAAGGCACAGAATGTCACCCAGCTGACAAAGCTCCCCGGTATCGGCAAGAAGACGGCGGAGCGTCTTCTTGTCGAGCTCAAGGATAAGGTCGGTGTCTTTGCTTCGGGGGAAATGGAGATCCCTTCGGTCTCTGCGGCAGAGTCGGATGAAGGAGTGAGCGGAGAAGCAGCGCGTGCACTCATGGCGCTCGGCTATGAGGCGGAAGAGATCGCGCCTGTCCTTAAGAGGCTCGCGGGCGAGTATGACAATGTTTCTCAGCTCGTCGGAGCGGCATTGCGGGAGTTTGGGAAGAGCAGAGGATAGGGGTAGCCCCCTTGGGTGTGCCGTCCTTTGATTGGGAGTGAAAGCTTCGCTTGAATGAGAAATTAGAAATGAGAAATGCGAAATGATGGTGCGGCGCGAAAAAATAAGGAAGCGCTGCAAAGCATAAATACGGCGATGCCAGAAGATGGCATTTAAGTCACTAGTCACTAGTCACTAGTCACTAGTCACCAGTCACTGGTCACTCGAGGCCACTTTCAAACTTATTGAAATCTATGGAATCGATTTCCTGAACCTTTTTCAAAGGAGTCTTCATGAAGAACAAATACATCAAAAGCCTTGGCGGTGAAGAGGAAGAGGTGCTAGGCAGCAAGGGGCGCATCGTTTCCACCGAAGAAAGCCCAAAAGACGAGTGGCAGACGACGCTTCGTCCGCAGCATCTGGACGATTATATCGGACAGGAAGCCTTCAAGAAGAATCTCAAGGTGTACATCGAGGCAGCGAAGTCGCGCAAAGAGCCGCTGGATCATGTGCTGCTCTATGGACCGCCGGGACTCGGCAAGACCACCATGGCGAAGATCATCGCCAATGAGCTGGGATCGCAGTTTAAAGTGACGAGCGGTCCGGCCATCGGGCGTCCGGGGGAACTGGCTTCTATCCTGACGACATTGCAGGACCACGATGTACTTTTCATCGATGAGATCCATCGACTGAATCGGAATGTCGAAGAAATCTTGTACTCTGCGATGGAAGACTTTTCTCTGGATATTGTCATGGGGAAGGGGACTGGCGCCAGCTCCATCCGCATCGATCTTGCTCATTTCACGCTGATCGGCGCGACAACGCGGGCAGGCTCTCTCTCCGCGCCGCTGCGTGACCGATTCCTCATCACGAACCATATGCAGTTCTATGAACCGCAGGAGTTGAAAAAGATCATTACCCGTGCAGCGCACATCCTGCAGATCGAGATCGAGGACAGCGGGGCAGAGGAGATCGCTCGTCGCTCGCGCGGGACACCGCGTATCGCGAACCGCCTTTTGAAGCGCATCAGAGACTTTGCGCAGGTGAAGGGGAGCGCGATCACGGCGGATATTGCCGCAGAGGCGCTGGCTGCGCTTCATGTCGATGAGATCGGACTTGATGATCTGGATAATCAGATCTTGAAGGCGATCATTTATAAATTCAATGGCGGTCCTGTCGGGATCGACACCATTTCTGCCGCTGTCAGCGAAGAGCGCGCGACCATCGAAGATGTCTGCGAGCCTTATCTCATGCAGATCGGCTTCCTCTCCCGTACCCCTCGTGGTCGTCTTGCCACTGAGGCAGCCTATGAGCACATCGGAGCAGCCTTTCCTGCGAAAGGGGAAAAGTGATGCGGGATATACCGCAGCCATATTTCCCTAAATCCCCTATAAGAAGGTATCTGTTTATGAAAAAATACATGGTCATTCTGCTGTCATTTTCTCTGCTGCTCCCCTTGGGGTCGGCATCCATGGCAGCGACGCAGCCGGTCCCTGGTAAATCTACGGTGACCATCCATAGATCGCCACGGGTGATCACCCGTAAGACCACGGGGCAGAAGAAGACGCAGCCATCTGCTGAGTCCCATAGAAAAAGGACTGAGGCAGGACAGATGATCGAGGTCGGGCTTCAGTCGGGAAGCGAGCTTTCTTTGACCGGACTTTCTGCGTTTCATGTGGAAGCGGGAAGCAGCCTCGGCTCTTATCCGGCGGGGACGCGGCTTACGATCTCTAAAAGCGGGAACGGTCTTTCTGTCAATGGGAAAAGCGCGGGAGCCAAGATCTATTTCAAGTCCAGCGGCAGCGGGGCTGCCTTTGCCGTGAAGGGAAATCAATACCGCGGCGTGATCAAGGCCATCGCTTCTCCTTCCGGCGTAACACTGGTGAATCAGGTCTCTATGGAGGACTACCTCAAGGGTGTCGTGCCCTGTGAGATCGTCCCTTCCTGGCAGATGGATGCCATCAAGGCACAGGCTGTGGCGGCCAGAACGTATGCCATGTTTCATAAGAATGGCTATCGCTCAGCCGGCTACGATGTGACAGACGATACACGTACGCAGGTGTATCGCGGCGTATCAGCAGAGACCGAGGCGACGAACCGCGCCGTCATGGAGACGGCGGGAGAAGTCGTCACCTACGGCGGCTCACCGATCGATGCGGTCTTCCATGCGAGCGGCGGCGGCTATACGGAAAACTGTGAAAATGTATGGGGCTCGGCAGTGCCATATCTCAAAGGCGTGCCGGAAGACAAGTACGCGACCCCATGGAAGAAGACGATTTCTCTCTCTTCCTTCATGAAGATGGCGGATGTCGGTAAACTGAAGGGGATCAAGCTGTCGGCTCTCCATATCGGAGAGGCGCATAAGACGAGTGACCGCGGGATCTCCGGACGCGTAAAGTCTGTGACACTTGTCGGTTCGAAGGGAAATCGAGTGGTTTCGGGGGACCGTCTGCAGCAGATCTATGACCTGAACAGTACACTTTTTGATCTGTCTGTCAGCGGAAATCAGCTCGTTATCACCGGCTATGGCTATGGTCATGGCCTTGGCCTTTCGCAATGGGGGGCAGAAGCCATGGCAGAAAAGCATGGCGGGGCCAAAGATTACTACAAGACCATCCTTACGCATTATTTTACCGGAACGAAAGTGGAGAAGATATATTGAGGGGAGACGCTGGATACGCGCATACTTTGTTTTTGATTTCATGAGGGATAACCCACTGAATCAATCAGCCCGTTTCCCCTTTATCATGGAGCATGTATATGAAGAAAAAGATCATATCCGCTTGTCTCGCTGCTTGTTTTTCTCTTTCTATAGGGGCAGCCATATCTGCAGAGACCATTCCGGTCCGGCAGAAGGAAACGCTGGCAAGTCCATCTGCGAAGCAGATGAAAGCGGCTCCAGAGAAGCAGCCTAAGAAAGAAAAAGCGAAAAAGAAGAAAGGAAAAAAGAATAAGAAAGAAAATAAAAAGGCGGAGAATAAGGAAGCGTCACCCATCTGTCAGATGGACGAGCCATGGATCGAAGTGGGGCTCACTTCCGGCATGCGCCTCTCTCTTACCGGGCTCGAAGCGTGCCGGGGTACGGTCGATGGGAAGACCGTGAGCACCTATCGAAAAGGGGAGGAGTTCTCCATCGCACGCGCAGGGCAGATGATCTCCATCAATGGGAAAAAGCTCGGCACTGCGGTTTATCTCGAGCCTGTCCAGACCGAGCCGTCCTTTGCGGTGAAAGGAAATCGCTATCGCGGAAAGATGAAGCTCATCCCCTCCCCATGGAATGAGGGCGTGGTGCTTGTGAATGTGGTGCCGATGGAGGAATATCTTCGCGGCGTCGTTCCCAGCGAAAGCATTCCTACATGGAGGATCGATGCACTGAAGGCGCAGGCCGTCGCCGCGAGGACCTATGCCCTCTATCACAGGAATAGCTATCGGGCATCGGGCTATGATGTGACCGATGATGTGGAGAGCCAAGTCTACAAAGGCGCAGGCGTGGAGACGAAGGCGACCGACGAAGCCGTCAGAGAGACCCGCGGCGAGGTCATCACCTATGAGGGGAAAGCGATCGATGCACTCTTTCATGCGGATGGCGGCGGCTACACGGAGTATGGCGAAAATGTCTGGGGGATTTCAAAGCCGTACCTGCAGGGCGTCCCCGAGGAGCTCTCCCTCCAGACAAAGAAACCGTGGACAGTCACGCTGACGCGGGATGCGTTTTCGAAAAAACTGAGCGCGTCCGGCTATGGCGTCGGAAGGATACAGAATATCAAGCTGTCAAATCTACAGTTTGGCAAAGTCCATTATGCGGGAGACCGCACACCGGCAGGCCGCGTGAAGAAATTCATCTGTCGCGGCAGCAGCGGCTGGGTGAGCCTCTCGGGAGTGACGATGAGAAAGATCTTCGGCCTCAGGAGTGCCATGTTTGATATCCTTTTCAAAGGAGATCAGCTCATTATCACCGGCTATGGCTATGGTCATGGTCTCGGCCTCTCTCAGTGGGGCGCGGAGGCCATGGCGGAAAAGCACGGCGATGGGAAAGATTATTATAAAGAAATCCTCGCGCATTACTATCAGGGGACAAAAGTGGAAAAGTGGTATCAATGAAAGGGTTCAAGGTTCAGGGTTAGCCCGTGGGGCGGGGCGTCCTTTGATTCTATTTGAAAGCCTCGTTTGAATGAGAAATTAGAAATGAGAAATGCGAAATAGTGGTGCGGCGCAAAAAATAAGGAAGTGCCGCAGGGGTTTGATAGAGTTTCGCGCCGTCGTCATCTCGAGTGTAGCCGAGAGATCACTCTTGCAGAACGGTCAGCGCACTATTTGCGCTATTTCGATTACCGCTTGCTTCTAATCCCTAATCCCTAGCCACTCATTCCTGCTTTCAAACTTCGTGGTTCAGGGGGAAAAATGAGAAATGAAGGTAGCAGCTCCGCCGCGAATATATTTTGCAGCGAAGCTGTCACCACAACCTTGAACCCATCAACCTGAACCATGAACCCTGAACCCTTAAACCCATTTACAAAGGAGATATATTCATGAAACTAGAAGAATTCAATTACGATTTACCCAAAGAACTGATTGCTCAGGAACCGGCAGAGCCGCGTGACTCCTGCCGCCTGATGATGGTTGACAAGAAGACGGGGGAGTGGGAGCATCACCATTTCCGTGATATCCTGGACGTGATCCGCGAAGGCGATGTTTTCGTCTTCAATAACACGAAAGTCATTCCGGCGCGCCTCTATGGCAAGAAGAAGGATACCGGCGGCAAGGTGGAGATGCTGCTCCTCACGCCGAAGGGCAATGATACATGGGAAGTCCTCGTGAACCCGGGCCGTAAGGCACTGCCCGGCGTAGAGATCGAATTTGCAGAGAACTGTTACTGCAAAGTGCTGGATAAGACGGAATTCGGCGGACGTCTGGTCGAATTCCACTATGACGGCAATTTCGACAGCCTTCTCGATCAGATCGGTGAGATGCCGACCCCGCCGTATATTCACAAAAAACTTGGCAACAATGATGAGTACCAGACTGTGTACGCGAAGTATAAGGGTTCAGCGGCTGCTCCGACGGCAGGCCTTCATTTCACCCCGGAGCTTATGGAAGAAATGAAGAAGAAGGGCGCGAAGCTCCTCTTCGTCACCCTTCATGTCGGTATCGGTACCTTCCGCCCGGTTTCTGAAGAAAATATCGAAGACCATGAAATGCATAAGGAGTGGTACACGGTCAGTGAAGAAACTGCGAAAGAAGTGAATGCTGCGAGAGCCGAAGGCCGTCGTGTCATTGCTGTCGGCACGACCTCTGTCCGCACGCTGGAGTCCGCTGGTCAGAGCGGTATTCTTGAGAGCGGCAGCGGCTGGACGCAGCTCTATATCTATCCAGGCTATCAGTGGCACATGGTCGATGCCATCGTCACGAATTTCCACCTTCCAGAATCCACCCTTGTCATGATGATGGCCTCCTTCGCCGGCCGTGAGCACATCCTTGCCGCGTATGAAGAAGCCGTGAAGCAGAAATACAGATTTTTCTCCTTCGGTGATGCCATGTTTTTGCGTTAAGAGAACGCTGAATTTAATCAACTATCTTTTAGACATCATAAGGATCTACAACTATGGTTATTAACTACGAACTGGTTGCCGAAGACAAGAAGACCGGCGCGCGCGCAGGGCTCCTGCACACGCCTCATGGCACGTTCAAAACGCCGATGTTTATGCCGGTCGGCACACAGGCGACAGTCAAGACTGTCACACCCGAAGAACTCGAAGACATGGGCGCGCAGATCATCCTCTCGAATACCTACCACCTGTTCCTGCGTCCCGGCACGGAGCTGATCAAAGAGGCTGGCGAGCTGCATCGTTTCATGAACTGGCCGAAGGGAATACTGACGGACAGCGGCGGCTTTCAGGTCTTCTCTCTGGGCGCTATGCGCAAGATCACAGAGGAGGGCGTGCACTTTCGCTCCTTCCTCGATGGATCGAAGCAGTTCCTCTCTCCGGAGGTTTCCATTCATGCGCAGGAGGATCTGGGGAGCGATATCGCCATGGCTTTCGATGAATGCATTCCCTATCCGGCAGACTATAATTACGCCGACCATTCCACGGCGCGTACGACGCGCTGGGCAGAGCGCTGCATCAAGGCGCATACCCGCAAGGATCGCGGCATGTTCGGTATCGTGCAGGGCGGTATGTACAAGGATCTTCGGAAAAGGAGCGCACTCGAGATCTCCTCTATGCCCTTTGACGGCATGGCGATCGGCGGACTTTCGGTCGGTGAGCCGCATGACCTCATGTATGACATTCTGGAGTACACCACCCAGTTCCTGCCTGTGAATAAAGCCAGATACCTCATGGGGGTCGGCACGCCGGACTGCCTCGTCGAAGGCGTGGCTCGCGGCATCGACATGTTCGACTGCGTATTCCCGACGCGTGTTGCCAGAAATGGCATGGCTATGGTGCATTCCGGCCGCATGAATATGAAGAACAAGAAGTATGAGAAGGACTGGGCACCGCTCGAGGAGGGCTGCGGGTGTTACACCTGTCAGCACTACAGCCGCGCATACATCCGTCATCTCTACAAGTCGGAAGAGCTTCTCGCCTTCCGCCTCGTGACGATACACAATCTTTTCTTCCTGCTCCAGTTTATGCGTGACATGCGACAGGCGATCATAGATGGAAACTTCACGGAGTTCAGAGAGAACTTCATGGCGGGCTATCATCGGTAATCTCGGTTCTCTTTACAACATTTTGACACATAATTAGAAAATAACTACAGACAACGATCATCAAAGTATGGTAAAATAAATACCATATGATTTGACGGAGGTGAATCAAATGGAACAGGTAATGAATTTCGTCAGTCTGGCATGGCCATTTCTGGTGCTGGTCGGTATTATGTATTTCTTCATGTATCGCCCGCAGCAGAAGCTGAAGGTGGAAAGAGGTCGTTTCCTGATGTCCCTGAGAAAAGGGGATCATGTAGTAACGGCTGGAGGCATTCACGGGACGATCAAAGTACTGCGTGACAAATACGTAGAGCTGGAGATCGCACCGAAGGTCGTCATCAAAGTAGAAAAGACCGCTATTCAGCACGGTGATGTGAAGCTCATCGACGAAGAGACCGCCAAGAAAGCCGGTGCAGCAGCCCTTGGCGCTGCTTCGGAAGAACAGGTCATGAATCAGACCAAACACAAAGACGAACCGGAAACTGAAGTGGTGGAAGAGGTCGTCGAAGTGGATGATCCGAAAGATGCCGACACGGAAGTGGTCGAGGAAGTCGTTGAGGTCGAAGATAAAGACGCTTCTAAAGACAAAAAAGAGGAAAAGAAATGATAGAGACGGATACTCCTTCCGTGATACGGAAGAAGGAAATCCGCCAGAAGATGCTCGCCTTACGGCGGGCTCTTTCTGCTACTGATATGGAAGCTATGAGCCTCGCCCTGGCGGATCGGATCTGCGGGTCGGCCGTGTATCAGAAAGCCCATCGCATCATGGCTTATCTTTCCATGAAGGGAGAAGCTGATCTCGATCCTTTCATCCGCCGTGCTCTTTCTGATGGGAAAGAGATCTACATCCCGGTATGTCTGCCGGGAAAGCAGATGGAGGCGGGACGGCTCATGGATATGGAGCATTTCATCCAAGGGCCGTATGGCCTTAGGGATCTGCCCAAGGGCTATGAAGCTATAGCGCCGGACATGCTTGATCTAGTCCTCGTACCGGGGACTGCGGGGACAGAGAGCGGCGCGCGCCTGGGGATGGGAGCCGGATACTATGACAGGTATCTGGCAAAGATCTCCTATGAAAAAAGGATCATGACTCTCTGGGATTTCCAAGTCGTAGATTTCCTCCCTGAAGAGCCCTTCGACCAGTGCATGGCCGGTATCATTACAGAGAAACGAAGTATCATCACGAAAAGAGGTTGAAGTTTTGGAAAAGAAAAGGAACAGCAGCGTCAGAAGCGGTGCGCTCATCCGATTCTGGGTCGTTATCGCGGCCATTATCGGGATTTTCCTTGTGAGCGTAGGCTGGCTGGCCGGGCATATCCGTCAGGGCCTTGACTTGCAGGGTGGCACGCATATCGTCATGCAGGCTGAGGATACCGAAGAAAATAAGGTCACCAATGAGGCGATCACGCAGGTCATCAATATCATGCAGAAGCGTGTCAATGAAATGGGTCTGACGGAACCGATCATCCAGCGTGAAGGGGCGAACCGTATCATCATCGAGCTGCCGGGTGAAAAGGATCCGCAGAAGGCCATCGAAACCATTGGCAAGACCGCAGTCCTCCAGTTCAAGGATGAGGAAGGCAATGTCAAGCTGACGGGGGAAGACCTGAAAAATGCCAAAGAACAGATGGGACAGAACAAGCAGCCGCTCGTTGCTCTGGAATTTTCCGATGAGGGTGGAAAGAAATTCGGCGCCCTCACCGCAGCAAATATCGGCCGTCACATCGGGATCTATCTCGATGGAGAGCTCCTGACGAATCCGGTCGTCAATGAAGCCATCACCGGCGGCTCCGCTGTCATCACGGGGCAGAGAACGCTCGAAGAAGCGAAGGATCTTGCGATCCTTCTCCGAAGCGGTGCGCTTCCGGTCAAGGTTTCCGTCATGGAAGTCCGTACCGTCGGTCCGTCTCTTGGACAGGACTCGAAGGATAAGTCCGTCGTGGCTTTCACCATCGGGCTCTCTCTGGTCGTTATTTTCATGCTGGCCGTGTACCGTATGGCCGGCTTTGTCGCGGATGTGGCACTTCTTGTGTATGTCCTCATCCTTCTGGGCATCCTGAATATGCTGCATGCGACACTGACACTTCCAAGTGTGGCGGGCGTCATTCTGTCCATCGGTATGGCGGTCGATGCGAATGTCCTCATCTTTGAACGATTCAAAGAAGAGATCGCATCCGGCAAGATGCTTAGGCTGGCTGTCCAGTCCGGCTTCAAACGTGCATTTGTCACCATCTTTGATGCGAATATGACAGTCATCATCACCTCCTGCATCCTCTTCTTCCTGGGCAGTGCGACGGTGAAGGGGTTCGCCTTCTCGCTCGGCCTTGGTGTCGCTGTATCCATGTTCACGGCGATCACTGTCAGCCGTACACTGCTCATGTTCCTCATTGATGCGAACTGGATCCATAACCCCTGGTGGTTTGGCGGAAAAAGGGGGTACGATAGATAATGTTCAACAGCTTTGATTTTATCGGCAAACGAAAGCTCTGGTTCGGCTTTTCCGGACTTCTGATCATTCTTTCCGTTGTGTCCATCATCCTCTTCCGTTTCAACTGGGGTATTGATTTCACAGGCGGCACCATTCTGGAGCTGGCATTTCCCAAGAATGTCACGGTAGAAGAGGTGCGTGACGGACTTCGCGCGGATGGTCTTGAAACAGCGACCATTCAGCTTTCCGGCAGCAATATGCAGGGAGAGTCCGGCGATGACGTCATCATCCGTACCAGAAACCTCTCTGCGGAAGAAGCACAGACGGTCGTTTCTCATGTGAAGGATAAAGTCGGCAAAGCCGAAGTGAAGCGCATCGAGACTGTCGGTGCCGTGATCGGTTCTGAGGTCACGAAGAATACACTTCTCAATGTCATCCTGTCCTTCGGCGCGATGATCCTCTATATGTCTATCCGCTTTGAGCATCGTATCGCACTGTCTGCGATCGTAGCGATCTGCCATGATATCCTGATGGTGCTCGGTGTCTTTGCATTCTTCCAGCTGGAAGTCGATGCATCCTTCCTTGCGGCGATCCTGACGGTCCTTGGCTACTCCATGAATGAATCTGTCGTCATCTTCGACCGTATTCGTGAAGCCATTCATACCCATCGCCGGACGGACAGCTTTGCGAAACTGGCCAATGATTCCATTCATCAGACCATCCGTCGTTCCCTCTATACACTGACTACGACGCTCTTCTGCGTGGCCTCACTCTACTTCTTCGGCGGCGATACCACGAGAAACTTCGCACTGGTCATGCTGATCGGCTTCATCTCCGGGGCCTACTCCTCTGTGTGCGTAGCGACATCTCTCTGGGTCACATGGCATGAACATACCGGAAGCGCTAGAAATGCGTCTTCGCGCGAAGAGAAGAGATCGAAAGCATAGGTGGTATAAAAAAAGACTGCGAGTATTCGCAGTCTTTTTTGCGTGGGATGAGTAGCTAGGGATGAGTAGCTAGGGATTAGGAGTCTCAAGTGACTGGTGATTAGTGACTGGAATGCCAGCTCATGGCACCATCATTTCTAATTTCTCATTCAAGCGAGGCTTTCAAAAGTAATCAAAGGACACCACGCCCCGTAGTCTAACCATGAAAGAGCGGGTCCTTTAGAGAAAGAGCGTAAGAAAAAACGCGCTGGCCGAAGGGCAACGCGTTTTTTCAAATAAAGATTATTCTTTATAGTTGTTTTCCTCATCCCACCAGTAGATGCCTTTTTGGCTGGGGAGGACATTTTTACGGAAGAACGGTGTCTGAATGCCTTCCTTGAGCTGACGTTCATAATCTTTGAGGCACGCATTGGCCTGCGGGAAGAGAAGGAGGATGGCAGTGACGTTTGTCAGTATCATGAAAGCCATGAAGAGGTCGGCGAGATTCCAGACGAGTGGGAGGTCAGCCTGAGAGCCCCAGAAGATCATGACAGCGATGCAGACGCGGAAAAGATTGAGCGGCCATTTCTTTTTGGTCAGGTGGCCGATATTGATCTCTCCATAGTAGTAGTTACCGATGAGGGAGGTGAAGGCGAAGAGGAAGATCAGGATGGAGACGGCTTTCGGAGCCATCGGGCCAAAGTACTGGGCAAGATCCCACTGGATGAGCTCGATGCCGGTGAGACCGGTCGAAGTATAGTCGCCTGTCAGGAGGACGATGAATGCGGAAGCAGAGCAGATAAAGAGCGTATCGACATAGACGCCGAAGGACTGGATGAGACCCTGCACAGCCGGGTGACTGGCGTCTGCGGTAGCTGCTGCATTCGGTACAGAGCCTTCGCCGGCCTCGTTCGAGAAGAGGCCGCGCTTGAAGCCTGTCAAGACGGCTGCGCCCATGCCGCCGCCAAAGACTGCCTGGAAGTCAAAAGCATCGCGGAAAATGATGCCAAAGACGCGGGGCATTTCTGTGATGTTGAAAAGCATGATGCCAAGCGTGATCAGGATGTAAATGCCGGCCATGATCGGGACCATCCATTCCGTGACGCGGGCGATACGGCCCATGCCGCCGCAGATGACAGCCATAGCGAGGACAGTGACGACACCGCCGATGAGTATGCGGTCAAGTCCTAGAGAGGAGGAAAGTGCGAGCGCGATGGTATTCGACTGGACGGAGTTGTAGATCATGCCATAGGTGACAGAGATCAGAATGGCAAAAATCGCTGCCCACAGACCATGCCCGAGACCATTTTTCAGGTAGTAAGCCGGGCCGCCGCGGAATCCGGTGCCGTCTTCGCGCGGGACTTTATAGATCTGTCCGAGCGTACTTTCTACGAAGCCTGTCGCTGAGCCGATGATGGCGATGAACCACATCCAGAAAATCGCACCCGGACCGCCCGCTGTGATGGCGATGGCGATGCCGGCAATATTGCCGACGCCGACACGGGATGCCGTGCTGACGCAGAAGGCCTGAAACGGGGAGATCTCATTGCCGGCGGTCTTTTTGCCGGCACTCTCTGTGATGAGAGAAAACATTTTTGTAAAATAGCGGATCTGTACGCCGCGTGTGCGGACGGTAAAGTAGAACCCGGCACCCACCAGAAGAATGATGATCACCGAGGACCAGAGAAATCCATTGATTTCTGAAACAATAGCGTTGAGCGCTTCCATGATACCTCCTTGGAAACTGAATGAGAGATAATAGCCAATTATCTTATTATATACGTTTTATATACGTTTTTGCAAATAGATACAATTACGTGGCAAAGGCGGAGCTTCTCTTAGCGGCTGCCATTGATAGTCTGTTAGTCTTTTTTGTTTACGATATTCCAATTCCTGAGCAGTACTTTTTTCCCGCGCCAGGCGAAGGCGTAGGAACGGAAGGCTTTGTCGAAGGCGCGGTTGGAATAGCTGTCCATTTCTTCCTTTGTCAGTGTAGAGATCCGATGCTCATGGATCTCCGGAAGCGGAGAGGGAGCGGCTTTTTGATTGAAGGGGCAAAAGCGCTGGCATTCATCGCAGCCAAAAATGTAGGGTGTCCGCTGCAGGATCTGTATTTCTTCCGAGGAGAGATCTTCCTTCTTTTGCGTGAGGTAAGACTTGCATCGGAAAGGGTCGAGCCTCTTCTCTCCGATGGCACGCCCGGGACAACGGATGAGGCATTCGCGGCAGCTGCCGCAATCCAGCGTGAGCGGCTCATCAGGTGTAAGTGATAGTGTGGTCAGGATGGATCCGATGGTGACGAAGGAGCCGTATGTCGGATGGATCAGGCAGTGATTTCTTCCGAAGAACCCAAGTCCGGCGGCATAGGCGAGCCAGCGGTCGACCATGGGAGAGGTATCCACGAGGGGAAGAAATTGCTCGCCCGGGTAAGACGGGCGAGCCGTCTCTATGATTTTCTGAAGATAGTGGTGGATGACTTTATGATAGTCCATGGGCCTTGCGTAGAGTGCGATATTTCCTTCTTCTTCTCTGGCAGGTTTGTATGGAAATAGAATCACAAAGAAGGAGCGTGCATCTCTAAGGAGCGCGGAAGAATCCAGTCTTTCTGCAAACGAGGAGGGCGCAAAGGGGATAGGGCCGGCATTTTGAAGCTGCTCTTTCAGTGTGCTGTCTAAGGAGGCAGAGCATGCGCCGCAGGCATCCAGATGAAGCGAGGCGGCGATCTGGGCAAGGTGAGATTTGGGAGTCATAGGGTTTAAGGTTCAGGGTTCAGGGTTCGGGGTTCAGGGTTCAGGGTTAGCCCATGGGGCGGGGCGCCCTTTGATTACGTACGAAATAGGTTCGGCGGGTTCAACAGGTTCAGAGGGTTCAACGGGGGTGGTGCGGCGCATAAAAATATGGAAGCGCCGCGGAGTATAGATGGCGGCGATGCCCGAAGGTGGCATTTCAGTCACTAGTCACTCGAGGCTCCTAATCCCTAGCCACTAATCATTCCTGCTTTCAAACTTCAGGGGTCGAGAAAATGAGAAATGAGAAATGGTGGTGGCGGCTTCGCCGAGATCCTTCGACTCAGATCTCATCAGTTCTGGCTGAGGCTATCCGAATAAACGTCGTTTCCCTCCGCTCAGGATGACGAAAACGGGGCGATGCCTGAAAGTAGTATTCAAGTCACTAGTCATTCGAGATTCCTCATCATAAAAAAGAGACCTTTCGGCCTCTTTTTATTTTGTCATTCGCTTCGCAAGAAGTTCACTGACTCGTTCTGTGGGCATATCGTCACTGTCATAGAGAAGCCCTTTGGGGCTTTTGATGATGAGCCGATCCATCAAGTTCTGTGCAATGAGGTCATTGGTGGCAGAAAGGAAGGAAAGGCATGCCTTGTCATGCTGTTCTTTCGTGATGAGGCGGGAAAGTCCGGGCGCTTTCAGACGCTGCTGCAGGAAGAGCTGGTGGATGGCCTTCCAGCTTTCCTTTTTGGGGCAGGCCCTGAGGAGCACGCAGATGGTATAGCCGCGCTCTTTCAGATAACGGATGTATTCTTTTGTGTGGGAGACATCTTCCAGGGATCCTTCCTGAAGGATGTGGTAACGTTCTACGGCGGCCTGCTTCATGGCAAGGTCTGAGAGGTACTGCCCCTGAGCCATGGAGAAATAGGCACAATATTGCCCGTACTTCTTCATGAGAGCTTTATAACGAGGGTGGAAACCGCGGAAATTATCACTCATGGACTGTACGATATTTCCATCATACTCTTCGATGATCATGGAAGACATGCGCGTCTTGCCCGAGCCGGGCTGCCCTGCGATGATGTAGGCGGTGGGATGCTTCTGCCCGCCTTTCTTTCCCTGACGGATAGATGGCCAGATGGTCTTTCGGAAGAAGGCATTCATCTCTTCTTCATCAAAGGCGCTTTCCTTCTCGATGAGTTTTTTTGTCAGCTGTACGCTGGAAACAGGACGGAAGATCTGGTCCGCCATGTACTTAGTCTCTATGTCATAGGCTTCGCGCAACATCGAGATCTGCTCGGACATGGGGAGGCCGCGGCCTTTCCGAAGCTCGATCAGTGACATTTCATGGATGGTTTGCCGCCAAAGTTTGTAGAGGCGTGCTTCATCGGTAGGGGAGATTTCTTTGTCTTCTCGCATGGTGCAAAGCAGGTTGTGAAGCGTATTGAAAATTTCCGCATTCACTTCCAGCTGGATTCCTATAGGGGTGATTTCTGCAGATTCGCTTAATTCACAAAGTGTCCGCTCGTCATAGGGCATAGCCGTACCAACTCCTTTTTAAAACAGAAATATTTTGCTCTTATCATAGCAAAGGCGTGGGGGTTTGTCCATAAGGAAATAAGGGGCCATGCGGGGGGGCGCTCTGGCCGCTGATCGCTCGTGATATAATGAAGCGTAGAAATACGGACGACATCGGGAAGAGCGTCATCCGTGCTTCTGCCCATTCATTGAAAAGAGGTCGACGTCCATGCATCCCACCATCCATTCTCTCGCTGTGCCGGGAGCCCGTCTTCGTGTCAGCGAGGACAGCCTTTTGATCTCCTTTGACAAAGAGCATCTCTCACTATCGACCGCGATCTATGGCGGCGGTCTGCGCCGCGTGAGAGCTGTGATGAATCAAAGGCTCAGAACCTTTTATGGGGAAGAGTCCGATTTTCCCGGCGGATCGGTAGCCGCATACCTGAAACGCTGTATCGAAAAGGAGGGGGCCGATCCGGAGACCTCCAGTGCGCTTCTGACGGCGGCAAAGGTGTATCAGTACTCGCACAAGGTTTTCACATCCGGAGATCTTATGGTAGAGATCGTGACCACGGGAGGCGTAGAAAAGACAGCCTGTCGTGCATCGTCAAAACCGCTGTATCGGGAGAGGGATGGTCACTTTGCCCCTGTCGGCACCATCAATATGATGGTCCTCATCCATGGAAGTCTTCCCGAAGGTATCATGGCGAGAAGCTTCATCACGCTGACAGAAGGAAAGAGCGCAGCGCTTTCAGATCTGGGCATCGCGGATGTGAATAACGGGCGTCCGGCTACAGGAACAGGGACGGACGGCATCACACTTGTGACGGAGATCGGAGCAGAACGCTATACGGATGCAGGTCCGTTTTCCGAACTGGGATCATTCCTTGCCAAAGCAGCTTATGACTCTGTGACGGAGTGTCTGGTCATCTACGATAAGCCGTGGAATGCTTTTGCCGAGCTTCGAACACCAAAGGCGGTGAAGCTCGGCAAAGGCTGATCCATCACGCAGCCATTTTATCCCTCTTTCAAGAGATGCCAAAGAGTGTGGAAAAAGCGTGAGCATCGAGCTATTTGAGGAAGGCTATCCGGAAGAAGCTAGAGAACCGACTTCGCACGTCAAGGGCAGTTCTTCACGGGTGAACCTCCCTTCGTATATGATTGAAGTCAAAAGGAAAATATGATACCATGTAACTGATTTGATTTCATAAAGTAAAGAGAGTATATAAGGAGCATCGATGTTTATCATTCCCTACCTGGTCCTTGCCGGGGTCGTTCTTCTGTTCTTTGCGGTCACCTGTCTCATGATATTCGGATTGCCCGGAAAGAAGAAAAATGCAGAACCCATCATGGCCGATCTGGATAAGACCATGGAAATTCCTACGATTTCTAAAGAAAAAGCAGCCGCTTCACCGATCGCTGCAAAGCCTGCCGTCGATGATGCGACAGAGATCCTTCCGATCATCGGGAAGGACGATGCCGAGGAAGAAAAGACGCGCGTTTTTGCCAAAAAGGATTTTGAAAATACAGCGCCCTTTGAAGCTGTGGCTTCTGCGGAAAAGAGTCCCTTTCCGCCGGAGCCTGCGCCCAAGATCCTGGAGGACCACCCCAAGGTGGATACGCTCGAGGAGTATTTTGTCCGCCATTTCCTGAACCGTTATGGTGCTGTATCGCGGACGGTAGAGCAGGATACACGCAAAGTGACACATCATCTCATCGAGAAGCTCGCCATGAGCGACCGGGAGCTGGTGGATACGCTGACACATATCATGGTGCAGGAAGCGATGCAGAATGCCCAGCGCACCTATGTCATGATGCCGACACCGGTCGTGCTCGCCATGGTCTCGGATGCTTTCTCGGATGTGGCGCATGGAAACAGGTCGGATACAAAGACCATCCTTGCCTACGATGCCCTGAAAGCTATGCCACGCATGGAGGAGACCGGATTCCATGCGCTGTCTTTGCTGCTCGTTTTCCACTACTCCAGAAATACGGATAACGTGGATGCCCTGCACCTCAAAAAATATACAGAAAAGTACATCACGCCTTTTGTGGGCGAGCTTCCGAACGAATACAGCGGCTATCAGCAGCTCGAGTACCTGCACTGCATTTCTCTTGAAAATAAAGAGGATCCTTTCGGACAGGTGCTGCATGATTCATATCCCTTCGTCTTTGCCTTCCGCGGCTGCATGAAGAGTGAGCTGGAAGCGGTGCGTCCTTCCTGGCCGGCCGGTGTCATTGTCAATAGCTTGTATAATTCCTACTACAAGCTGGCGGCTGTCGACGAAGCCATGCTGACATCACTTCTGGATGATCTTGGCATCGAGGATGTCGTCATGAGAAGTACCCTGCAGGCACTGACAGAGTCTCGTCCGGCGCCGTATGACAGGAAGGAAATGAGCTATATCCTTGGCCGCATTTCTCCGGATCTGGTCAAACTGCAGGATGCCTGGGATACGAGCCTCCTTCGCCGTTCGTCACTGACACTCATGGGCATGTACATCGCCAAGATCTGCATCCGTGAGACCATTGGCGAAGACTTCGACCTCAGCCACTGGATGTGATGTGGCAGGCGATCGGGCAATGCCTTTTGAAAACTAGACAAACAACTGCATGTATCATTGATTCAATGCCGAATTTCACCCGTGGGGCGATTGTGCTTGAAGGAAATCTGCCCTTTGGGGCAGATTTTTATTATGGAATAAAGGCACCCGTACTACACGGACTGACTTTACAGTTATAGGATAAGGAGAATGAGAAATGGGAATTTTCGATATCATCGGTCCCGTCATGATCGGGCCATCCAGCTCACATACCGCAGGAGCGGCACGCATCGGGCAGGTCGCAGGCCGCATTCTGGGAGAACCTCTGAAAGAAGCGAAGATCACACTTTATGGTTCTTTTGCAAAGACAGGGAAGGGTCATGGGACCGATCGTGCGCTGGCAGCAGGGCTGATGGGCTATGCGCCGGACAGCGGCTCTATCCGTGATGCACTGCACATTGCGGAAGAGAAGGAGATCCCGATCTCCTTTGCCCTTTCAGAAGATGACATGGGGCATCCGAATGTGGCCAAGATCGAAGCCCACGGCAAAAATGGCGCGCATGTGACGGTCGTGGGCCGGTCGCTGGGTGGAGGTCGTGTACTGATCACAGAAATCGATGGGTATCCTGTCGAGATCACGGGAGAAGAGTACACCTTCCTCACACGTCATCACGACGTACCGGGGATCGTGGCTGAGGTCTGCCGCGCGCTCGCTGCCGAAGAGATCAATATTTCCAATATGCGTCTTTTCCGCAAGGGAAAAGGGGATGAAGCAGTCATGATCATCCATACGGACCAGTGCGTCTCGCAGAAGCTTGCTGACGAGATCGCTGCCTCGAATGCCAACATTGTGTACGCAATGGCAATGGATATTATTTAGGGCTAGCCCGTGGGGGGTACCGTCCTTTGATTTCGTTTGAAAGATTTGCGCTTTCTAGTTAGGAGTGAGAAGTTAGGAGTGAGGAGTGGTGGTGCGGCGCATAAAAATATGGAAGCGCCGCGGCGTATAGATGGGATGCCCGAAGATGGCATTTAAGTCACTAGTCACTCCTAATCCCCAATTCCTAATCCCTAGCCACTTATTCCCGCGTTCAAACTTCGGGGTTAGCCCGTGGGGAGTGCCGCTTCGTGATTCCGTTTGAAAGCTTTGGCTTAAATGAGGAATTAGGAATGAAGGTGGCGGCTTCGCCGCAAATATATATTTTGCAGCGAAGCTGCCACCACGACCCTGAACTCATCACCCTGAACCTGCCCTCCCTTCAGAACCTATTGAACCAACAGCTACTTATTCCAAGGAGATAAACATGCTTACTTACCATACATTATCTGAATTTTTTGCTGCTGCTGATGCGGCGCACTGTGCTCCGGGGGAGCTTGCCTGCCGCCAAGAGGCAGAGGAGAGTGGAAAGTCTTTTGAAGACGTCTGGGAACGTATGAAAGATATGATCCCTATTTTCAGGCAGTCGATCCAGGAAGGACTGTCCGATACGGCGAAGTCTTCGAGCGGCCTCGTCGGAGGCGATGCCAATCGCCTTTTCCAAGGCAAGATGCACTTCCTCTCTCCGGTCTGTCAGCGTGCGGCGGCATATGCCGTTGCGATAGCGGAAGCGAATGCCAAGATGTATCGCATCGTGGCATGCCCTACGGCTGGCTCCTGCGGCATTCTGCCTGCGGTACTGGCTGCGGTCTCGGAAGAAGTGAATGCCACCATGAATGATATGACGCGAGCACTTTTTACGGCAGGCGCGATCGGTAAGGTCGTGGCCGAGAAGGCATCGATCGCAGGGGCGGTCGGAGGCTGCCAGGCGGAATGCGGCACTGCGACTGCGATGGCGGCAGCGGCGGCTGTAGACCTTTTGGGCGGGACGAATGCACAGATGGCGGATGCCTTCGCGCTTGCGCTGAAAAATATTCTGGGCCTTGTCTGTGACCCTGTCGGTGGACTTGTCGAAGTCCCCTGCGTGAAGCGGAATGCGTTCCATGCTGTCCACGCTCTGGTTGCGGTGGAAATGGTCATGAATGGGGTCCGAAGTGCCATTCCTGCAGATGAAGTCATTTCTGCCATGGCGGATGTGGGGCGCAGGCTTCCTGTCGAGCTCAAGGAAACCAGCCGCGCTGGCCTTGCGATGACAGAGACTGGTAAGCGCATCCAAGCAAAGCTTGATGAAAAAGCGAAACATCTTGGCTGCTAGGGAAACACTGATTCAATCGTTGTCAGATTTTACTCTTGAATTTTTATGCATAGCGAGGAATAACCTGACGCGAATAGCGAGCTATTTAAGGAAGGCTATGACGAAGCTATGTATAAAAATTCTTGTAAAATCTGACTCTGCGATTGAATCAGCGTTTCCCTGGTGATAGACAGCCTGCGTTCTCTCCGAAAGACAGCGATGGGGAGCGTGTCGGCAAGAGGAGTCCGGATGTCGGATTCCTCTTTTCACGTGCAGTGATTCATGATAAAATGAGACCAGAATTGTTTTCAAAGGCCGGCTTGCCCGAAGGCGATATCGCTCTGCTTATTTTTATGAGGTACTACTATGTCAAGTCAGATACAGGGACTCTTTATGACCATGCGGCTTTGGGATGTGCTGGACATCCTGGTAGTCGCTTTTTTCTTATACCGTATTTACATCCTGATCCGGGATACCCGAGCGACAGCTCTTCTGAAAGGGCTGATATTTCTCGGGCTTTTTACCGTGCTGGCGGGATGGCTGCAGCTGCATGTAGTCAGCTGGATCCTGGATAAACTGATGACTGTCCTCATCGTCGCTCTTCCGGTCGTTTTTCAGCCGGAGCTGCGCCGGGCGCTGGAGCAGATCGGTCGCGGGAAATTCTATGTTTCCTCCCGCATGATGAATGAGATCGAGTGGGATCACGTGATCGATGATGTCGTCGATGCGGCCATGGTCATGTCCGCGAATAAGATCGGCGCCCTTATCGTTTTCGAGCGAAGCGTCGGTCTCGATGATCGCATCGATACGGGCATTCGCATCGAGGGGCTGGTGTCCAAGGAGCTTTTGGGGAATATTTTCATCGTGAATACCCCGCTGCACGATGGTGCGGTCATCATCCGTGAAAACCGTGTCATGGCGGCAGGCTGTCTGCTTCCGCTGACACGTGATCACAGCCTTTCTTCCGAACTGGGTACCCGCCATAGAGCTGCTATCGGCATGAGCGAACAGGCAGACTGTGTCGTGGTGGTCGTCAGCGAAGAGACGGGCATCGTATCCTACACCTATGGTGGTCATATTTATCGTGGTCAGGATGCAGAGAGCCTTAGAAATATCCTTCGCAACTACCTGATGCAAGGCAAGCCGAAGAATGTCAGTGATGTATTACAGAAATGGAGCCCCCTAAAATGAGATTTGCCAAACATGAGTGGTGGCTGCCCAAAATCTTCTGTCTGATCGCAGCCTGCGCCCTTTGGGTGTACGTGATGAATGAACAGAATCCGATGGTGGAGAATACCTACACGGTCCCAGTGGAAGTCAGAAATCTGGATCGCTCGCTGGTGGCGACCAATGTGCCTCTCAAAGTTAAGGCAAAGATCCGCATGCCGAGGAGCGATATGGTCTATATGCGTTCAGATAACATCAAAGCCTATGTGGACCTTTCTGGTCTTACCGATGGCGATTTCCCGAATACGAAGATTCATATTTCCGTACCGGGGGATGAATCCGTCATCTCGGTCACGCCGGAGTATTTTGACCTCAATATCGACACCTATGCCGTGAAGACACTCCCTGCCGTGATCGAAGTCTTCGGTACACCGGATGCGAATTTCTCGGTCGAAAGCCGCAAAGCGACACCGGACACGATCACGATCGCGGGAAGCTCGTCCAAGATCGCAGAGGCGGATCGCGCCGTGGTCTCTGTCAATGTATCCGGCAAGGACAAGAACTTTGTGGAATTTGACAGTGTGAATGTACTTGATGCAGATGGCAATACCGTCACCGGTCTTGATGTGATGCCGAGCCAGGTCCGCATTAATGTAAAGATGAAAGAGGAAACAAGGATCGGCAACCTGCCGATGAAGGCGGAAACGACAGGTGAACCGGCCAAAGGATACAAGGTGGGTAAGATCACCATCGATCCGCCCGTCGCTACACTGACTGCGCCGATCAGCTACTTCGAAAAAAACAGTGTACTGAGTCTTGATCCTATCGACGTCACAGGGGCCAGGGATACGATCCGGAAGACCGTGACCATCCCGAAGCCCGCAGGCGGCAGTACCACTGTTTCACAGACGACGGTCACGATAGAAATAGATAAGGATTAAAGAGACACCGGTCCTGCCGGATCCTGCAATTCGATCTGCATTTCTCTGGCGTCTATTTCCCGCCCTGTTGACGAAATGGTCCCTTCGCGGTAGAATACGAAAGTTATCAAGAAATTATTGGGAGGAAATAAAATGGTTACATTGTTTGGTACCGATGGTGTGCGTGGACTCGTAAATTCCACATTGATGCCGGAGCTGGCGTACCAGCTCGGACGCGCGGCAGGCGCGTACTTCTGCAAGGCCAGCGGTAAGCATCGCTTCCTGATCGGTATGGATACCCGCATTTCCGGCTCCATGCTGACGGCGGCTCTTTCTGCCGGCCTTTGTGCATCTGGTGTTGATGTCGATCTTGCAGGCGTCATTCCGACACCGGGCATTGCCTACCTTACCCGCACGGAAGGCTATGATGCCGGCGTCATGATCTCTGCTTCACACAATCCATTCCCAGATAATGGAATCAAGTTCTTTGATAAAAATGGCTATAAGCTGCCGGATGAGACTGAGGAAGATATCGAAAATATCCTTCGTCATGATGAAGAGATCCCGCGCCCGACGGGGGATAAGATCGGCGTGATCTCGCACCGCCCCGAGCTGGCTGATAAGTACAGAGCTCATGTTCTCTCGACTGTGCAGGGCGATTTCAAAGGGCTTAAGATCGTGACGGACTCTGCGAATGGCGCAGCGAGTGATTTCCTGCCGGCGATGCTGGAAGAGCTTGGGGCAGAAGTCACTGCGATCTTCCATGAACCAAATGGTGTGAATATCAATAACGGCTGCGGCTCCACGCATATCGAGACACTGCAGAAGAAGGTCCTGGAGCTTGGCGCGGACTGCGGCATTGCCAATGACGGCGATGCAGACCGCTGTCTCTTTGTCGATGAAAAAGGACAGGTCATGGACGGTGACCATCTGATGCTCATCAATGCCCTCCAGATGAAGAAAGAAGGACGTCTTCATGAGAATATGGTGGTCGGCACTGTCATGAGCAATCTTGGCTTTGGCAAAGCCCTGAAGGAAAACGGTTGTCAGACGGTATCCACACAGGTGGGCGACCGCTATGTTCTTGAGGAAATGCTGAAGCATGACTACTCCATCGGCGGTGAACAGTCCGGCCATATCATTTTCCCGGAATTCAATACGACAGGCGACGGCCTCATCACTGCGGTGCAGACGCTGAAGGTCCTGCGTGAATCCGGAAAGACCATGTCTGAACTCAATCACCTCATGGTCACGTATCCACAGATTCTCAAAAATGTCGAGGTCTACAGCAAGAATGGCTGGGAAGACAATGAACTCATTCGTGACTCCATCCGTGCTGCTGAAGAAGAACTCGGCAGCGATGGCCGCATCCTCGTCCGTGCATCCGGCACGGAGCCGCTCATCCGTGTCATGGGGGAGGGCAAGGAGATCAATCAGCTTGAACGCATCATTGATGACATTGCCTCCGTCGTAGAGCATGAGCTTGGCGTGGAAAATAACTAAGCTATTTAAGGAAGGCTATGACGAAGTTATGTATAAAAATTCTTGTAGAATCTGACTCTACGATTGAATCAGCGTTTCCTTAAGTTACAGGGTTAGCCCCGAGGAAGTGCCGTCCTTTGGTTCTGCTTGAATGTGAAATCAGAAATGCGGAATGGTGGTGCGGCGCAAATAATAATGAAGTGCCGCAGAATTTTGATAGCGCTTCGCGCCGTCGTCATCTCGAGCGTAGCCGAGAGATCTTCCTTGCAGAACGGTCAGTGTACCAACTGCGCTATTTCAATCACCGCTTTCTCCTAATCCCTAATCCCTAATCCCTAGCTACCAGTGACCAGTGACTAGTTACTAGTCACTAGTCACTAGTCACTAGTCACGAAATCCCCTTGACAGAATATCCCTATTCCATCTATAATAATCAATAAGCATCACAGGTCTGTGGCTGAAAGTCGATGGCAGTCGCAGCCAAAACGATCCACGTAACGCAGTCAAAAGGGCTGCTGAGCATGGTGCGGTTTAGAAGTAAGTCCTGCCGGGAAAACCGAGAGAGTGAGTTGTGAGAGGCGAGCGCCGGGTAGCTAAAGCTCCAGCAGGCGAGTGTGGGGTCAAAAGCCAGGTCAGCTGTAGATGCTTCATTTGTCAATATCATATGCAGGCGATGAACAGAAGAAGTACTTTCGAAAAGCTTTTCAGAGAGGATAGGAGCGGTGAAACTATCCAGGTGATTCGTAAGGAAATGCATTTGGGAGCTGAAAAGGGGAAAGCAGGGGAATACTGTTCCTGCGATCGATCAGTGTTTTCGCAAGTATCCTTTTCCGTAATGTGTTTGCGATAAAAGCATTTTGCGCGGCTTCGGCCGACAGAGTGGAATAGCGGGCCACCGTCTCTGTGAGGCGGTGGTTTTTGTTTGCCAAAAACATTGAGCTGTTTCAGGCGCCATAGGAGGAAGCCATGATTTCTATACGTGAAAATCAGAAGATGGCATGACCGGCTTCCTCATGTTATGCAGCGATTCAAAAAATACCATATATAATTAAACAGGAGGCTTTTATGGAAGAGATCAAAGTATATAACACTCTGACAAAAGAAAAAGAAGTATTCCATCCGATCAAAGAAGGAGAAGCAAAGATCTACGTCTGCGGCGTCACTCCCTACAACCATCCGCATATCGGCAATGCCCGTCCGGCTGTTACTTGGGATATCATTCGTCGCTATTTGGAATTCATCGGCTATAAAGTGACCTTTGTACAGAATTTCACGGACGTTGATGATAAGATCATCAATAAAGCCAATGCGGAAGGCAGCGACTGGAAAACGATCTCCGATCGTTACATTGATGCGTACTTTGAAGTCATGGATAAGCTCCATGTCCGTCGTGCTGATATGTATCCGAGAGTATCCGATCACATGAAGGACATCATCGATATGGTGAAGACACTGATCGAGAAGGGGCATGCCTATGTCCTTGGCGGCGATGTTTACTATGACATTTCTACATTCAAAGATTACGGCAAGCTTTCCGGACGCAAGATCGAAGATATGCTGGCCGGCGCCCGCATCGAAGTCAATGATGAAAAGAGAAATCCGGGAGACTTTGCACTTTGGAAAGCGGCAAAGCCCGGCGAACCATTCTGGGAAAGCCCGTGGGGCAAGGGACGCCCGGGCTGGCACATCGAATGCTCGGCCATGTCCACCCACTATCTGGGCAATACACTCGACTTCCATGGCGGCGGCAGCGATCTGATCTTCCCGCATCATGAAAATGAAATCGCACAGTCCGAGGGCTGCACCTGCTGCCACTTCGTAGACTACTGGCTGCATAATGGATTCATCACCATCAATTCGGAAAAGATGAGCAAATCGCTTAATAATTTCTTCCTTGTCAAGGATGTGCTGGAAAAATACTCCGGCGATGCGCTCCGCTATTTCCTGCTTTCCACCCATTACAGAAGCCCGCTTGACTTCTCTGATGACCGTCTGGAAGAAGCGGAAAAGAATATGGAAAAACTGAAAGACGTCATTGCTCGCGTGAAAGAGCTCTCTTCTGCTGAGGGGAGTGCAGTCACGGAAGCCTCCAAAGCACTTGTCGATGCTTCTGATCATGCGATGGCAGTCTTCCATGAAGCGATGGACGACGACTTTAATACCGGCCTTGCTACAGGTGCTATGTTTGAGATCACCAAAGCGATCAATGTATACTACAATGAAGTCCATGGCGGTATCGCATTCGACAAGGCGGCTTTTGAAAAGGCAGGCAAGACATTCAAGACCATTCTCGACATCCTCGGCATTCTTGAAAAGGAATGGAAGAAGCAGGAGGCCTATGATGACAAGGACTACAACGACCTTATGGATGTGATCCTTGCGGTCCGCCAGTCTGCCCGCAAAGCAAAGCAGTATCAGCTGGCTGATGAGATTCGTGATAAGCTGGGGGACATCGGTATCGTGATCGAAGATACCCCGACAGGAGCAAGGTGGAAGAGACGTGGAGTTTAAGAGAGTTTTATTTCTGAAAAAACAGATGGTGCAAAAGATGGGAAAGCAGGCTGCGCCCCTCATGGAGCAGGATGCTTTCTCTATGGATGCACTGACGCTCGCCTATATGGGAGATGTCGTCTGGTCCCTCTTCATCCGGGATGCACTCATCCATACCGGTATCTACCAGGTGCAGATCCTTTCGACGCTGACTTCGGAAATCGTATCGGCACGCTGGCAGAGTCGTATCCTTTTTGAGATTCGCGAAGTTTTGAATGACAGAGAGCTCAAGGTGTGCAAGCGAGGAAGAAATACATCGAGTACGGTACCGAAGAGTGCGACTGTCGAAGAGTACCGTGAAGCCACTGCTTTTGAAGCTCTTCTTGGCTATCTGAAGCTTGCGGGAGAGGAGGAACGCCTGCGGTTCATCCTCCAAAAAAGCTTGAAGTATGTGGCAGGAGAATTCCAACATGCAGACTAAAAAGCAAAGCAATAGAAAACAGAGGGGGAAAAAACCGGCGGAAGGCCGGTTTCCTTCTGCCAGGCACAGGGAGAAAAGACCGCCGAAGCGGAGAAGTAGTGATGGGGTTCGTCCCGTGCAGGATGGCTCGCTCATGACCTTCGGCAGAAACAGCGTCACTGAATTCCTGCGGGCTGATCGGGTGCGCATTGTCTTCATCAAGGAAGGCCGGAAAGATGAAAGGCTCGCTCGGATCTCAGAAGAAGCTATAAGCAAAGGACTTCCTGTGATTGAGACCGCAGAAGATAAGTTGGATGCTATGGCTGGCGGTGTCGTGCATCAGGGAGCAGCCGCTCTCCTCAAACCGTATGAATATGCCGAACTTGACAAAGTGCTCTCGGACTGGGAGGGAAAAGATCCCATCCTCATCCTGTTGGACGGATTGGAGGATGTGAGAAATCTGGGCGCCATTGTCCGCACGGCAGAGTGCGCGGGAGCGGCGGCTGTCCTCCTTCCGAAGCACAAGAGCCCGCCCGTCACGGCGGCGGCCATGAAGACAGCGGCCGGAGCCTTTGCCTATCTTCCGGTGTGCCAGACGGGAAACATCCGTCAGACGCTGGAGGGGCTGAAAGAAAAAGGCTTCTGGGTCGTGGGCGCGGATATGGATGGGGAAAGCCTCTATTATGAGGCCGATCTCAAGGGGCCTTTGGTCATCGTCATGGGCGCGGAAGGGAAGGGCGTCTCGCCTCTCACCAGAAAACTCTGTGACTTCTGTGTCCGTATCCCGATGAAAGGGAAGGTCTCTTCTCTCAATGTCTCGGTGGCAGCTGCGCTCCTTATTTATGAGGCGGCGAAGCAGAGAGGTGAGTGACAGATCTCCGGCATGAGAGGAACCGAGCCGCCCGTCACCCGCTTCATCCGATCTTTGGTCATCCGTTACTGAATAGCAAGGAGCCGTATTATGAAAGATTTATACTTGGTCGATGGCTACAACGTGATCTTCTGGCTTCCGAAGGTCTTTGACCGGGAGGACCTCGAGTCAAGCCGCAAAAAGCTGATCGATCTTCTGGAAGACTACGGGGCGCACAACAATCTGGAGATGATCGTCGTCTTCGATGGACAGGGCAGCTCGAATAAGGCCAGGATCGAAAAGATGGGGAAAAATTTCACCATTGTTTTCACACCGAGCCGCATGACAGCTGACAGCTATATCGAAAAAGAGTCCTATGATCGCAGGGAGGAGTACCGCTCGATCTACGTCGTCACTTCGGATGGACCGGAACAGAGCCAGGTCCTTGGGAATGGGGCGTATCGTGTGGCTGTCGATGATCTCATCCGTGCAGTGAATGAAGACAAGAAGGTGCAGACCACTTTCATTTCTCATCATAACAATCAAAATCTTCGAAGCGAGATCGGCCGCGCGCTTCCAAAGTCTGTGCAGGATAAGCTGAATCAGCTCAGAAATGGGAACTAGGGGAATGCCGATCCCATCGAGAAGTCTGACGCTGTAAGCATGTTCATGAAACACTTCGTCGGTATACTCACTACGTGGATCGCTGTCTCCCTATCCGCTTGCTGCATGAACGTGCAAGAGAGGATCAAACAACGATCTCATCACCGCCCGGTACCTATCGGGCGGCTTTTCATTTTGTTGCGGCACAGGTTCGAAAGGGCCCGAGCGTGCAACGGGTCCTGTATTTCAGAGAGCACCCTGCCCGATTGGCCGAGATCTCTGACCTTCTTAATTTTTTCATGGACAAAAGAGGGTAAATACGGTAATATATTTAGATGATAGAAAGCGGTGATATATGTTGATAGAAAGAGCAATGATTTCAGATTTTCTGAAAGAGAGCGGTGTAGATGCAGCTTTCATAGAGAAGGATGAAAATTGCCGATACATCTCTGGCTTTACCGGATCTGACAGCTATCTCTTTTTAACGGCCAATGACTGCTATTTATTGACAGACAGCCGTTATACTGAACAGGCGAAGGAAGAAGCGAAGGGCTTTACCATCATCGACTATGCTGGAAAACTGGCGAAGACGGTGGGAGAGCTTTCTGCAAAGCATCACGTCACTCGTTTCGGGATCGAAGCGGGTATGACGTATAAGATGTATCTTTCTTTCGATGAGGTACTGCCGGAAACGGATTTCGTCTTCGTAGTGCCTGATACGCTGCGCCAGATCAAAAGCGCGGAAGAGATCCGCCTCATCGAAGAAGCATGCCGGATTTCCGATCTGGGCTTTGAGAAGACCGTACCTTATATCAAGGCGGGCGTGACAGAGGCAGAGCTTCGGACGATCCTGGAGTGCGCGATGCTGGAGGCCGGATCGGAAGGGAAATCTTTCGATACGATCGTGGCGTCCGGCTGGCGGTCTGCCTATCCTCACGGGACAGCGACAGGTAAGGTGATCGAAGAAGGTGATCTCGTCACCTTTGACTTCGGCGCGATCTACCATGGCTACCACTCGGATATCACGAGGACGGTGGCTGTCGGGGAGATCTCAGAGCGGCAGCGCTACATCTATGATGCGGTGCTGGGATGCAATGAGCATATCGAAAAGATACTGAGGGCTGGCCTTACAGCAGCAGATGTGGATCAGGAGTCCCGAAAATATCTGAAAGAGAAGGATCTGGATAAGTGGTTCGGTCATGCACTGGGACACAGTGTAGGACTGGAGATCCATGAAACACCCACGCTGTCGCCAAGGGATCATACCGTCCTTTGCGCAGGTATGACAGAAACTGTGGAGCCAGGGGTTTATATCCCGGGTGTTGGTGGAGTCCGTATCGAAGATACGGTTGTAATAGAAAAGGATGGAATCTCCATCTTGACTAAATTCCCAAAGAAATTTTTAAGAGTGTAGCAGGAGGAAAAACTAAATGATTTCTAGTAACGATTTACGCCCGGGCATTACCGTAGAATTGGATGGACAGGTATGGCAGTGTATTGAATTCCTTCACGTAAAGCCAGGCAAAGGGGCAGCTTTTGTACGTGCTAAGCTGAAAAACCTGCAGAGCGGCTCTGTCGTAGAACGTAAATTCAATGCAGGCATCAAACTGCAGCCGGCTACTGTAGAACGTAAACCGATGCAGTACCTGTATGAAGCGGATGGTTCCTACTGCTTCATGGATACGGAAACCTATGAACAGATCATGCTGAACAAAGAACAGCTCGGCGACAAGATCAACTTCCTGAAGGAAGAAATGGAATGCAATGTCGTATTCTTTAACGGCACCATCATTGGCGTCGATATCCCGAACTCTGTAGAACTGAAAGTCGTAGAGACCGAACCGGGCATCCGCGGTGATACAGCGACCGGCGGTTCCAAACCGGCTAAGATGGAAACCGGCTATGTCGTTTCTGTACCGCTCTTCATCAATGAAGGTGAAATGCTCCGCATTGATACCCGTACCGGCGCTTACATCGAACGCGTAAAGTAATTTCTATATGGAAACTGCAGAAGTAAAAAATGACCTGGGAACCGTTCGTGTATCGGACCAGGTCATTGCAGTCATTGCCCGAGAAGCAGCGCTCCATGTGAAGGGGATCTACGGGATGGATGATCGGTTTTCTCATGGGATCTCTGCTGTCATCAGTGATGCGGAAGCAGAAGGCGTGCGTGTCTCCATCTGGGATAATGGTATCGTCATCGATCTCTACGTGGCAGCCTGGCATGGCGAACGCCTGCCGGCTATCGCTTTACAGCTGCAGGAAGCAGTCAAGGAAAGCGTCGGAGATTCTACGGGCCTTAGAGTGAATGCAGTCAATGTCAATGTGGAACGCATCGTTTTCGGTGAGGAGAAATAGAGATGTCCGGTGAAGAAGCAGAGAAGAAACGATCGGAAGAAGTCGTATATCAGAAAATTGAAGAGGCTCTGCTTGCCATGCCTGAGGTATCTCATTTCACCGCGGATGGCTTTCAGTACCTGATGCAGGGGATCAGTCAGGCCTTTGGCTTCAAGGCTCATCGCGGGCTTTGGATACGAAATCTGAAGGATGGACGTGTGAAGGTGGCGATCTCTGTCGCACTGCATAAAGGCTGTCAGGTACAGGAGACTGCCCGCTATATCCAGATGGTGGTGAAGAATGTATTCTCTTCGCTTAGAAGAGAGGACATCGAAAGCATTGATGTGACGATTACTGAAATGGTAGAGTGAATGGGTGTCATCAGATCCTGCCGCCAAAGTTTCTTTAGGGAAACTGCTCCCGGCAGGATCTGCTGGATCCGCCTGGCCTGCGTGCCATGGGAAACCATGTATGTAAGACAGGAAATTTCATAGCATAGAGAGAGGCTGACATGAGTAGAACAAGCGCAAGAGAATATGCACTCAAGGTGCTGTACTCCAGAGAGCTCAATCCGGAGTCAGAGCCGATCGAGGAAGAGACGCTTCATTTGGAAGAGAAGGACAAGGCTTTTGCAGATGCTTTGATTGAAGCGGCAGCTCATGAAGATGTCGATGATAAGATCAAGGCATATTTGAAAAAGAACTGGTCGCTCACGCAACTCAATGTGGTGGATAAGAATATTCTCCGTCTGGCTGTCGCTGAGTTTTATCATTCCGGGGAAGACCGCCCGGATAAGAAGGTCATTATCAATGAAGCGATAGAGCTTGCCAAGACATATGGCGGTGAAGAATCCTATCGATTCATCAATGGACTTCTGGATAAGGCATTACAAGGTGAATAATCATGAGGTTTCTTGGAATAGATACCAGCTGCTATACGACATCGGCAGCGGTTTATGATTCTTCCAAGGGGCTGATGGGGGAAGAACGGATCGTCCTTTCAGTGAAGGAAGGGCGGCGGGGGCTGTCTCAGTCAGAGATGGTTTTCCAGCATGTGAAGAATCTTCCCGTCCTGCTTCGAAGGCTTTCTCCTTTGCTGCAGGATCTGAAGGGCATAGGCGTTTCAGGATTTCCACGGAGGCGGGCAGATTCATACATGCCCGCCTTTCTTGTTGGTCGGGGTATGGCTGAGGCGCTGTCCTCTTCGCATCACATCCCTCTTTATGTATTCAGCCATCAGGAAAATCATGCGATGGCAGCGATCCGAGAGGCGCCGGCTCTTTGGGGGAAGCCGTTTTATATGATGCATATGTCCGGCGGCACACAGGATGTGCTCTCCTGTCAATGGCAGGAAGAGGGGATGGAAATCCATGAGCTCCTGACGTCCAAAGACATTACGGCAGGGCAGTTCATTGACCGCGTGGGCGTGGCTTTGGGACTTCCATTCCCCTGCGGGAAATGGCTGGAAGCGCTGGCAGAACAGGGAAATGATACGTATCGGATTCCCCGCTCGTCCGTGAAAGGGGCGTTCAGCTTTTCCGGCCCCGAAACACGCGCCCAGCGTGATATAGCGTCGCTCGCTTATCGGAAGGAAGACATCGCCAAAGGAGTCCTCATCCACATAGGGCGTGCTCTCGAAAAGGAGCTCAGCGGCTATCCTTTCGAAAAGGGTCGTCCCTTCATCGCAGTTGGCGGGGTCATGGCAAACCGCTATCTTCGGGCAAGGGTCGAAGAGATTTGCCAAGCTATCGGTCTCACGCCGCTCTTTGCTGATCCACGCTATAGCAGTGACAATGCGACGGGCAATGCGTTTGGCGCGTATATGGAAGATCGCTTGGGCGTTGCGGGTGACTGAGAGGTCGCTTTCGGGTATCGGTCCGTGATATTTGCAGGGAAGCTGACACCATTTATGAATTAAAAAAAGACATATTCAATGATCCAGAAAGGAGCCACCCATGCTGAAAGATGTTTTGCTCGCAAAACAGAAGGAAATCAACGAAAGACTTGAGACGCTGCTGGTCTCTGACCTGAGCGCTCATCAAAAATTGTTTGATGCCATGAACTACAGCCTTTCGGCTGGGGGAAAGCGTATCCGCCCCTTTCTGTTTCTTCTGATTCTGGAACTTTTGGGAAAAGATGCGCGGCTGTATCTGGATATTGCCTGTGCGCTGGAATGCGTGCATACGTATTCCCTCATCCATGACGACCTTCCGGCCATGGATAATGATGACTACCGCCGCGGCCGCCCCACGAATCACAAGGTCTTTGGGGCAGGCATGGCGACCATGGCAGGGGATGGGCTTCTGACCTTTGCCTTTGAGCTTTTGGCAGGCGAGCAGCAGATCGCTCCTCAGCTCCGCTGCGAATTGATCTCCATCCTGGCCAAGGCTGCTGGCCCCGAAGGCATGGTGGGCGGACAGGCGCATGATATCGAGAGCGAAGGTCGGACGCTGACTCTTCCGGAATTACAGCTCATGGACCACTGCAAGACAGGATGCCTTTTGACGGCACCGGTGGATATGGCACTGGCAATGACAGAGAGCAGTGAAGAAGAAAAGAACCTTCTGCATGCATTTGCTGTCCATGTGGGACTGCTTTTCCAGATGACGGATGACCTTCTTGATGTGAACGGGCATCTGGATGAGATGGGGAAAATGCCGCATCAGGATGCGGCAGATCATAAGTCCACCTACGTAAGCCTTCTTGGCAAGGAGCGGACAAAGGCACTCGCAGAAGAAGAAGCAAGGCATGCCAAAGAGATACTGGGAAGGGTCGATCGGGACACAAGCCTTCTCACAGAACTTGTGGATATGCTGCTGGTACGCACGAAGTAGAGGAAATATATGGGAAATCAGAAGGTCAAGAAAGAACGGCTGGATGTCATGCTCGTAGAGCAGGGCTTTTTCGACAGCCGGGAGAATGCGAAACGGCATATCATGGCAGGCATCATCCTTGTCAATGATGTGCCTGTCGATAAAGCGGGGACGAAGATCCCTGTGGATGCAAAGCTCCGGATCAAAGGACATGTGATGCCGTATGTGGGTCGCGGCGGCTACAAGCTGGAGAAAGCGATCAAGACATTCGGCATCGATATGAAGGGAAAGGTCATGGCGGACATCGGTGCCTCTACCGGCGGCTTCACTGACTGTGCATTGCAGAATGGTGCGGCGAAGGTCTTTGCTATCGATGTCGGGACCAATCAGCTCGACTGGAAGCTCCGTTCTCATCCGCAGGTCGTCAATATGGAAAAGACGAACATCAAAGTCGTGACAGAAGAGATGTTGGGAGAAAAGGTCGATCTCGTTTCGACAGATGTATCTTTCATATCCGTCCTGAAGATCATTCCGGCGGTAAGATCCATCCTGAAGGAGGATGGTGCGATGGCGATCCTGATCAAGCCGCAGTTTGAAGCCGGCAGGGACAAGGTGGGAAAAGGCGGCATCGTGAGAGAAAAAGACATCCATGAAGAGGTCATTTTGGATACTCTCACTGCTTTCGAAGAAGAAGGATTCCACTGCTGGGATCTGACGTTTTCGCCCATCAAAGGCGGTTCAGGGAATATTGAGTTTCTAGCCTATCTGAAGTGGAAAAAGCCACAGGAAGCGATCAGTGAAGAACGGATCCGTCAGGTGGTCGAAGAGGCACATGAGACTTTGAAAAAATAGGTGTAGAACCATACATTATAACGATAATAGACGAGGCGGTGATTTCATTGCGATTTGCCATTTTTCCGAATTTGGGGAAAGAGAAGCTCTTTACCTTTCTGCCCGAGCTTCTTGGGATGATAGAAGAAAGAAAGTCGAGCGCACTGCTGCCGCTTTCTATGAAAGAAGGACTGGAAGCGGGCGGTATCAAGGGGGCTTCTTATGGCAGCATCGATGAGCTGGGAAATTGTGACTGCCTGCTCTCCATCGGCGGCGACGGCTCCTTCCTGGGAGCGGCGCGTACGTTTCGGGACTATCCCATCCTGATGGCAGGGATCCACTTGGGTGAGCTGGGATTTCTGAACAGCATCACCGTCGAAGATGCTGCGCTGCGTCTGGACCAGATCCTTGCGCGGCATTATACCGAAGAGTCGCGGCTGTTTTTGGACTCTATCCTGAAGCATGAGGATGGCAGTCAGGAATGGCTGACCAGCGTACTGAATGATGTTGTCATCGGGCATAACGAGATCGGGCAGCTGGCACGGCTGAATCTTTCCGTCAACGGGCATCTGATCCAGGAATATGCTTCTGACGGACTCATCGTTTCTTCGCCGACCGGGTCTACCGGTTATGCTCTTTCCTGCGGCGGTCCGGTCATGGGGCCTGTCGATGACCGTATGATCGTGATCCCTATCTGCGCGCATACGCTGCAGCGCTTCGCCATCGTCTTGAAATGCAGTGATACGGTAGAAGTCACTGCTCCGCCGCGGGAGAAGAATCTCCGTATTTCGCTCGATGGCAGCGAATCCTGTCCTTTCAAGACGACAGACCGGCTTTTCATCAAAGGAGCCAATAAGCCGATCCGTTTTATTCGCTTTGCCGACCAGGATTTCTTCGGGACGATCACAAAGAAGCTCGTCAGGAAGATTTATGAGACGGTGTAGAAAAGGGCTTGGGGTTTGTCCCAGAGACTAAGTTTGAAAGCGGGGATGATTAGTAGCTAGGGATTAGTGACTAGGGATTAGGAGTCTCAACTGACTGGTGACTTGAATACTACTATGGGGCATCGCCCCATATATACTTCGCGGCGAAGCCGCCACCTTCATTCCTCATTCCTTATTTGAGCAGAGCTTTCATCCACAGTCAAAGGGCAGCACACTCCAAGGGCTGCCCCTCCCTTTTTTCTAAGATGTCAAAAAAATATTTGACATCTATTTTTATTTCTGATAAAATAATCAAGTCATTGTACAAGGTGCCATGACGCAACCGCACGGAGACGGCTCCGTAAATGCTTTCGCAAGCTGCCATATTCGGCGAGTATAGTAAAGAGGAGGTGCACACATGTACGCAATTATCAAAACCGGTGGTAAACAGTACTGCGTTGAAGAAGGCAAAGTCATTACCATTGAAAAACTGGACGTTGAAGCAGGCGCAGAAGTAGCTTTTGATGAAGTTCTTCTCGTATCCGGCGACAGCGTAAAGATCGGTCAGCCAACCGTTGCAGGCGCAAAGGTTACTGGCAAGGTTCTGGAACAGGGTAAAGGCGCTAAGATTCGTATTTTCAAATACAAAGCTAAGTCCAACTACCGTCGTCGCCAGGGTCATCGTCAGCCTTTCACCAAGGTTCAGATCGAAAAGATCGAAGGCTAATGATTACCGCAAGACTACACTTAGTCGAAGGGCTCTATCAGGGATTTACCATTACCGGCCATGCCGATGGGGCGAGGGAAGATAATGAGTACGATCTCATCTGTGCAGCGGTGTCAGCGATCACACTGACGATTGCTGCCGGATTGCAGGATATCCTGCAGATGGATGGGACTTTTGATTCGAAATCCGGCTTCATGAATGTGGATCTTCAGTCGCATGCGAATGAAAAGAGCCAGATTCTGATAGAAACCATGGTTCATGGTTTGGAAGCCATTCAGGAGCAGTATCCTGATAAACTTAAAATTATAACGGCAAAGGGGTGAATTACATGTTACTGTTTGATCTTCAGTTATTCGCTCATAAAAAAGGTGTTTCCAGCACAAAGAACGGCCGCGACTCCAATGCGCAGCGCCTGGGAACCAAAATGCACGCAGGTCAGATCGCTAAACCTGGCAACATCATCGTTCGCCAGAGAGGCACCCATCTCCATCCGGGTCTGAACGTTAAGATTGGCAAGGACGATACGCTCTTTGCAGTCGCAGAAGGCAGAGTTGCTTTCGAACGTCTCGGCAGAGATAAGAGACAGGTCAGCGTTTATCCTGTAGGTGAATAATCTAAACATAAAGAGCTGTACTCGAAAGAGTACGGCTTTTTTATTTTGAAAAATCAGGGGCGAAACAGTGACTATGAGTTTATGAAGCTCAATAGGAAGGACGCGGCAAGGAAGCAAGCGCTCTTTTTGATGAGCGCAGCGAAGCTGCCCAAAGGCCCAGCGGACCTTTGAAGCCTTCGAATCCGCTGCACATGGTCTCTGATCCACGGTCCTTCTTTCCAGGATACTCAGATCTCATCAAATGATGTAACTATCGAAATTCGCCTATTGACGCATTTTCATTTTTATACTACCATTGACTTAAATCTATTCAAAAGCGGTGGGGGGTCTGTGTCCTCACTTGCGATAAAGGAGGAGTCAGAATGATTCGTGTATTAGTGAATGGGGCTGCAGGACGCATGGGCAGCGAGGTCGTCCGCTCAGTCCTTGCAGAAGATGGTCTGGAGCTTTGCGGCGGCGTCGATATCGGTGCAGCTGGCAAAGATCTGGGAGAAGTGATCGGTATCGGACACAATGGGATGACCATTGACAAGACGCTGGAAGAAGCATTTGCCAAGGGCAAGCCGGATGTGATCGTTGATTTCACCAGTCCGAAGGTCATTTATGAAAATGCAAAGTATGTCCTTGAAAATGGGGTCAATATCGTCATCGGAACGACCGGTCTCACAGCGAAGCAGAGAGAGGAACTCGCTGGCATTGCCGAAAAGACAGGCGCCAATGGACTTGTTGCGCCGAATTTCTCTCTGGGCGCTGTCCTTCTGATGAAGGTATCGGCTGAGATCTCCAAATACATGCCGAATGCAGAAATCATCGAGCTCCATCACAATCATAAATATGATGCTCCTTCCGGCACAGCGAAGCTGACTGCCGAAAAAATGGCAGCTGCCCGCACCATGGAACCGGAAGCGGATGAAACAAAGGAAAGCCTGCCCGGCGTTCGCGGCGGCAAATACGAAGGGATCACCATTCACTCTGTCCGCCTCCCCGGCTATGTGGCACATCAGGAAGTCCTCTTTGGCGGTTATGGGGAGATCCTGACACTGCGTCATGATTCTCTGGATCGCAAATCCTTTATGCCGGGCGTCATGCTTGCCTGCAAAAAGTGCATGACGGTCAAAGGCTTTGTTTATGGGCTTGAAAATTATTTGGAATGAGGTGCTTGACTATGAGTAAACTCCCGCGCGTCGCCGTCCTTGGTGCTACTGGTGCCGTCGGACAGGAATTTATCCGTCTGTTTGAAGAAAGAAATTTCCAGTTCGCTTCCCTGAAGCTTCTGGCCTCCAAACGCAGTGCAGGCAAGAAGCTCATGGTCTGCGGCAAGGAATATACGGTAGAGGAAGCCAAGCCCGAATCTTTTGAAAACATTGATGTGGCTCTTTTTGCAGGCGGCAGCATCAGCAAGACGCTGGCACCGGAAGCAGCCAAACGCGGTGCTGTAGTCATTGATAACTCCTCCACCTTCCGCATGGATCCGGAAGTACCGCTCGTCATTCCGGAGATCAATCCGGAGGATATTGCAAAGCACAAAGGCATCATCGCAAATCCGAACTGCTCCACCATCATCATGCTGATGGCACTGAAGCCGATTTATGACCTTTCCCGCATCAAACGCATCGTTGTCAGCACCTATCAGGCGGTATCCGGTGCGGGCAAAGAAGGCATCGATGAGCTCTATGAAGAAGCTGCCGCTTTTTCTAAAGGCGAGAATTATGAACCGAAGATCCTTCCGTCGGCCAGCCTCCCGAAACATTACCAGATCGCATACAATCTGATCCCGCAGATCGATATCTTCCTTGATAATGACTACACCAAGGAAGAAATGAAGATGGTGAATGAAACTCATAAGATCATGCATGATGCGGAGATCGGCATCACCCCAACCGCTGTTCGTGTGCCTGTCGCAAGAAGCCATGCGGAGTCTATCTATGTAGAAACCGAAGAGCCGCTCACCGTCGAACAGGTGAAGAAAGCGATCGAAGACTTCGAGGGCGCTGAACTGGTCGATGACGTAAAGAATATGATCTACCCCATGCCTCTTGATACCTCTGATAAAACAGATGTAGCTGTCGGTCGTATCCGCAAGGATCTCGTGAATCCGAATGGCATCAACCTCTGGGTGTCCGGCGATCAGATCAGAAAAGGCGCAGCGCTCAATACCCTGCAGATCGCAGAATATATGATCGCGCATGATATGTTATAAAAATGGTTGATGGGTTCAGGGTTAGCCCCGGGGACGTTCTGTCCCTTGATTGTGAATGAAAGCTTTGCTCGAATGAGGAATGAAGGTGGCGGCTTCGCCGCGAATATATATGGGGCGATGCCCGAAAGTGGCATTGAAGTCACTAGTCACCAGTCACTTCTAATCCCTAATCCCTAATCCCTAGCCACTAATCCCTAGTTCAAAGATAAAGATCCAAAGGAGATATAACTATGGCAACTGCTCAGTTTGGCCGCGTCATTACGGCTATGATCACTCCATTCACAGAAGACGGTGCTGTCGACTACGAAAGTGCTGTCGCACTCGCAAAGCATCTTGTCGCTCATGGCTCTGAGGGCCTCCTTGTCGGTGGAACCACCGGCGAAGGTGCTACCATGACTGCAGAAGAAAAGCTGAAACTGTATACCCTTATCGTAGATGCTGTCGGCAAACGCGGTGAAGGCAAGAAAGTGCCTGTCATGGGCAATATCGGTACCATCAGCACCGCAGATACCATTGCATTCGGCAACAAAGCCAAGGAAACTGGCATTGACTGCGCGCTGGTGATCGTTCCTTTCTATGTCAAACCGAACCAGGAAGGGATGTACCAGCACTTCACGGCTGTCGCTAAAGGCGTAGATCTGCCGCTCGTTCTTTACAACGTACCGGGCAGAACCGGCGTGTCTATCCAGCCGGAAACCATCAAGAGAGTCGTGGATGAATGCCCGAATGTCGTCGGCATCAAAGATGCAACCGGCAACTGGGATCAGGTCACCAAGGAAAAAGCGCTTCTTCCGGAAGACTTCATGATCTACAGCGGTGATGATGCATTCACACTGCCTGTTCTTCTTGCCGGTGGCGTAGGCATTATTTCCGTTTCCGCGCATGTCATCGGGGATGATATGCTCGCTATGGTGGATGCTTTCGAAAAAGGCGATCTTGAAAAAGCCAGAGAGCTGCACCTCAAGATGTATGAGATCAACAAAGGCATGTTCTTCACGGCAAGCCCGACTCCTGTCAAAACGGCTACAAATCTGGTCGGCCAGCCTGGCGGACATTTCCGTCTGCCGATGGTCGAACCGACTGAAGCAGAAAAGGCAAAGGTACGTCAGATGCTTGAAAATTACGGCGGTCTGCTGTAAGAGAGCAGCTTCGTGAAATAGCGCAAACCAAAAGCCGGAATCCGAACGGATTCCGGCTTTTGGCATGCTGGGCAGAAAGGAGAGCGAAGGACTTGGAAACTAAACGACTAAAATGGCGTAGAAAATCTTTTTAGTCGTTTAGTCTTCAAGTGGGATCTCCGGAGTTTTCTTCCACTTTCGCATCTGCTCGATATTTGACAGAGAAGAAAATAAAGACGAGAAGAGCGCAGGTGAAGGACGCGAGACTTGTAAGCTGCGCGCTCTTGAGACCGAAGGCCAGACGGCCATAGTCACCGCGGAAGAATTCCAAAAAGAAGCGAAGCAGTGAGTAGAGCATGATGTAGAGACAGAAGGTCGTGCCGCGGGCATGTTTGAAGCAGGCATACCACAGGAGCAGTCCCAGAATGATGAGATCGCCCTGACACTCCCAGACCTCGGCAGGCCAGAGAGGCTGTGCGCCGTAGGTGCGGTAGGCAAGAGTGGTATCAGGATAAAGAATACCGAAATTGGCGCCCGTCGGATGACCGAAGGCATCACCATTCATGAAGTTTGCGATACGTCCGATGGCCTGTCCGAAAATGATGGCGGGCGTCACGGTATCAGCAAAGGGCAGGACTGGTATCTTGTGCTTTCTGAGATAAAAATAGGCAGCCACGCAGGCAAAGATGACGCCTCCCTGGATGGCCATGCCGCCCTGCCACACGTAGGGAATCTCAAGCAGATGATCATGGTAGTAGTCCCAGTCAAAGAAGAAGACATCCCAGAGACGTCCGCCGATGATGCCGACAAAGGCGATGGTGATGCCGAGATCAAAGACCTGCTCATGCCAGCCGCGGCCGTCCTTCTTCAAAAGGTAGTAGGCCATGATGCATCCGAAGATGATGCCCAGGGAAAAAAAGATCCCATAAAAACGGATCGGAAATCCACCGATGAAAGTGACATATTGATGCATGAAACTTGCTCCTTTTTTTATGAGTAGCTGGTGACTAGTAGCTGGTGACTAGTAGTTGGTGACTAGTAGCTGGTGACTAGTAGCTGGTGACTAGTAGCTGGGGATTAGTAGCTGGGGATTAGGGATGAGTGACTAGTGACTGGTGCCTTGAATATGACTTTCGGGCATCGCTCCGTTTTCGTCATCCTGAGCGGAGAAAAACGACGTTTATTCGGATAGCCTCAGCCAGAACTGATGTGATCTGAGTCGAAGGATCTCGGCGAAGCCGCCACATCGTCCGTTGAACCCATTGAACCTGTTGAACCCGTTGAACCTGTTTCTCAAACAAGCAAAGGGGAGCACGCCTCGTGGGCTAGACCCGAACCGTCACACCTTTATATTCTTTTTATTATACAACAGCCGTAAAGTATGCCCAAACGGAATGGCAACCTTTTGAAAAACTTTTTTCTGTGAAATAGAGTCTCATAAAATACCGGATATTTTCATATTGAGCTAAAACCCAACTAATAATAGAAAAATCTATACATATAGGGGGTATAGGTAAACGCATAGAAAGTTCGATTTCCTCATAGAGGACTAATGCGGTAAATGAGAATTGGAAAAATTCATAAACATCAGTAAAATCAAGTAAAATAGGATATGATTATGATCTATTCTCAAATAAAATGGAAGAATATCAGGGAATTGAAAATTTCAAAAGTACTTAAAAACTAATAATTTTATCGTTTTTTTGAAAGAAAGGACTTGAAATCCTAGAAAGCTATGGTATTATACTCATATAAGGAAAATAACTTCTAATGACTATTTACTTTTGCATAGCTGCGGGTTCAATAATAATAACAATACCCCACCAAAAATAATAACAAAGCTGTGCGATTGGATTTCCTTTTTCTTTTTACTTGCTATGGGAGGAACTTCATAATGAGAAACTGTGTATTAATCATCGAACATGATCCGAGTGTCAGCCGTTTCATGCAGCTCAAGCTGGAAGAGGAAGGCTTCAGCTGCCTCATTGATAATACGGGAGAGGCGGCTGTTGATCTGGCAGGTCAGCGTCAGGTGGACCTGATCCTTCTGGATCCGGATGAACCACTGAAAGGCGGCCATGAGATTCTGGGAAAGGTGAGAGAGATCAGCTCTCTGCCGATCATCTACCTGTCTTCCGATACATCTGTCGATGCGAAGGTCGAAGCTCTGAATGCCGGTGCCGATGATTATATGACAAAGCCATATGCTACCAAGGAACTGATCGCTCGCATCCATTCTGCGCTGCGCCGCCACGAAGAACCGAAAATTATCGTGGACCCGGCTTTCACGATCGGTGATCTCTCCATCTATCCGGAACGTCATGAAGTACGTGCCAGTGATGAAGTTGTCGATCTCACAAAGAAAGAATTTGATCTGCTCCTTTTCCTGGCCAAGAATAAAAACCGCGTACTGAAAAGAGAAGAGATTCTGGAAAAGGTCTGGGGCTATGGCTATGCAGGAAAGACGAATATCGTGGACGTTTATGTCCGCTATCTGCGCAGCAAGATCGATGAAAAAGTCGGCAAGAAATACATCCATACCGTTCGTGGCATCGGCTACGTAGCTAGAGACTGATATGATCCGTCAAGTCATTGTCGTAGAAGGTAAATCGGATATCGCTCGTGTGAGCCATGCCGTAGAAGCTGATATGATCGCCACGGAAGGCTTTGGTATCCGTCGAGAAACATTGGAACAGATCCGCCTCGCTTATGAAAAGCGGGGCATTATCATCCTGACGGATCCCGATGGTCCGGGAGAACGCATCCGTCAGCGACTGACCCGTCTTTTCCCGAAGGCGCTTCACGCCTTCGTGCCGAAGTCAGAAGCCTCCACAGAAAATGATGTCGGGATAGAAGACGCTTCGCCCGAGTCCATCCGAAAGGCGCTGTCCTGTCTCCGTGTCCAATATCAGGAAGACTCGGAGGAGTTTTCCATGGAAGATATTTTTGCGGCAGGTCTTACAGGCAGGCCGGATTCTTCTGAAAAAAGAGCCAGAGTCGGTGCGCTCCTTGGTATCGGCTATGGGAATGGGAAACAGTTTTTGAAACGGCTGAATCATTTCGGCATTACTCGCAGCGAGTGGGAAAAGGCATTGGAAGCATGCCAGAAGGAGCCGACATGTTAGACGCCAATTTAGCAGATCGTAAAGTCGTCCAGTATGTGATGAACCGCTTCGGTATCCACGCGAAGCACCGCCTGGGGCAGAACTTTCTCATCCGACCCGATGTCGTTGCTGCCATCGCAGAGGCTGCTGAACTCAGCGATGGGACGCCCGTCATGGAGATCGGAGCCGGTATCGGCACTCTGACGCAGGCACTCGCGGAGACCGGCGCGGATGTGACAGCCTTCGAGCTGGATCAGAGCTTGAAGCGCGTCCTCGATCATACACTGGAACATTATAAAAATATTCATATCATCTATGAGGACGTGCTGAAAGCCGACCTCAAGACCATTCTGGGAGAAAGGGACTGGCACTGCGCGGCGAACCTGCCGTACTATGTGACCACGCCGATCCTTCTGACGTTCATTCAGTCAGGACTTCCCATTTCTCTCTTCGTATTCATGATGCAGAAGGAAGTGGCAGACCGCATCCTGGCTGCGCCCGGCTCGAAGGACTACGGTGCTTTGACACTTGCGGTACAGTTTGACTGCACGGCAGAGCGTGTCATCGACATCCCGCCGACCGCCTTCATCCCGCGCCCGCAGGTCACGTCGACGGTGCTCAAGATTCGCCGCCGCGAGAGACCGGCAGTCGAGGTGAAGGATAGAAAGCTCTTCTTCAGCCTCGTCAAGATGGGCTTCGGCCAGCGCCGCAAAGTCTTCACAAATGCGATGAAAGCAGGCGGCATCTCTGCCGATATGGTGAAGGCGATCCTCGAAAAAGCGGATATCGACGGTTCCCGTCGCGGAGAGACCTTCTCCATGGAAGAGTATGGCCGCATGGCAGATGCATGGTATGAATTGATCCATGAATAAGAAAAGTCCTACTGATGTGTGATATGATCCCCCTAAAGCAGACAAGGTAAATAACCAAACTGCTTTAGGGGGATTTTTTTTATGGCCCAAAGGAAACATTCAGCAGACAGGATTAACAAAACAGGAAAAGACCACGGCTATTTGGTTTGATGAAAAAGAGCCGATAATCCATGTCCGCACCCACAACACAGATTTGAAAAACAGGCTGACAAAATACAGCCACCGTTACCCAGCTATCTGTAAGCTGACGGACGATGACCCCGAAATCGGTTGCAAGGAATTTGAAATTGAAAAAGGTCGCTTCTCTTTTTGTCTGACTGCCCCATACAACGAGGAACGCAGGCAAAAAGCAAGCGAGAACGCCAAGCAAAACGGTTTCAATGTTCAGACAATGATGTAGCATTTTTGTGGGGGTGTGTTAGAGGTATCGAAATCAATCTAAAAATAAAGGAAATAGTATTGATACAAGGATGTTGTTGCAGGATAATAAATTATCCTATTTGTGTTAGAAATAGCAGGCGCTTTGAACAGGAGTATTGGTTATATGCTAAAAAACAATATTGAAGTAGATGTAAAAGTGAAATGCATAGAGACTGGATTTACACAAGCACAGCTTGCAGATATAATTGGAACAACAGGTCAATATGTAAATCGTATTATCAAAAAGCAAGATGGCGTTGTAAATAAGACCTTTGTGCAGATGCTTGAAGCACTTGGATATGATATTGAATTGACCTATGTAAAGAAGATTGAGTGAAGCAATAAATTGTTCCGTAGGAGTCTATATGCTTTGTTATAATAATGCCATCTACTATTATATACGCCGAAAGGAAGATCAAACTATGGCAAAGGAAAATGCTATTCTTGATAAAGAAGAACAGTTAAATGAAGATTTGGCAGAATCATTTGATTTTGATGCATTGGAGGAAAAACTTCAAAATCAATTGGAAGAAGAAATTGCAGATATGCAGTTTCTTGCAGAAGAAAAAGAAAAAATCGGAAGTCCAGATAATCTCGGCAATGTCATCATGGATGTTGTATGGGAACAATTCATAAACCAAGTAGCGGTTACGGCGGGCGAGGATTTCATTGAAGAAAACCGAGGGCTGCATCTTGATTTGAGAAACGAGGCTCATATCCAAACTGCAGAAAATTTTGCAGAAGGTAAGATTGCAACGCATAATACTGAAATTGATTACCAACAGAGATACGATGATTGGCAAAGCAATTTTCAAAAGGATCCTAATATAGAACATAAAACAAGTAATTATAGATACAACGAAGATCAACAAGTATGGGAAAAACACGATACGAGAAGTGACTCTTGGAAGGTAGTGTTGAATAAAGACGCTCGTGCAGATTTTGATAAAGGCAGACCTACGGGCAATAATACAGCAAATACAAATATGGATCACACTGTTTCAGCGGGTGAGATAATTCGTGACCCAGCAGCAAATGCACACATGACCCGTGAGGAGCAGATCGCCTTTGCTAACAGCGAGAAAAACCTTAATTTAATGGATTCAGCAGCCAATCAGTCAAAAGGCGATTCTACAATGTCTGAATTTCTGGACAGCGAAAGAGATGGAAAGAAAGCTGCAGAACGCTTTAACATAGACGAGGAAGAGCTTCGCAAGAAGGATGCAGAAGCTCGTGAAGAGTACGAAAGACAGAAAAAAGAGGCAGAGCAAAAGTCTATCAGAGCTGGAAAAAAATCACAAAAAGAAGAGGCTTTCCGTATTAGTGGAAAGGCACTCCGTGCAGTGCTTATGCAGTTGTTGGCTGAACTTTTAAGAGAAATCATTGCGAAGTTAGTCAAATGGTTTAAGTCACCCAAGAAAACACTGGGCACTCTGTGGGATGGCTTAAGAGAAGCAATCCACTCTTTTATCGGCAAGATGAAACAACATCTTATCAATGCGGGCAATACGCTATTCACAACAGTTGCAACAGCAATTTTGGGACCGATTGTGGGTACCATTAAGAAAGTGTGGATTATGCTAAAACAGGGATGGAGTTCCCTGAAAAAAGCCATTACATATATTAAGGATCCTGCAAATAGAGGAAAGCCTATCAGCAGACTGCTGATGGAAGTTGGAAAAATTGTAATTGCAGGCATGACCAGCATAGGGGCAATGGCACTTGGAGAAGTGATTGAAAAAGGTTTGATGACCATTCCCATCTTCGCTTTTGAGATTCCCCTGCTCGGCAGTCTGGGAAATATTTTGGGTATTTTCCTTGGTGCGGCTGTTGCCGGTATAATTGGTGCAATAGCAATTAATATTATCGAGAAACAGATCGAAAAGAGCATGAAACATGAAAATGTTGATGCACAGATAAAGAAAGGCAATGAAATATTAAGAACACAGCATCAGTTGCAGGCTGTTAATGAGGTGAAACTCAGCCATGCCAAAGCGGAAGCGGCACAAAATATTCGTGACCGCCATGTGGCTGCTGCTAATATGATGGCTGATTCCATCGAAGCTATTAGGGAAAATTGTGCAACCACAGAAAGTATTGATAATACTTTCGATGATATTGATAAATTGTTTGATGAACTGGAGGAGTGATGGTATGAAAAAATTTTTATATGTTGTCGGTGCGGGGGTGTTCGTTGGTGCAGTCGCTACTACATTCTATTTTTTGAATAGTAAGAAAAAGAAACCATCCGAGAAGGCTTATGAATATAAAAGTTTTAATGACAAAGTTGAAGAAGATGAGTCTTTAACAGATGTCACTATTGCTCAGGATAAGCCGATGTATGAGAATGTTAAGAGTTCTGCCATTGGAAGTATGTATTCCAGACATGAAGGTGCAGCCACCATCATGAGTGATTCGGTTGATGCGATTCGTGAAAACATCAAGGTGTCTGAACGTACAAATGATGAAATCGATGATATTTCTGCCGAGTTAAACGGAATGATAAGTGAGGATTAAAGATGGGCGAATTGATTATACAATATCATGATTTTGAAAATGCTAAAGATGAAATAAAGAAATTCTCTGAACAAACCAAAACAGATTTGGACTTGAAAAGAGTTGATGATTCTAAAGGCGTTGGAGAATTTTTTGGCGACGTGCTTTGTGGGCGTGGAATTGGAATAGATCACTTGGTTAAAGGCGAAGAGCTAAATGAATTAACGACTCAAATTCAAACACACTTGCACAGCATCAATAATACCCAAATCAAATTGATTAAAGAATTTGGACAGGTATATAGTGCTTTGGAGGCATTGGACAAGGACTATATCCAAGCTATTTTGGTTTCTATTAAGGCAACCGAAGAAACAAGTGAAAGTATTCAAAAAACTCAAGAGCAGATTAAGAAGATCGTTGAAAATCAAAGAAAAACTCTTGAGAAACTCAAGATGTTCAAGCAGAAACTAGATGGTTATACTCACTTGGGGGATATTGATAAAATATGGAGTGACTGTCAAAAATGGCATAAAGATATGGCATCACTCACAAAGGAAATTTCTACGGCTACAGAACTCAACAAAGACAACATCAAAAGGATTGATGTATTAAGGACTGCCCTGACTTCGACTGAAAAGAAAACAGAGGATTTGTCAACACACTTCTCACAAATGATAGAAAAATTAGAATCTATCACTGCATTTACAAGTGCCTTGGAGAAAGTCACACATTTGCAAGATGTCGATGAAATGTGGGAGTCTCTTGTTACCGCACATAGTTCATTAGAAAGTATCGGCAGTAATATCGAAGTGTTGCAAAGAGAATCGGATAAACACCAAGAAGAAATAAATAAGATTTTTACTTTTGTAGAACAGGTATCTTCTCTTGAACACTTGATGGATGTGGACAGTACATGGGCTACCGTTAAGGAGCATTCTGAGCAACTGACTGATATGGAAAAACAGAATGAAGCTATTGCGGCTTCTGTTCAGCAAAGTAAGGAAGATGTAGAGGTTAAAATTGCAGAAGCCAACAATGCAATTTCTTCTTTAACCCAAAAGATCAAATATGCATATTGGATTGCTGGAGGAGCTGCTGGCTTGGCAATAATTGAGCTGATTTTGCTTATGGTGTAAAGGTGATATGATGAACAAATATAGTCAAGCCCTTGTTAAAAACGCATCGAAATTAGATGCATTAACAGATGCCTGTGGAGAAATAACAAAATTGGCAACTGCCATTGTCGAGGAGCACAATAAGGGTGATACCATTTCCCTTTTGAAAAAAATATCTGAAGCAGTCGACAATCCTAATTATCAGATCGAGGTTAAACGAATAGCTCAACTTATCAATTCCAGTTTGATTGAATTTTATGGTTACTCCACTATAAAGAGCATTTGTCAATCAACTACGGATGTAGCTGACGATACAAGAACACTTCAAGACTTATTGGATGAATTGAACGCTCTTGTTGGATTAGAAAAAGTTAAAAGCAAAGTTCAAGATTTGATTGTGTATCAAAAGATTCAGAAGATGCGTCGAGAGCAAAATCTTCATTCTGCTAAAAATACATTACATCTTGCTTTTACGGGAAACCCCGGAACAGGAAAAACTACAGTTGCTCGAATTGTTGGTAGAATTTACAAACAAATCGGATTGCTTTCAAAGGGGCATTTTGTTGAGGTTTCGAGAACAGATCTTATTGCTGGATACCAAGGACAAACGGCATTAAAGGTAAAAAAAGTAATCGAACAAGCTAAGGGCGGAGTATTGTTCATTGATGAAGCCTACAGCATTACAGAAAATGATCACACTGATTCTTACGGTAGAGAGTGTTTGACAGAACTAACAAAGGCTTTAGAGGATTACAGAGAAGATTTGGTTGTGATTGTTGCAGGGTATACTGAACCCATGAATCAGTTTTTTGAGTCTAATCCGGGATTAAAATCTCGTTTTAATACATTTATAGAATTTAATGATTATTCCTCCAATGAACTAGACGAGATATTGGTTTCTATGTGTAAAAAAAATGATTATATCTTGACTGATGAAGTTAAGGAAAAAATACATTTCTATTTTGAACAGCAGACATCATCAAAAGATAAAAGTTTTTCTAACGGCAGATTGGTTAGAAATCTTTTTGACGACTTAGTAATGAATCATGCACGAAGAGTAATCAATGTTAAAAATCCGGGGAGAGAGGAATTGTCAACGATTAAAGTTGAAGATTTTGCTTTTGCAGACTATGAAAATGACTTAAGTGACGAATAAAATAATATCCAAGCCAAAGGCGATCAACTGTAAAAAATTGGTCGCTTTTGTTTTGCCCCTTATCAGACTGGTAAAAAGTCCTACTGATGTGATCAGTGGGACTTTTTACGTGGGAGATCATGTGTCATGAACCCTGTTGAAAAGGAGACGGCTGAGAACTTTTACGGGACCGGAGAACGCGATCATCAGCTGATGCTGCGATACGATGGAATAAGCGGATAAGGTGTGACTGCCGGAGGATATCGCCCGCCGGAGCAGAAGAGGCATGGCGACGGGGCGTATGCGGGGAAGCATCGGAGGGGAGATCCTTCCAAGCAAAAAGCTCTTTGCCGAAAAAGGCAAAGAGCTTTTTGCTTGGCGGAGCAGGTGGGATTCGAACCCACGGGCCTCGAAAGGCTAACGGATTTCGAGTCCGCCTCGTTATGACCACTTCGATACTGCTCCATAATGAAATTACTTCCGGCGATGGGTGAAAAAATCGTCCATGAGTGTCTGACATTTCTCTTTCAGAATCCCGGAAGTGATGTCCAAGGTGTGATTTGCCATACCCTCTCCGATGTGGAAGCACGAGTCAATGCCGCCATAGAGGGGATTGGCTGCGCCGTAGATCAGATGCGGGATGCGGGCATTCATAATGGCACCTGCGCACATTGGGCATGGCTCTATGGTAACATAAAGCCGCGTGTCCGTCAAACGCCATTTGGAAAGAAAATGGGAGGCGGCGCGGATGACGTTGACTTCTGCGTGGCTGGTGGGGTCGAAGGTGGCTTCGCAGCGGTTGTGGTCAGCAGCGAGTATGATGTCTTTATAGACGAGGACGGCACCGATGGGGATTTCTCCTTCGTCATAGGCTTTTTGTGCTTCTTCAAGTGCGATTTGCATATATTCCGTGTCTGTCATGGGGGGCTCCTTGAGAAATGAGAGCAGCGGATTCAAAAGGTTCAGCGGGCTAGGCAGAGATTCATGCCTGCTGCTCTTATATTTTATCATACTTGGCTTTCCCTGTTGTCGGTCAGATGCCAAGAGGCTTACAGTGTGTGATAAAAATGACTGCGTTTTACTGTTTTTTCGCATCGCACCACGTCTGTGGAAGCTGCTCAGACCGCAGAGCTTAGAGAACTGGTCAAGTCCTCCTGCCGCCTCAACAAAATTCCCATTTCCATCTTTCCTATCACTCTTGGATTGTGCTAAAATAAAGTGAAAATACCTTGAAGGTATAATGACAGAACGGAGGAGAAGAATGGAAGAAGAAAGAAAAGCTGCGAATTTTATCGAAGCAGAAATCAATAAAGATATTGAAAATCATGTCTATGCGAATGATCGGGTGCTGACGCGTTTTCCGCCGGAACCGAATGGATACCTTCACATCGGGCATGTGAAGAGCATCTGTCTCAATTTTGGCATTGGACAGAAGTATCATGGGGAGACGAATGTCCGCTTCGATGATACGAACCCGGCAAAGGAAGAGGTCGAGTATGTGAATTCCATTCTGGAGGATGTGAAGTGGCTCGGCTTCCATTGGAAGGAACCTGTCCATTATGCATCTGACTATTTTCCGCAGCTGTATGAATTCGCCTGCAAGCTGATCCGCATGGGGCTTGCGTATGTCGATGACCAGACGAGTGAGGAAATCCATGATACTCGTGGCGATCTGAAGCATCCGGGCAAGGAAAGTCCCTATAGAAACAGGAGCGTCGAAGAGAACCTGAAGCTTTTCCAGGAAATGAAGGAAGGCAAGTACAAGGATGGGGAAAAGGTGCTTCGCGCCAAGATCGATATGGCTTCGCCGAATATGGTCATGAGAGATCCGGTCATTTATCGTGTGCTGCATGCGACCCATCATAGAACGGGGGATACCTGGTGCATTTATCCGCTCTATGACTTTGCACATCCGCTCTCTGATGCCATCGAAGGGATCACGCACTCCATCTGTACGCTGGAGTTTGAAGAACGCCGTCCGCTTTACAACTGGTGCCTGCAGGCATTTGACGGGCCGGAAAAGCCGCGCCAGATCGAATTTGCCCGCCTCAACGTGACGACGATGATCACGAGCAAGAGAAAGCTCCGCAAAATGGTAGAAGCCGGCCTCGTTTCCGGCTGGGATGATCCGCGTATGCCGACCATCAGCGGGATCCGCCGCCGTGGCTACACGCCGGAGTCGCTGCGTCATTTCTGTGAGCTGGTAGGGGTCGCCAAAGCAGATAATCTCGTCGATATCGCACAGCTGGAATACTGCATTCGTGAAGACCTGAAGGCGAAAGCTCCGCGCCTCATGGTGGTCATCGATCCGGTGAAGGTCGTCCTCACCAACTATCCGGAAGGACAGATCGAAGAGATGACGATGGAGAACAATCCGGAGGATGCTTCAGCCGGAGAACGTCAGGTACCGTTTGGCAGAACTCTCTATATCGAACGGGAAGACTTTATGGAAACACCGGTGAAGAAATTCTTCCGTATGACACCAGGCAAGGAAGTCCGCCTGAAGGGGGCTTATATCGTGAAGTGTGAGGATGTCGTCAAGGATGCCCATGGCGATATCGAGGAGATCCACTGCACGGTCGACTTTGACACAAGAAGCGGTACGCCGGGAGCGGATCGCAAGGTGAAGGGGACGCTCCACTGGGTAGCCGCAGATACAGCGGTCGATGTGGAATCTCGCCTCTATGACTATCTGATCCCGCCGGATGATACGGATGATGGCCGCGATTTCATGGAGAAGGTGAATACCCACTCGCTGGAAATCAAGCACAGCAAGGCAGAGCCGGAAATCAAAAAGTACAAGGTCGGAGATCGCTTCCAGTTCCTCCGAAAAGGCTACTTCATCATCGACAAGGACAGCAGCGAGGATCATCTGGTCTGCAACCGCATCGTAGGTCTGCGTGATACTTGGGCAAAGCTCGCTAAGAAGAACGGCTGATATGAAGATGTGGAAACGCGTTTGCGCCGGACTTCTCGTGGCTGCCCTGCTGCCGATCTCCTCTCTGGCAGCGGAGAAGCTGGATCTCAAAGGCATCGGGCGGATGACGGTGCCAAAGAATGTGACCTTTGAAAAAGGGGCGCAGGAGGCACTGCCCTTCCTGCCGGCAGGTGGGACAGAGCGATTCTTTTTGCGGCGCGGGATGACAGGTGGTGTATATTACACGATGACCTATGCGGATCCTCCGGATTTCAGCTATGGCTGGGCGATGTCGCATAAGCTCGGTGTGTCTTATCTTCTCGGCATCGGAGCGGTGAGTCATAAGGATGATCCGGCGGAAGCACAGCTGGATCTCATTGCAGCCGATCTCAATGAAAGGCTGATAGAGTCCGGAGCATCTTTTGATGGCGAAGCACCTTTGGTAAAAAGCAAGGATAAGAAGCATCTTCGCTATGAGGGCTCTGTCGTCATCACGACGAAGGAAAAAGATGTCACATACCATGAGGCGTATCAGATCGTCCTTGCCTGTGATGGTTATTTCACAACGCTCGGTATCATCAATACAGATGCGGATCAGAAAGAGCTTACCGCGGCGGTAAAGACAATGGTGCAGAAGAGAAAACTCCCTGAAAAGGTGAAGCTGCTCGATCTGGCAAAACGAGGGACATCCCTGACAGAGTGGGAGTGAATGGAAGCATTACTTCTCCGGAGCGTTCCTGCCGCCAACATCACCATTGACAAGGTGACCTTAAACATTTAATATGTAAGTGTAGTAAATTCAGGGAAACATGGATGTCATTGCGGTATCAGGTTTCTCAGATGTACTGGTATGTAATAGGAGGAATTCCAAATGGCAAAAGTAGCAATCGTATACTGGTCCGGTTCCGGCAACACAGAAGCTATGGCCCAGGCTGTAGAAGAAGGCGCCAAGGCAGCTGGCGCAGAAACGACCCTTTCTTTCGTTTCTGACACCACGGCTTCCGATGTAGCAGCTTTCGATCACATCATCCTTGGCTGCCCGGCTATGGGTAATGAAGAACTGGAAGAATATGAATTCGAACCATTCTTCGCAGAACTGCTTCCACAGCTGAAAGGTAAAGTTGTTGGTATTTTCGGCTCCTACGCTTGGAATCAGGGCGACTGGATCGAAACCTGGAAACAGCGTTTTACCGATGAAGGCATCGAACTCGCTGCTGAACCGGTCAAAGCTTACAGCTATCCGGACGATGATGCACTGGCAGCTTGCAAAGCTCTTGGCGAAACCGTTGCTAAAGCGTAATGACTATATAAAAAAGGGCGTTCCGAGGAGCGCTCTTTTTTTGTAGAAGAAGGGAAATGAGAGCTTCTTGCAAATGGCGACAGGCTCTCCCTTCACATTTCTATTTGGATCAGCGTTTCCTTACATTTTCGCAAAATCTCATGAGACGTGGGGATGGTGGATGCAGTCATTCCCCGGTGAGGAGGTCAAGATGGGACAGAAAGTAGCGATCATTTTTTATTCTGCGACAGGGAATACGGAAGCTATGGCAGAGGCTGTCGCAGTCGGTGCTAAAAAGGCAGGAGCTGATGTGCTGCTGGCGCCGGTATCTGATGTGGATCCGGTGGCGATCGGCAACACCTGCCATCGGATCATTTTGGGCTGTTCGGCCTGGGGGGTAGAGGTTATCGAAGAGGCACAGATGAAGCCCTTCTGTGATAAGTTGAAGCCCTATCTCAAGGGAAAGATCATGGGCATCTTCGGCTCGTGTGGCTGGAGCCGCGGCGCATGGCTGAATTCTTGGTACAATGAGCTGCACTTTGCCGGAGCCAGATTCCCGGCGCATCCGCTCCTCGCGTATGGCTACCCGGATGAGACAGCACTCAAGAATTGCGAAGAGCTCGGGAAAGCAGTGGCAGAGGCGGAGGAATGACTGGAGACTAGGAGACGTCAGATTCTTGTGTCGTCATTTCGAGCGATAGCGAGAAATCTTTGTCATTCGCGATTAGGCGGGTGATGTTTGGCTCTCCCAAACGGGAAACCCGCCATCCCCAGTTTAATGTAAGGGAATTGTTAGCGCTCGAGCACCTTGCTTCCCCCTTCGGACGCCGCCCCCGTTGAAACTGTGCAACCTATTTCCACGCATAGAATCAAACAACCAAACAACCAACCAACAAAATAATCGAAAGGACGAGAACCAATGAATTGGGACAATAAATTTGCCAGCGATGTGAAAGCGGTACCATTTTCCGGTATCCGTAAATTTTTCGATCTGGCCAGCTCTATGAAAGATGTGATCTCTCTGGGTGTCGGTGAGCCGGATTATGCGGCTCCTGATAAGGTCATCCATGCCTGCATTGACAGTCTGAAGAGAAAAGAAACGTCTTATACGTCGAACTGGGGACTTCTTGAGCTCCGTGAAGAGATCGCCAAGCTTTTTGCAAAGCGCTATGGGCTGACCTATGATCCGAAGGATGAGATCATGGTGACCGTCGGTGTTTCAGAAGCCATCGGCCTTGTCATGACGACTTTCTTGAATCCGGGAGACGAAGTGCTGATCCCTGATCCTGCCTACCTGGCGTATCCGGCCTGCGTTTCTATTGCGCACGGCGTACCGGTCCTGGTACCGACCTATGCGAAGGATGAATTCCGCCTCACGGTAGAAGAACTCGAAAAGAAAGTCACGCCAAAGACGAAGGCCATCCTGATCGGATATCCGAATAATCCGACCGGAACGATCATGGACAGAGCGTCTCTGGAAAAGGTCGCGGCTTTTGCCAAAGCACATGACCTCATCGTCATCGCGGATGAAATCTACTGCGATCTGACGTATGAAGGGCAGCATACCTGCTTCGCTTCGTTGCCTGACATGCAGGAACGCACGATCGTCTTGAATGGTTTCTCCAAGTCTTATGCGATGACGGGTCTTCGTATCGGCTACGTTTGCGCTCCACGGGAAGCACTCGAGGAGATCTACAAGGTACATCAGTATGAGATCCTCTGCGCTTCCACGACCAGCCAGTATGGTGCGATCGAAGCACTCAGAAATTGTGATGATGATGTAAAAGCTATGTTTGAGGAATATGCGGCCCGCCGTGAAATGATCTATCAGGGGCTGGTGGATATCGGTCTGACAGTCTTCAAACCGAAGGGCGCTTTCTATATTTTCCCGGATATCAGCTGTACAGGGATGAATGAGGAAGAATTCTGCGACAGGCTTCTTACGGAAGAAAAAGTCGGTGTCGTACCCGGCACCTGCTTTGGACCGCAAGGGAAGAATCACATTCGCATTTCCTACGCGGCCAGCCGTGAGAATATCGCCGAAGCGCTTAAACGCATGGCCCGCTTTGTAAAGAAATATAAAAAGGCGTAAATATAGGGAAACGCTGATTCAATCACAGGATCAGATTTCATATGGATTTTTATACATAGCGTCGTCGACATCCTCCTTAAATAGCTTGCTATTCGCGGCGAATGTCTCCTCGCTCTGTAAAAAAATCCAAGAATGAAATCCGATAACGATTGGATCAGTGTTTCCTTACTTTGAAAAGAGGGCCTTCCACATCGTGGAGGCTCTCTTTTGCTTGACAGATGAGAGGCGGGGCTAGCATAATATGATTGTTGGCAGTTTCAGCCATGAATGACGGTCATGGATCATGGCTTTTCGATAAAAGGAGAAAATGATGAAGCTACGCATATATCTACTGACACTCCTGCTCGGTGTTCTCGGCTTTGCAGGATGCGAAGCAGCAGAGCAGAACATGCGTGAAACGGCTCTTCCTTCATCGGCCGAGGTTCCGGCGGAGAAGACCATAGCGGAGTCTCATGGGAAAGCAGCGAAGGAGGAGACAGCCGAGACCCCGCTTCTTCCGATCGATGCCTCTCCGCTTGCCAGTGATGATTTTATACTGCATGGTTTGGCCTTGGGAGATCGCGTGGATTCTCTGATCCGGAATATGGGCGTGCCGGATGCCATCTCGCGTGGTAGTGTAAGTGATACCTATACATGGAAGGGCTTCACTGCGCGGGTGAACCATGCTGTCACCGAAGAGAGCGCCTGGAAGGTCATGGGGAAAACAGTACCGCCCACAGGTCTTACCGAGTATCGAAGCGAGAGAAAGGATCTGGAAACGCTGCGCGGCATTCACGCGGGAAGTTCGCGTGAAGCTGTCCTGCGTGCCTATGGTCGCCCTCTTCGCCTTCTTTGGGATGGGGAAAAGAGGGATTTCCTTCTGACTTATGAAGCCGGGGATCAAGAAATTTCTTTCACCATTCATAAGAACGTGGTAAAATCATTGCATGTGTCTTACTTGTCTGAAAAGAAAAAGAAGAAGACAGAAACGCAAGAAAGGCATGATTTTTTGCCGAAAGGGGACTTCTCTTTGGCGGGCCTTTCCTTGGGGCAGCGCTTCAAAGACTACTCTTTTATGGAGTGGGAACGGAAGATGATGAATCCCGGAGAGGAAATCTGGTACTATGAGGGCTATGGCGTCCGCATGACCAAGAAGGAACACTGGATCATGGCGTTCTTCCTGACAGATGATCGGATGCTGACTCCTCGCGGTCTTGCCATGGGAGATGATCAGTCGACCGCGGAAATGCTCTATGGCGCGCCACAAAAGCTGGAGATGGATACCTCTACAGGCAGCCCGCGCACAGCCTATGTGTACTTCTCCCAAGGGCAGAAGGAGGTACTCATCCTCTATTTCAAGAATAAAAAAGTGGATGGCATCGTGTGCGCCGGGAATCCACAGCGGAGAAAGTGACCTGTCCCCAGGCACTCATTTTTAGTAGTCAAGCAATCTGAGGTGTTATCGTGTACGATTATTTTTGCGCATTTATTGTCGGCGTAGTGGAAGGGCTGACAGAGTATATTCCAGTTTCATCGACAGGTCATATGATCATTGTCGGGCATATGCTGGGCTTCGAGGGGACGCTTGCCGATCTCTTCGATGTCTTCATCCAGCTCGGTGCGATCCTTTCCGTTCTCGTGGTGTACAGAGAAAAATTTACCTTTATCCTGAATACCCATCACTGGTTTCGTACAAAGGGGCCTTCTCTTCTGAATCTCGCCATCGCCATGTTTCCTGCCTGCCTTCTGGGGCTTGTTTTTCATGGATTTATCAAGCATACGCTCTTTGGTCCCATGACAGTCATCATCGGTCTGGTGCTGGGCGGTATCTTCATGATCGCGGCTGAAAAAATGCATAAGCATTTCTCTGTGACAGATGTAGATCACATCACATGGAAGCAGGCGCTGAAGATCGGACTCTTCCAATGCCTCTCTCTCTGGCCTGGCTTTTCTCGAAGCGGCAGCACCATCGCCGGCAGCCTGCTCTTGGGGATCTCCAGAAAAGCGGCAGCAGACTTCACGTTCATCATGGCGGTTCCTCTGATGTTCCTGGCCTGCATCTATGATCTTCTGAAAACGATCAAGTACCTTGAAATGGGTGACTTTGGCATTCTGGCCGTTGGATTTGTGACCGCTTTCTTCGTGGCGTATGCATCCATTCTTTGGTTCCTGAAATTCCTGAATACTTCGACGCTGACTGGCTTTGCCATTTATCGTTTCCTTGTCGCACTCGTTGCACTCATTTACTTCTGGTGAAAAAGGCTCCCGCTTCGGCGGGGGCTTTTTTAGCGGTGTGAAATCGTTTCTTGCCGCCAGAGAACCAAGTCCCATAAGACATTTATACATCGTTTCATCATAACCATCCCTCTTGCTGCTCCTCCCCAAAGCCCTCCAACTGCATGATCTCCTCAGAAGCCGCTTTCGGCGATGGCGCAGCCCGAGAGATTGGCCGATGGGGGATTGGCATGCAAATCATTGTTCCCTACTGGCAAAAAGAATACATTCATGGTATGATTGAATTTGTAGTAGTAGGAATAGTTTCTATTTCTGCCTGAAAAGAGAGAGAAGGAGGGGAGTACATGAAGGCTTATATCCGTATCAGACATACTGGAGAATTATATGATCGCAGCTGCTATGCAGCCTATGCGGGAGCAAATGAACTGGATATCCCTGTGAAGCCCTATAAAGTGGTGTATTCTCTGACCGATAATGATCCGAAGGATCCTGTGGTGGGGACATTTTCGGATGTGAAGGTGGCACTCGAAAGATTCGGCGTGAAGCTGCTGCCACTGGATTATCCGGATGAGCTGATGCCCTTCGTCGGACGAAAGATCTGGAAATCGACGCTCTTCACCATCACCAGCCATGCGGAAGACTGGCATGTCTTCGTCAAACCGGTGGAGGATGTGAAGCGATTCCATGGCACTGTGCTCGATAAGTCGGAAGACCTCATCAAGCTGGGCGGGGGACTCGAAGATATCGATGTCTGGTGCAGCAGCCGTGTGAATTTCATCTCCGAATGGCGTCTCTGGGTACTTCAGGGAGAGATCGTAGGTCTTTGTCCATATAAAGGACGCTGGGATATTTTCCCTGATCCCAGCGTCCTCAAAGCAGCCGTTGCTGCGTATCATTCCGCCCCTGCCGGCTATGCGCTGGACTTTGGTATCACGGATGAAGGCAAGACGCTCCTGGTCGAGGTATCTGATGGCTATGCGCTCGCTTCCTTTGGCTTGAAATCAAGGCTCTATATGCAGATCCTTCTTGCACGCTGGCAGGAATTAACTAAAGATGTGAAAGTGTGAGCTGGCGTATCTGCTCATCATTTTGTCCCTATGGCACCGATGCTTGTAGTACCTTTGTGTTTTCTGCAGTAGTCGGTGCTTTTCTTACCTGCAAAGCGGATCCTCTGCTTTCTCGGCTGTCTTTGGCTGACAGGTGAGCCGCAGTGGTACGGTACAAAAAGAGGCGCCGCGGAGCTTATAAACAGAAAAAACTTTCAGGCATTTTGCATACTGCCTGTGCGCTTCTTGCGAAACGGATAGAATACGCAATAACGATGAATGAATTTACAGAAAGGAGGAATTGTGGTGAGGCTGAGCAATGATTTTCTACAGCGGCTGAAGGACAGTGTCAATATCAATGACATCATCGGCTCATATGTCGATCTGAAGAAAAAAGGAAGATACTATTTCGCCTCCTGTCCTTTTCATGGACCGGAGAAAACTCCTTCTTTTTCAGTGTCTCCGGAAAAAGGATTTTATTATTGCTTTGGCTGTCACGAGAGCGGGGATATCTTCCATTTCCTGCAGAAGATGGAAGGGATCACTTTCATGGAGGCCGTGGAGAGAGTAGCTGACTATGCCCATATCGATATGCCGACGGAGGAGATCTCTCCGGAAGAACGGCAAAAGGCAGCCATGATGAAGAAAATGGTGGAGGTCACGGAGCTTGCAGGCTCTTATTTCCACAATTGCCTCACACGGACGCAGATGGGGCAGGCGGGAATGGCGTACTTCGAGAAGCGACACCTTTCGATGGAAACCATAGAAAGATTCAAGCTGGGCTTTGCACCGGCGGATTGGCATCGTCTATACCATGACTTCACGACGAAAAAGCAGATAGATCCGAAGATACTCACAGCCTGCGGGCTTTGCGGGTACAAGAATGGAAACTATTTTGATATGTTCCGCAATCGCTGCATGTTCCCCATTCTGGATCTGAAGGGGCGTGTGGTGGCATTCGGCGGTCGTGTCATGGATGACAGTAAGCCGAAGTATCTGAATTCGCCGGAAAGCCCCATTTTCAATAAGCGCCGTCTCCTTTTTGCTATCTATCAGGCACTGCCGGAAATCCGCAAAAAGCGGCAGGCGATCATGGTCGAGGGCTACATGGATGCGATTTCCCTGCATGCCCATGGTGTCACGAATGTAGTAGCTTCCCTCGGGACTGCCTTCACCGTAGAGCAGGCAAGGCTTCTCAAAAAATATGCCGACGAGATCGTTTTCTCTTATGATATGGATGCTGCCGGTCAGAATGCGACGCGGCGGGCATTGGAGATCGCCGGCGCTGTGGGACTGAAGCTGCGTGTGGCACTCGTGGGTGAGGGCAAGGATCCGGATGAATTTGTCAATCTTCATGGCGGGGAGGCTTATTTAGAAGCGGTAGCGCAAGCGCAGCCTGCATTGGACTATCTCTTTGGCTCGCTGCAGCGGCAGTATGATGCGTCGACACTTGACGGGCAGCATCACATTCTTGATGAGATGTTTGCTGTACTTCTCGCGCAGCAGGATACGTTTCAGTTCAATTCGTTCATCCGCAAGATGGCGATGACGCTCCACATGGATGAAGGAATGATCCGAAGTGAAGCACTCTCCTTTGCGAAAAAGAATCATTCGACCCTATATATTTCCCAGAAAACACCGCTGGAAGCACCGACGACAGACAATGGGCCGCAGTCAAAGAAGCAGAAGCTCCTGGAAGAAGGGCTTCTCAAGTACTGCCTCCGCTATCATATGCTTCCTGAGGGCTGGGAGTTACTCAAAAATTATCCTTTCACCTCGCCTTTCCGTCAGAGACTCTTTGATGCGATGAAATCGATGGAGGGAGAAATCACGGAACAGGCGGTGGAGGGGAAGCTCCTTCGCGAGGATATACCGCTCCTGGCAGAGCTTGCGATGGAGGGGGATCCGCCCGGCTCTGTCCCTCAGGAGGAATATATATGGCCTTTGATGAAGATGTATCTCCAAAAGGAGTATCGTCTTCATACAGAAAAAGTCCAGTCTCTCATGACTTCAGATCCGGAAGAGGCCAGAAAAGAGCAGATGATCTGTATCCGCCTCAGTAAAGAAATCATGGCACTGGGAAGGGCATGAGTGGTGACCGATTACTGCGGTCAGATATCAGACATCAGAAGTCGGACGGTAGAAGTCAGATACCTGAAATCTAATCCCTAATCCCTAGTCACCAGTCACTAGTCACTAGTCTTTACGCATATTGTTTGTTTTGCATATACCACATTTCCGAAGCAGAGATGGACATGATCGCCGGAATGGATTACCAGTATCGGGGGATATAAAAATGGCTGAACGAATGACTCAACTTGAAAAATGGATTCAGGAGCTGAAGAAAAAATCCCATGACGGGCTGGTAGCGAATAAGGATATCATGGAGTTCATTTCCACGCACAATCTGGGAGAAGAAGATCTGTCTGCACTTTATGAAGCGCTTCATATCCATCAGCTGGAAGTCGACTTTAATGAAGAAGTGGATGATTCCTTCGACTTTATCGAGGAAGAGGAGTCGGCTGAGCTTGTCAAAGAAGAAGAGGCCGAGGCGGAAGCCGAAGAAGACACGCCGGTGCCTGATCTGGATAATGCCATCTCGATCGATGATCCCGTGAAAATGTATCTGAAGGAAATCGGTGCGCTGCCCCTTTTAACCAGTGAAGAAGAGATCGTGCTTGCCAAGACGGTCGAGGCGGGGATGCGTGCGGATGCGCTTCCCGAAGAAAAGGAAGCGGCGCGGGAAGCGAAGAAAGAGCTGGCTGATCGGAATCTACGCCTCGTGGTCTCCATCGCAAAGAAATATCTGGGTCGCGGGCTTCAGTTTCTGGATCTCATTCAGGAAGGAAATCTGGGACTCTTAAAGGCGGTCGATAAATTCGACTATACCAAGGGCTATAAATTCTCCACCTATGCTACATGGTGGATCCGGCAGGCTATCACACGCGCCATTGCAGACCAGGCACGCACCATTCGTGTGCCGGTACACATGGTAGAGACGATCAACAAGCTGAATCGCATTTCCCGCCAGCTGCTGCAGGAGAATGGGCGTGAGGCAACCAATGAAGAGCTTGCCAAAGCCATGGGCGTATCACTCGCCAAGATACGCGAGGTCAAAAAGATCGCACAAGACCCGATTTCTTTGGAAACGCCGATCGGTGAAAAGGAAGATTCCCATCTGGGAGATTTCATCGAAGACCATGAAGCCATCGCGCCGGATGATGCCGCCGGCAGCATCCTTCTCCGCGAGCAGATCGAAGAACTTCTGACCGGACTGACGGAAAGAGAACGACAGGTGCTCGAGCTGCGCTTCGGGCTGAAAGACGGCAAGACAAGGACTCTCGAAGAAGTGGGAAAATACTTCGATGTGACCCGCGAACGCATCCGTCAGATCGAAGGGAAAGCGCTTTCGAAGCTAAAAAAGACGGCAAAAAATCTGATCAACCAGTGAACCATAGGCAATCAAAAAGCAGCCCTTGACGGGCTGCTTTTTATTGCGTTCATTGAGAATCATGAAAACGGTACACAAAATCCTTAGGGAAACGCTGATTAAATCACAGAATCAGATTTCATATGGATTTTTATACATAGCGTCGTCGACATCCTCCTTAAATAGCTCGCTATTCGCGCCCTCTGTCTCCTCGCTCTGTATAAAAATCCAAGAATGAAATCCGATAACGATTTAATCAGTGTTTCCCTTATGAGATCAGATGGTATGCGCGGAGCCGACGACAGCTTCGATCTTGTGCATGACCATCTGCTTCACAGCCTCTCTGGCCGGCTTCAAATAGCCTCTCGGGTCGAAATTTGACGGATCCTTGCAGAGCGCTTCACGGATGGCACTTGTCATAGCCAGACGGATATCGGTGTCGATATTGATCTTGCAGACAGCCATCGTGGCAGCCTTGCGGAGCATGTCTTCCGGGACGCCTTTCGCGCCAAGGACTTTGCCGCCATAGGCATTGCACTTTTCCACAAATTCCGGAATGACGGTAGAAGCGCCATGGAGGACGATCGGGTAGTCCGGCAGGAGCTTGCCGACCTTTTCCAGACGTTCATAGTCAAGATAGGGGTCGCCTTTGAATTTGTAAGCTCCGTGGCTGGTGCCGATCGCAATAGCGAGAGAGTCGCAGCCGGTAAGCTCTACGAACTCAGCCGCTTCTTCCGGATCCGTAAAGATCGCATCCTTCGCATCGACGCTGACCAGATCTTCTACGCCGGCCAGGCGTCCGAGCTCGGCTTCGACCACGACACCTTTGTCATGTGCATATTCGACGATCTGCTTTGTGACTTTGACATTTTCCTCGAAGGAGTGCTTCGAGCCATCATACATGACGGAAGTAAAGCCACCGTCAATGCAGGCCTTACAGATCTCATAAGAAGAGCCGTGGTCCAGATGGAGTGCGGTCGGGATCTCCGGATAATCCTGAAGGGCAGTCTTGACCAGGCCGACGATATATTCCTGACCGGCATAATTGCGGGCGCCTTCCGAAGCCTGAAGAATGACCGGAGACTCCTCTTCCTTGGCGGCTTCCATGATCCCCTGGATGATTTCCATGTTATTCACATTGAATGCACCAATGGCATAATGCCCCTGATATGCCTTTTTAAACATTTCAGTAGTTCCTACGAGCGGCATAACGATACCTTCCTTTCAATGTAACATTGATATAGTGTATACAATATATAAGCTGATCGGTGAATAAAAGCTATATGATTGCCTTTCTTTATTATACTGAATGGTACTTTATATTTCCACTGTATTTTAAGAATTATTTTCAAAAAAAGAAATGGCCGCTATTTCTTACAGGCGGAGAGGGCGGTTTCATGGTACAATAAAAGAAAACAAGGGAATCAGCGTTTCCCAGGGAAGGAGAACATAGAATGGATCAGAAAGAAGTCGATCTGAATGAAGAACAGGAGCTTTCCCCTGAAGAGCTGGCGGAATTCATGGCATCCTACAAGAAAGAGCTTGCCCACATTTATAAAATGTCCAGCGCGAAGAAGTCTTTCTTGGTGAGACAGAAGCTTCCAAATCTGAAAATGGCACTGGAAGAATGTGACCGTGACATGCGAAAGGATATTGATGAGCTGAAGCATAAGTATGGGATCCACTACTGAAAGGCAACTGCTCTTTTTCAAAAAAACTTTATTTTACCTCTTGCAAAAAATGAAGTTACATGATATACTCTTAATATCGCTTGAGACAAGACCTCTTGAAACAAAAACAAATCAAGGATTTGAAAAAAGAGCTTGACAAAAGCAAGAAAAACGAGTATAATAAATCTCGTTGAAACGGATCATTAGCTCAGCTGGCAGAGCACCTGACTCTTAATCAGGGTGTCCGGGGTTCGAACCCCTGATGATCCACCAGACATTCAGCCCAAAGTCATGGATGACTTTGGGCTTTTCTTTTTTCAACCTAACTCGCATAAAATTCATCACTTCTACCAATACTTTTACCAAATCAAGAAAATGCCATTCCGCAGCGCATGACGGGATGGCATTATTTGATGCAGTGTGACTGGCTTCATCATCTTCTTCGTTAGAAAAAGTATTTGCCTGTCATCAAGGTTTGACGGTACAACCAAAGCACGCTCGCCGCCTTCTGCAGCCTGCTGACTACCCAGGGAACGCGTTCAAACGCGCCCTGTGCGATGCGCAAAGGGACATAGATAAATTTCCACGCAGGGACTCAAGGCGGCCTATAATGGCATAATCGGCGCTATTTCAAAGTGCAATGAGGAGATGGTAGATAAAGCCATTGATGTGGCCGTCCAAGAGAGCGCGATACTTCGCCGAACGAATCGCCCGCATTGAGAAGGCGAGAGCCTACATGGATGGGGTCATGTACCAATATGCTCATGATCCCGACTGTGTGGCTTTCAAGTGTGTGCTGTAAAGTTTGGCGCCTATATGAAGATGTCTGCGACCTGTACCTATACGGACTTGTGGGGGTACGGACGAAGGCATATTTCAAAATGACTGTTGGTATCATGCAGGGAAAGCTCCCATGGCTTTACAGAGAAGGGGGAGCAGTGATTTTTCTGGTATTCCAAAGCATATGTGGGAGCGATGAAGCGGGAAATCATGATCCGCTTGCAGGATCAGATTCTGCGAGTATTTTTTATATTTTTCCATCCGAAAGCCCATCATATCTGTTATAATAATAGCAATATAGTAAAATTTTAGGGGAAGCCCTGGCAGAAGAAGCACTTTGATTTCATGGAGGAACGAGAATGGACTTTACATTAGATGCAAAGCAGCAGGAGCTGGTAAATCTGGCGAAGGAAATCGCACAGAAGGAGATCGCGCCGCGCGCTCTGGACATCGATAAGAGCGGTGTCATGGATCCGGAACTGTTGAAGATTTTGAAACAGTCCGGTATGACTCAGCTGGCTGTTCCGAAGGAATATGGCGGAGCAGGACTCGATCTGTTGACGGGTGCGATGATCAGTGAAGAGCTCGCAAAGGGCTGTGCAGGTACTGCGACTGTTTGCGCAGCCAATTCACTCGCTTCCTTCCCGATCCTTTTCGCCGGCAGCGATGAACAGAAAAAGGAATACTTCGACTGCCTGAACAACGGTGGGATCGCCTGCTTTGCGCTGACGGAACCAGGAGCAGGCTCTGATGCAGGTGCGGTATCCTGTAAGGCCAAAAAGGTCGATGGCGGCTATGTCCTGAATGGTACGAAGTGCTTCATCACCAATGCGCCGATCTGTGACAAAATCACACTCTTTGCCAATACCCGTGAATCAGGCGGCATTCGTGGTCTGACTGTTTTCACTGTTGATAGAAATACGCCGGGCGTCTCCATCGGCAAGGAGGAGGACAAGATGGGGATCCGTGCTTCGGCTACTTCGGAGATCATTTTTGACGATTGTTTCGTTCCGACAAGCGCCCGCATCGGTCGTGAAGGCATGGGCTTCCGTATCGCGATGCAGACGCTTGAGACATCCCGTCCGGTCGTCGGTGCGATTTCTGTCGGTATCGCACAGGCTGCACTGGAAAATGCCATCCATTATGCACACCAGAGAAAGCAGTTTGGTCAGAAGATCGCTTCCTTTGAAATGGTACAGGAAATGATCGCGAATATGGTCACTAAGACAGAGGCAGCACGCGCGCTTGTCTATAAGGCTTGCTGGCTGAAGATGCAGGGAGATAAGAGGGCGTCCATGTTCTCCGCTATGTCGAAGTGCTTCGCTTCGGACACAGCGATGGAAGTCACCACGACAGCGGTGCAGGTCATGGGCGGTAATGGGTACTCTCGTGAAAATCCGAATGAAAAATACATGCGTGATGCCAAGATCATGCAGATCTATGAAGGAACGAATCAGGTACAGCGCCTCGTCATTGCTAATGAAGCATTGTACTAATTGGTGACTGGTTTAGCGGGTTCGACAGGTTCCAGGGGTTCAGAAAGTTCAACGGGGAAAGAGCGGCGCTCTACTATTTTATGCGCTGCACCACACCTGTTGAACCCTCAGAACCTATTGAACCCGTTGAACCTGTTTCTCTGAACCCTAAACCTTCTATTTCATGAAAAAACGGCATAGTCGTGATTGCGGCTATGCTGTTTTTTATGTCTGATAGCCAATCATTTTGGATAATGATAAGTGGCCTTTACAAAATGCGCATAATGCGTATAATAAAGAAAGGGGGCGGAACAATGAAATTCAGAGAAGTCATCAAAATACTGGAAGACAACGGGTGGGTCCAAAAGGCTGTCAGAGGCTCTCACTATCAATACACGCATCCTGGGAGACCGGGAAAGATTACCGTTCCCTGTCACAGAGGCGATTTAGATAAAAGAACAGTGAAATCGATTTTTACTGCTGCGGGACTTGATACGTCCCGATTGATTTGATAAGGGGGCGATTCCTATGAAAAAATTACTTTATCCTGCTTGCTTCTATCCGTGTGAAGATAAGCCAGGCGCTTATACGGTAGTTGTTCCTGACCTTCCCGGATGCATCAGCGAAGGAGATTCTTTGGAGGATGCAATCGCCATGGCAACCGATGCCGCTTCCGGCTGGGTATTGGATGAAATGGAAGAAGGTCGTCCGGTTCCGGCAGCGAGTGATCGGAGCACCATTCATCCAGATAGCCCGGATGGATTTGTCAATATATTGGTTCTGGACATGAACGCCTATGAAGAGCGCTATGGAAATAAAGCGGTTCGAAAAAATCTGACGATTCCTGCCTGGCTGAATACATTCGCAGAAACCAATCATGTAAACTTTTCTCAGGTTCTGCAGGATGCACTGATCTCTATGTATCAGAGACAGATGGCAAAGCGGTGAGCGTAAGGTAAGTAAATTTAAAAAGAGAGAGTCCCTGTTTTTCAGGGGCTCTTTTTCATGTTCTTGTGTGCTCTATGCTATAATATTTGTCAAAGATCATTATAGTGAGTGCTGAGGATTATTTAAACTTTTTACAGAATGGGGTGCGATGATGGCTCGATACGATGTCAATAATTTCGCTGTGGATACGATATTGTCAGATATAAAAGCTGGAGAAATTGCTATTCCGGAGATGCAGCGCCCATTTGTCTGGGACGCCTCCAAAGTTCGTGATTTGTTAGACTCCTTATATAAAGGATTTCCCGTTGGCTACATTATTGTATGGCAAAATCCGAAAGTTAAACTGAAAGATGGGACAACTTCTTCTGGGAAAAAAGTACTAATTGACGGGCAGCAGCGTATTACAGCACTGTCAGCGGCTATTGCAGGGAATGAAGTTCTTGATTCTCACTATAAATGGAAACGGATTGTCATCGCATTTAATCCTCTGGAAGAAACATTTGAAGTATCCAACTCCGCAAATCAAAAGAGTAGTAAGTGGATTCCGGATATTTCGAAAATGTTTGAGTCGAATTTTAATTTTTTCTCCCAGGTCATGGATTATTGCCAAAAGAATGGGCTAAATGACAATAATCAAATGTCTCGAATCAGTGACATTTTTACTAAACTTCGTGGAATTCAGGATAATAGATTAGGCGTTATCAGCTTGAATGCAGACTTGGATATTGATAGCGTCACAGATATTTTTATTCGAATCAATTCCAAAGGGGTCGTATTGTCACAAGCCGATTTTGCCATGTCCAAGATTTCCTCTAATGAAGCATACGGAGGAAATCTGACCAGGAAGACCATCGATTATTTCTGTCACTTGCTGGAATCCCCAGAAGATTTGAAAGATATCAAAGCAAATGACACGGATTTTGCGTCTAAGCCAGAATTCGATGCCATCAAATGGGCCGCCGGAAAAGTGAATCCTATATATAAAACATCCTATGCTGATGTTTTGCGCGTGGCATTCACCTACAAATTCAAAAGAGGCAGATTAGCAGATCTGGTTAGTTTGCTGTCTGGCCGTGATTTTGAAACACGAGAATTTAAAATTGAAATCGAAGAGGACTCTTTCGCCAAATTGCATGATGCGGTATTGCATACCATCAATCAGACCAATTACGAACGATTCCTTATGATCATAAATTCGGCGGGTATTGTGAAGCCTTCCTTGATACGCTCGCAGAATGTGTTGAACTTTGGTTATGCACTTTACTTGGCACTGCGGGAGCGCAAGGTGGCCGATGGTATCATCGAAAAAATCGTGCGGCACTGGGTGGTGCTCTCGATTTTGACAGGACGGTATTCCAGCTCCCCTGAATCCATGTTTGATTATGATATCAAGCGTTTCTTCTCTTATGATGACCCGGTAGAATATTTGAATGTGACTGAAGCAGGGGAACTTTCTGCTGCTTTCTGGAATGTTACGCTCTTACAGAAATTGGATACTTCCGTAGCAAGCAGCCCCTATTTCAATATTTTCTTAGCAGCACAAGCAAAATCGCATGACAAAGGCTTCTTGTCAGAACACATCGAAGTGGAGAGCATGTTGGAAAATCGCGGCGATATTCATCATCTGTTTCCTAAAAAGTATTTGACGGATCATGGTCTGCTTAAATCGATGTACAACCAGATCGCGAATTACGTATTCCTTCAGCAGGAAATCAATATCCGAATCAGTGATGATGCCCCGTGTATCTATATGAAAAACATATTGAGTCAGTGCGAGTCCAAAATTCCTCAATATGGAAGTATTGTTGATAAGGAGGTACTGAAAGATAATTTGCGCCAAAACTGCGTTCCAGATGGATTTGAAAATATGGATATCAATGATTACTCCGATTTCCTGGTTAAGCGAAGAAAATTGATGGCAAACAAGATTCGTGAGTATTACGAATCGTTGTAAAAAAAACACAGCCCCTGTATCTGCAGGGGCTATTTTGCGTATGTCATAGATAAGAAGAAAATAAAGTGAGATTTTTGAAACACTCGATAAAATCGAACTGTTTTGCATGTGCACACGGGTATACATGTAAAAATACTAAGGCACTATTGTATCGAAGCTTGTCCTCGTTTTTTACGCTCAAAGTGGCTCAGAAATTCACGGCCACATGGCTCAGTTTTTCGCAATCACAATGGCTCAAAAATTCACGGCCATGTGGTTCACTTTTTCATTGACATTCACACTTTTGAATCCATAGACCGGTTCCCCACACCAAAAAAGACCGCTTTCGCGGTCCTTTTTGGTTTCTGTCATTATTCCCAAGCGGGAACGATGGTGCCTTTGTATTTTTCAGCGATGAATTTTTTGACGGATTCAGACTGATAGTACTTGACGAATTTCTGATAAGCCGGCTGATCCTTGTCCTTCTCGCGCGCAGCGATGATCATGACGGCGAGCGGGGTATCCTTGTCTTCGAGGAAGATGCCCTGGTCTTTCGGGGAAAGTCCGGAGCTCATGACGTAGTTCATGGTGATGACGGATACATCGACATCAGCAAGGCTTCTTGGAAGCTGAGCGGCTTCGAGTTCCTGGAATTTCAGGTTCTTCGGGTTTTCTACGACATCTGCCGGGGTGGCTTTCATGCCGACGCCTTCCTTCAGCTTGATGACGCCTGCTTTTTCGAGCAGCTGGAGACCACGGCCTTCATTGGTCGGGTCGTTCGGGATGGAGACGGTAGCGCCGTCCGGCAGATCCTTGATATCCTTGTACTTGTTGGAGTAGACGCCCATGCGCATCAGGATAGCTTTGCCGATAGAGACGAGGTTTGTATTGTGCTGTTTGTTGAAGTTCTTCAGGAACGGTTCATGCTGGTAGACAACGAGGTCGAGATCGCCGTCAGCGAGCGCCTGATCCGGAGTGACATAGTCGGAGAATTCCTTCACATTGACCTTGAGACCTTTGCTTTCAGCTTCTTTGGCAGCGGCTTCGACGACTTCCGCATGCGGGCCGGCCGTAGCACCGACGGTGATCTCTTTCTTTTCCTGTACAGAGGCAGCGGCCGAGGAGGCTGGCTTTGCGTTGGAACCACAGCCGGTGATGATGGCTGCTGCGGAGAGGGCGCAAAGTCCAGCGATGACGAGTTTCTTTAACATAAATATACTTCCCTTCTTTTATAAAATCAGGTGTCTATGTATGAAAGCGGGAGAATTCGCATTTCCTATAGACCCGGTGGAAAACCTGATAAGGGCATGGGGCAGGGCGCATATAGAGCAGCGCAGAGGAGAAGGCGGATATAGCCAGTCTCCATTCCCCATGCGTATCCATTTTTTATTTCTTATTCGCCTTTTTCGCAAGATTGCTTCCGATAAACTGGATGAGCTGGACGACGACGATAAGGACGAGGATGGTAGCCACCATGACGTCGGCCTGGAAACGCTGGTAGCCGTAGCGGATGGCGAGGTCGCCTAAGCCGCCGCCGCCGATGGTGCCTGCCATAGCGGAGGAACCGATGAGGGTGACAACGACGACAGTGATATTCTCAATGATGGAAGGCAGGGCTTCCGGGATGAGGACTTTCTTAATGATCTGGAACGGGGAAGCGCCCATGGATTCAGCCGCTTCGATGAGGCCGAAGGGGACTTCACGGATGGAGGTCTCGACCATGCGGGCGGTGTAGGGGATCGCAGCGATGGTCAGTGGGACGATGGCTGCGGTGGTGCCGATGGAGGTGCCTGCGATGAGACGGGTGAGAGGAATGATCGCGACCATCAGGATGATGAATGGGATGGAGCGGATCATATTGATGATAAAAGCGAGCGGCTTATTGAGCAGGCGGCAGGCGAGAATGCCGTTTTTCTCCGTGACGACGAGGAGGATCCCCAGAGGAATGCCGACGACAGCGGCGATCAGGGCAGAAACGCCGAGCATGTAGAAGGTTTCTGCCGTACTTTTCAGAAGAAGATTACTAATGACTGGAGACATATCCGAGCACCTCGCTTGTGATAGGTAACGATTTCAGATGACTGAGCGCTTCTTGCATATCGCTGTCATCGCCAATGATGGTGATAATGAGACGGCCGAAGGATACATTCTGGATGTAGTCGATGGAGCCGTACAGGATAGATACGTCCAGATTGTACTTTTTGATGAGGTTGGCGATGATCGGTTCATTTGCGACGTCGCCGCGGAAGGAGAGGGAGAGGACGGTCTGGTCGTCCGCGTTCTCTTTATCGGCATGGATATCCATGTGGGAGAGCTGTTCCGGTACTTCCGAAGACATGACCGAGCCGACGAATTTTTTCAGAGTCGGAGTCTGCGGATTGGTGAAAAGATCGACGACGGAGCCTTCTTCGATGATGCGGCCATGTTCGATGACGGCGACACGTTCAGCGATCTCCTTGATGACTTCCATCTGATGCGTGATCATGATGATGGTGATGCCGAGCTTCTTATTGATATCTTTCAGCAGCTGCAGGATGGATTTGACCGTTTCCGGATCCAGCGCAGAGGTCGCTTCATCGGAGAGAAGTACGGATGGATTGGACACGATAGCGCGTGCGATGCCGACACGCTGCTTCTGTCCGCCGGAGAGCTGTGCGGGGTACTTATCTTTGTACTCGGTGAGACCGACCATCTCGAGAATGTCATCGATGCGTTTCTTCTGCTCTGCCTTCGGCACATTGGCAAGCTCCAAAGGGAATGCGATATTTCCTGCCACTGTGCGGGAGGACAGCAGGTTGAAATGCTGGAAGATCATGCCGATGCCTTTGCGCTCGCTGCGCAGTTCCGCCTTGGAGAGCTTCATCATGTCTTTGCCATTGATCAGGACTTCGCCTGTGGTAGGTGGTTCAAGCATATTGATGCAGCGGACCAGGGTCGATTTCCCTGCACCAGACTGCCCGACGATACCGTAGATCTCACCATCTCTGATGGTGACGCTGACGTCGTCCAGTGCTTTGAAATTGCCATATACTTTCGTTATATGTTTGAGTTCAATCATTGGAGTCTCCTCATAAAAACAAAAAAACTTTCATCGGAAGATGAAAGCTTGCAGTCGCATCATCTTTCGAGAATACACTCGCTGGAATTGGCACCGTTTCATAAAGATGGTTGCCGTGGCTTCAAAGGGCCAGTCCCTCCGCCACTCATGATGAAAGTCGTATGTAATTCAATCGACAAAGCCGATTGAATGAATTGTACTCTTTATGAGAAGGAAAGTCAATAGGAGGAGTCCGTGGGGTAAGTGTCAAGTTTTCCTCGGTAATTCATTTGACTGTCGATAATTACTATCTCC
>ERZ773187.139-NODE-139-length-71814-cov-25.054084_pt1 | contig 71814 bp, 53 predicted proteins | sample MGYA00511242_ERZ773187 | MGnify/ENA primary metagenome ERZ773187 (study PRJEB29015, sample SAMEA2737744) | human gut metagenome | biome: human gut; feature: human-associated habitat; material: faeces | place: China | collected 2012 ...
GAAGTTTAAGAGTAAACACGATAATCATAAGTCATATACAACAAATTTTACGAATTGCAATATAGCAGTAGATTTCGAGGACAATAGAGTAAAACTGCCTAAATTAAAAAATGTAAAAGCAAAACTGCATAGAAATTTTAGCGGGCAGATAAAATCGGCAACGATATCACAAGTTCCGAGTGGAAAGTATTATGTATCCATTTTAGTGGAAACGGAACACGTGGAACTGCCGCATACAAATCAAAATACAGGAATAGATTTGGGCGTTAAGGAGTTATGTATTACTTCTGATGGAAAGAAATACGAAAATCCAAAAATTATCAGAAAATACGAAAAGAAACTGAAAAAACTGCAAAGACAGTTAGCGCACAAAGAAAAAAGAAGCCAAAACTACTACAAAGTAAAGAAAAAGATAGCATTATGTCATGAAAAAATAACAAATAGCCGAAAAGATTATCTGCACAAGATATCCCATGAGATTATCAGCGAAAACCAAGTGATAGTTTCGGAAAATTTGCAGATAAAAAACATGGTAAAAAATCATCATTTGGCAAAGTCCATAAGTGATGTATCATGGTATGAGCTGACAAGACAGTTAGAATATAAGGCAAAGTGGAATGGCAGAAAATATATCAAGATAAATACATTTTATGCCAGCAGTCAGTTGTGTTCAGCCTGTGGATACCAAAATACAGAGACGAAAAATCTATCCGTAAGGGAATGGATATGTCCAGTCTGTGGAACAAATCATGACAGAGATATCAATGCGGCAAAGAATATACTGGAAGAAGGATTAAGAGAAATAGCATAAAAATAATAATATAGGGCAGGGACTGCCCGAATTAACGCCTGTGGAGATAGTAGGTTACGAGGTCTGCGAAGCAGGAAGCCCATTGGCTTTAGACAATGGGTAGTTCACCGGCGTTTATGGATGCTGATTCCGTTTTATATCTTCCGGTATGAAAAAGAACTGTCGCAGATCGACAGCGATGAAGAGCGTCTTGAGAAACTGAGAAGAGAATACGAGAGGGTGGCAGAAATGCTGGATCAGGAGTGTAAAAACGGACGCATGAGGTCAGTCACAGGTGGGGCGTTGTGTGAACTATCCCGTACTGTTGTGGAAAAACTGGCGTCAAAATATGAAAATGTGGAAAAGGAGGTGGCTGAAGTTATGGGAGGAAAGGTATTAACTTATCGATCAAAAGAACTTTATCAGGAAGCTCTGGCGAAAGGAATTGAACAAGGTCTTGCGAACCTTGCAGCGGGCAAATACCAGCGGGGCGAGAGCATAGAGAAGATTGCCGATGACCTTCTGATGAGCACAGTAGAGGTAGAAGAACTCTTAAATAACCAGGAGGAAGCGGACGATGATAGTTTTCGGATGGGTTCACTAGAGATAGCAGCGCTCTTGGGACACTGGAAATGGTTTTAAAAGTGGATTCTGTCTTTCATTAAAACGTAACTTGTAAAAAGTCGACATGATTTGTCCGAAATGACTTGAAAGAGTATTAAAAAGTAAAAATCGCCCCATCCGCAGTTAAAAAATACCTGCTGGATAGGGCGATTGATATGTCAGAACAAATTATTCTGCGTCAATGGATTTACCCTGCTCAACTACACAGATGTTGGTCTTGCCGGGGTTGATTTCGATTTCGTTGCCGTTGTCGTCATAGAACTTGGTCGGTGCGAAGTCGCTGGTCTTTTTCCAGGTTACATGGATGCCCTTGCCGTTTGTGAAGTAGTAGCCGTCTTTGGTGTCGTCGTGGCACTGGAAAGACAGATAACCCTTCGCATCACGGGTTTCATAATAAGCAAACTGAACTAAAACGTTCTTGAATGCCAGCTGTTTGTTATTGGCGCCGTCCATATGCTTCTGGTCGCCTTTCTGCATACCCTGGAAGCGATAGTACAGACCATCTTCTTCGTTATATTCGAAATAGGTCTTGGTAATCGGGTAAGCGCCTGCCAGATCGATCTTGGTTGCAGGGATTGCACTGCTTCCGTACTGTTCCAGCGTGTTCGGATTGCTTGTGGAAGCGAATTTGAAGTGATCGCTCTGATAGTTCTCAGTATAGGTTTCGGAATAGCCGAGCGCCTGCGCCGCCTTGTCGATACGATCGCCGCTTGTATAAGCATTATGCGGAGCTTTACGGTCGCTGGTGCGGTAGAAGGCTGCGTCGTACAGACCTTTTTTCTGGGAAGGGTCGCTTGCCAGAACAGCACCGGTGATATTATTGGTAGTAGGATCATTGATCGCGTTCAGAATGTAGAACGGACCGCCGATATGGCAGTAAATTGCATCCCATTCTTTTGCCCAGTAAACATAATAATCGCGGCAGCTTCTGATATTGCCGATGCGTTCAATGTTTTTCCAATCCTTGAAAACAGCCATCAGACGGGTCATGTTGCCTTCTACGCTGCATTCATACAGGATATCAGCATTGGAAAGCCCGTAGTGCGGGAGCGCTGCATTTTCATCGGGGATCATAACTGCGATCGGACGCTGATCTGCGAGATCGCCGCTGATCCATTCGCCGGTCAGGTCACTTTTTACCATGCCTTCTTCCGGAGGAACATCCTCATCAACGGTTTCTGTTTCCGTCTCAGATTCTGTTTCAGCAGGAGCGGCAGTGCTTTCCTGCACCTCAGCTACCGGAACGGTTTCTACGGTGTCATTTTTGCTTCCGCAGCCGAACAGCATGGATGCGCATGTCAGACCGGTCAGCAGAAATACAGCCAGTTTCTTCATTTTGGTTCCTCTCTTTCTTATAAATCGTCGAATGCGGAAAACGGAAATCCATACACAGGATATCCTACTGCCCGCACAAAAAAGTGTGAAGCGTCTCTGCGTCACACAACTGTAACAATTATAGCGTAGCAAAATTGGTTTGTCACTACATAAAACGATATTAAATCTTAATTATTCCTGTATACGATAAAGCCTCACTCAGATCCTTTAAGAGTTCTTTGAAAGGTGGAAGATAGTCGGGGATACAGGCTATATCCACGAACTGTTCTGCTTCCTTCGAACGTGTCTGCAGAATGGCATGGACGAACTGAATTCATGACAATAGAATGCTTTCTTGAGTTATGCAGAAAAATAAATTAAAATAGAACATGGTACTATTATAAAAAGAAATGTTTATCAAAAAACAACGTATGATAGAACTGCAGAACATAAATCTGCGTCTGCGGGCAGGAGGGAATGTGAAGAAACGAAACTGGTATCTGATCCTTGGTATGCTGCTTTTGGTGCAGCTGATTGCGATTTTTTATTTTGGAAGTAAAAAAGCAGGGTTCCATTATGATGAATATTATTCCTATTATTCCTCCAACGTGTCGATCGGTCTGGTGCCGACCGACCGGGAGTGGAAGCCGGGCAGCGAGATAGTAGACGAATTCCGGGTTCTGCCGGGGCAGCGGTTTCAGTATGGGACGGTTACGCGCATGCAGACCTATGACGTGCATCCGCCGTTTTACTATCTGCTGCTGCATACGGTATGCTCGCTGTTTCCCGGAAGGTTCAGCAAATGGTCAGGAATTGGACTGAATATAGTGCTTTTCGTTCTGAGCTGGAGTGTGCTGGCGAAGCTGACGCGGCGGATTGTGATGGGTGCGCTGAGGAGCGCGGCTGCGCCTGGTGGGAAAGCGCAGACCTGTGTAACGGCGGCGGACGTTCCGGAGCGTATTACGCGAGTGATGATTTTCGGAGTGTGCCTCCTGTATGGTTTTAACCCGGCGGTTTATTCCGGCGTTATGCTGGTTCGAATGTATATGCTTCTGGCTCTGTGGATTTTGCTCGTGACCTGGCTGCATGTAAAAAGCCTGCAGGAGAGAAAACGCGGGTTTTCCTTTTATCTGCCGCTGATGGCGGTTGTTTATCTTGGTTTTCTGACGCATTACTATTTTGCTGTTTATCTGTTTTTCCTGGCAGCGGCGATGGAGCTGTATCTGCTGTTGGAACGTGCAGAGCAGAAAAGCTGGGGGCAGAAATGGAAAGACTGCCTCATTTATGCGACTGCTGTGATCGGAGCGATGCTACTTGCCGTAGTCAGCTATCCGGCGTGTCTGAGCCATATTTTTCGGGGATACCGGGGGACGGAAGCGATGGGTGCGTTCTTCGACCTTGGCAATACGCTTGGAAGATTCCGGTTCTTCGCAGGACTGCTCAATGAATATGCCTTCGGGTCGATGCTGTACGGATTTGTTCTGCTGCTTGTCCTGATGGCGCTGACGGTCTGGGGAATTGGACGGATGAAAGCCGGACGGAAAGCTGTCGCTGCGACTGCGCAGAAATCTGGGCAGCAGACAGCAGAGCACGCAGCCGCGCAGAAATCCGGGCAGCAGGCAGCAGAGTACGCAGCCGCGCAGGAAAATTCGAACCGGCAGGCTGACGCTTTCCGCGAATCATTCTGGGAAGCACGGCGTGTTTTCTGGATTCCGGCGGCAGCAGTACTCGGTTATTTCCTTGTCGTGACCAAAACAGCGCTCCTGACGGCGGAGGAAGCGAACCGATATCAGATTCCGGTCTACGGGCTGATTTTGCTGCTGATGATGGTTATATTTGTACTGCTCGGACAGAAGCTTTTCGTGTTGACTATGAGAAAAGGGACTGCTGTAAAAAGCGCTGCGGGGAAAATCAGCGATACCAGAGATACATCTGCTCCGGAAAAACGGTCCGTGCACGATAAAGCAGCCGGCTATGTGCTTCTGGCGGTATTTCTGGTGCTGGCAACAGGACAGATTCGAGGGCTGGCGGATGGAAAGGTGCTGTTTCTTTATGAAGAGGACACAAAAAACATCGCGTTTGCGCAGGAGCATAAAGAGAAACCGGTCGTTTATTTTTATAATCCCAACCTGACCTGGATGATCTGGGACGATTCACTGGAGCTGATGCAGTATGATGAAATTTATTTTGCGAGCCTTGCAGATGTTTCGACTGTGGAGGATGATACAATCCGGCAGGCGGATCAGGTGCTTGTATATGTTTCCAGAATGGAGCAGACTGAGGAGGCGCTGCAGGCCGTTGCAGATGGAATGGGCGGTGATGTGAAGATGGAAAAGATCAGAGAGCTGCTGTATTGTGACCTGTATTTGATAGCAAGAAAGTAATGCATGCTCTGTGAGCATGCTATTATCAGGAATAAAAAGACTCCCGTTCCGGTGGCAAATGAAGAAGGAATCATTCTCCATTTGTCACCGGAAATGGGAGTTTTTTCATGATAATCGTTTTACTCAGCAGCGCTTTCCGCCTGGGCTGCTTCCCCATCAGCTGCAGTGCTTTCCGTGCCAGCCGCACCTGTTTCTTCTACAGCGCTTTCTATATCAGCGGTTTCTTCAGAGGTGCTTTCCGTATCTGTGTCCTCTGTTTCAACTGCGGTACTTTCTTCTACAGTGCCTTCTCCAGTAGCGCTTTCTTCAGCTGTAGTTGTTTCGATTACGCTTTCGACAGTGGTTTCTGTTTCTGCCGGTGTCTCTGTCTTGGGAGTATAGTGGCGGTAAATTGCAAAAGCAATCGCAAGTACGATTACTGCAAGTACGAAATAACTGCAGATGCGAAGGAGCTTTTTTCGTTTCTTTTCCTTCTCCAGACGTTCTTTGCGATGCGCTTTTTCCTGTTTATAACGGTCTACTTTTTGTTGGCTCATTTTAATCTCCATTCCGCAGGCGCTTTGCGCCGAAGGAACCGCGAGCAGAACTTCCAGTTCTGCTCTGCGATCCTAGCTACTTTGTGACGCCTGCGGCACAAATAGCTGTGTGAAAAATAAGCGATCACGCTTATTTTTCACATTATGTCCTCCATCAAATTTCTTAGTTATCACTATACAGAATAACTGTGAAAATTCTGTGTCAGGAGGGCAGATTTTTACGGGAAAAAACGTTATAACGCAGATGCGCCTTCCTACAGACACGAAAGTTGTCTGCAGGAAGGCGCAAGCAGATAAAGATTTAACCGAGGAACAGGCCGTACAATACGGCGATCAGGATGCCGAGCAGCGCGCCGACAAACACCTGTAAAGGGGTATGGCCGACGAATTCCTTGAGCTTTTCTTCGTAGGAGATCGGCTGCCCCATCTTTTCCCAGAATTCCATCATTTCATTGATGACCTGTGCCTGGAGACCGGTTTCCCGGCGCACCCCTCTGGCGTCATACATAACGATAATTGCTACAATAGCGGCAATGGCGAATTCAAAGCTGCTGCCGCCGTATTGCATTCCGGCAGCGGTTGCGAGTGCGCAGACAGTGGCGGAATGGGAGCTGGGCATGCCGCCGCTTCCGACTAAACGTTCCGGATCAAAGCTTTTGGTGATACAGGTATAAATCACTGTTTTGATGACCTGTGCAGCGAACCACCCCGTAACTGCGGACATAAAAACCGTGTTGTGAATCAGTGCGTTAAAAAAGTCCATAAAATACCTCTTTCTCTTTGGAAACTAAATTAGGCAAAATGCCATCCCCTGATTTTTATTTTACACTTTTTTTGTCAGTTTTACAACGTTTCCCATCTCATTTTTGCAGACGGGAGGTTTGAAGATGGCAATACGGCAGCGCAATGAAAAACGGCGCGGCAAGGATGAGCGGATAAGCGTAGCGCAGATCGGAGGCAACAGGAGTTGCCAGAAGCAGGGTAAGTACAGTTCCGATAAACGGTACAAAGAGCACGAGAAACCGCCGCTGTCCGTATAAAAACTGATATGCGGCAAAATACAGGACAGCCCAGAAGTACGCGCCGATGCTCCACAAAATACCGTAAACCGGAAGCATATCAGGAAGCTTTAAAAGAATTTCACTGATTTTGACCGGAAACTGACCCCGCAGAAGATGCGGCCAGGAAAGTCCGATTTCGTTCGGAGAAATCCCTTCATTCGTGCGTAAAGCAGCCGGGGCGGGGAACCAGTATCCTTTTGTCTGATCGATAAAGGCCTGGAGATAGTCGCCCGGGTAAGAAATACCGAGCTGAATCCAGAGGGTGAAATATTTTGAAGGATTCCGGATGATCGCATCGGCATGGTTGTAGGAGACGAGTGCCTTGATGGGATCGGAGATCACCGGATTGTAATACTCCGGAATCAGGGAAGTATCGACTACATCATCGATGAGCATTTCCTGCTCTGCGCTCAGCTGTCGACCGTTAGAAACGACACAGGCAATCTGCTGCAGAGGAATGGAGAGGGATTCTGTAAAGGAAGCGCGCTCAACATGACAGGCAGTGTATACAGGGCCGGTGAGGATCAGGGATAAAAGAAGTATGCCGACCTGCACGGCAAACATTTTTTTCCATGTCCGGCGAAATGCGAACAGAACAAACGGGAGGGTGAACAGGAAGATATAAAGCCCGTTTGAACGCAGGGTGCAGACGAAAAAGCCGGAAAGGGAAAGCCCTGCCCAAATGCCCGGACGGTTATCCGGGTTGCAGAGCAGTTCATATAAAAAGCAAAGATATAACAGCATAAATCCGGAAAAAAGAATATCTTTCCAGACGGTTACGGCAAAAATTGCGTGAAATGGAACGAGCCCCCAGAAACAAAAAGACAGAATCAGCCAGAGGCGTGAAGCGCCTGATCTTGCGAGGAGGGATAGCGTATAGGTTTCAATAGCGGCCATAGTGCACATCTGGAACAATACATAACAGGCGATTCCGGTGTTTATGCTTCCGGTCAGAAAAAATCCGATATGGTAAAACAGGGAGAACAAAAGCGTGTGCAGGATCGGGTGGTGGTTACTGAACGGGATCAGGCCGGTAGCCTGGGAAAACTGGCTGATGCTGTCCGGGGTCAGAACACCGGGAAACTGGTACAGAAACCAGAATAGCCAGCAGAAGAGCAGACCGAAGTAACAGAGCAGCTTCTGTTTGCGGGACAGGGCATGCACTGCAGATATGGCTGGGGGTACAGGACATGCACCATCAGGCTGCTGCAAAGTGTTTTGGGCAAAACGCCGCTGCTGTCTGGATGCAAGAAACAGCATGGACAGTTCACAGAATCGGAAGAATATAAAATACAGACCGATAACCGCAGCCGCCAGGAATGCAAGTCTGAATATGCGGCTGTCAAAGCTGCCGGACAGTTCAGCATGCTTTGCTGCTGCATAAAATAAGGTGTAGAGAACTGCGAGAAGTCTGCATATTGGATAAAAATGGCGCGGAAGCACAGAAGAAGCTGCTCCGATATTCGTCAGCCTTTGCGTCAGCGTTGGAGAAAAAAGGAGGAGCATGCCTGCAAAGATCAGGACAGAAAAAATATCTGCCGGGTGGATGGAACCGATATCGCATAGTGCAAAGGCTGCAAAAAACGCTGCAGTAATCCGAGTGATACCGGGCTTCTGGAATGAAATTATATTAGTCATATTAGTCATAAGATAGGAGTCCTCCTGGAAAGCAATGAATGATTTTGAGTAACTGTTCAGTAGGTCTGCGCATTTACTGCGCTGACCGTAGGAAAACTCAGACTAGAAGGCAAAAATCCTATCGGCATAGCCGATTTGGAATGGATTTTTGCGCGTATCTGTGAGGGTACTGAACAGTTACGATTTTGATCTGTATATGGATTCAGTTTAGTGTCAGTGAGGGAAAAAAGCAAGAAAATTACCCGGAAAATGGAGCACCTCCATTTCCTTGACATGAAATGGGGGCAATGGTACATTTAATGCATCAGACAGGGGTATCAAAATTATGATAATGATTTTAATGGAATGGGCGTATATGGCGACGTTGTCGTTTCTGATGGGCTTTGCGTGTCTTGCACCGTTTCGAAAAAAGGGCGGTTGTCAGATTCATAGCGCAGTAACCTATATGATGGCGGGTCTGCTCGTATTGAATGTGTATGCAGAGTATTTCAGCCTGTTTGCCGGCGTTGGCTTCTGGGCAAGCCTGATTGCCGTTTTTGCTGCGGTCATCGGCGGAATGCTGCTGCGTCGGGATTTGGCGGATTTTTTCAAAATTTCGAAAACACAGACATGTCAGAAAAAAACGGAAAGAAGCGACGAAGGGCTTGAAAACTCAAAAAGCCTTTGGCGCAAAAAAAACAAAGCCGTCTGGCTGCTGTATGCCGGTCTGACGCTTTTATTTGCATACGGCTCGTCGAGGGGCTATATGCACTACGATACGGGACTGTATCATGCACAGGCAATTCGATGGATCGAAGAGTACGGCGTTGTGCCGGGGCTTGCGAATCTGCACAGCCGGTTCGGTTACAACAGCGCTTCCTTTGCACTCAGCGCCTTCTTTAGCGAGACGTGGCTGATCGGACGGCCGATGCACTGCGTGGCTGGATTTTTTGCGCTGCTGTGCGCGTGTAAATGCGCGGCAGGGCTTATGGCATTTTGGAAACGAAAAAAAGTGCGAATATCGGATTTTTTATCTATCGGCGGGATCTTTTATCTGATAGCAGTGTTCCGGGAGATGGTTTCCCCGGCATCCGATTATTTTGCAATGTTGGTTTTATTCTGGGTAATAATGACCTGGGTGGAACTGTGGGAGCAGGAAAGGGACTGTCCCATCGGGGAAAAGCAAACCGTGCCTTACGCGCTGCTGAGTCTGTATCTGGTGTATGCGGCGACGGTGAAGCTGTCCACAGCGGTAATTTTGCTTCTGGTTCTGTATCCGGCGGTGTTGCTGCTCCGGCAGAAAAAATGGTTGCAGATTGCAGGCTATATCGCGCTGGGACTTCTGATTGCATTTCCGTATCTGGCGCGGAATGTGCTGATTTCCGGCTGGTTGTTTTATCCGTTTACGTTTTTGGACTGGTTTCCGGTAGACTGGAAAATTTCCAAAGGCTATGCGGACAGCGACGCAAAGGAAATCCAGGCGTATGCGCGGGAGATTTACAATGTTTATCAGCTGGATCAGCCGTTGAAGCAGTGGCTGCCGAACTGGTTTGCAGCGCAGGCTGGATTCGATAAGCTTCTGGTGCTGGCAGGCTGGGCAGCGATCCCGGTGAGTGCAGTGCTGGCGGTGCTCGGAGCTGCGCGCGCAGTCAGAGCAGACCGGGTGACGGTTGCATCTCGTGCTGGCGGCGCTGCGTCCGTGGATAATGGTACGCACACGTCCAAAGCAGACCGGGTAACAGTCACGCTCCATGCGGGCAGCGCTGTGTCTGAACGGGAAACCGGCGTACCCTTGCCCGCCCGCCGAGTCGCACATCTTACGCCCTTGTGTTTTTCCCTGCTTCAGCTGTGTGCAGTGGTCGGTTTTTTCTTCTGGCAGCTCGGGGCGCCGCTGGTGCGGTACGGATATTTTTATGTGTTGTTTTTGCCGCTGACGGTGTTTGGAAGCCTGTATTGTATGGCGGCGGAAAAGCTGGCTGGTTCAGAACAGGGACACAATGGGCGTAAATGGTTGAAAAATGCCGGATATTGGGCATTTGTGGGATTGCTGGTAGCATTTTTTACCTATAAGGGGTATAATCTGATACAGATGGTTCGGGAGCTGGCATATGAGCCGTATTATCTGTGGCAGCAGGATTATGTAGATGGATCTGCAGAGATGTACGAGGTGGATGGTGTGACGATCTATGTGCCGACGGACAGAGGGCAGATCGGGTATAACAAATTCCCGTCATCCCCAATCGTACAGGATATCGAGCTGCGGGGCAACTCGATTCGGGACGGCTTCCGCAAAAAGTCGAAATGATCCGGCAAAATAGAAGCGATCCGGAAAAAGCCGAAAAGGATTTGTAAAAATGCATGGAATGGGCTGACGGAAGCGCAGCACTTCAGAAAGGAAATACAACATGAAAACCTATGGCGTAATTATGGCAGGCGGGGGCGGAACCCGTTTCTGGCCGCTGAGTACAAAGGCAGAGCCGAAACAGTTTTTAAACCTGTCCGGCAAAGATATTCTGGTTAACGAGACGATCGACAGACAGCATGACCTGATGGATCAGAAGGACATTTTTATTGTGACCAATGAGACACAGGCAAAGATGATGAAGGAGCGCACAGCAGGCAGAATTGCGGCAGATCATATTCTGGCAGAGCCTGCGGCGCGCAATACAGCAGCGTGTATCGGTTATGCGGCGATGGAAATTCTGCATAAATACGGTGACGGCGTGATGTGCATTTTTGCGGCGGACGCTTATATCCGTGATGAGGCGGAATACACCCGCGTGATGAAAGAAGCGGTTCGTGCAGTGGAAGAGACGGACGCACTTGTGACGATCGGGATTCATCCGACGTTTCCCTCGACCGGCTATGGTTATATCCGCAGCGTGGAAGAGGCTGGAAAAGTATGGCGTAAGGTAGAAGAATTTGTGGAAAAACCGGATTTGGAAACGGCGAAAAGCTATCTGGCATCCGGCAGTTATGCGTGGAACAGCGGCATGTTTGTCTGGAAAGCCTCCACGATTCTTTACTATTTCGAAGAACTTCTGCCGGATGTGTACGCCTGTCTGAAACAGATCGGGGCAGCGCTCGGCACAGAAAAAGAGCAGGAGGTTCTGCATGAGGTTTATCCGACCATCCCGAAGATTTCCGTGGATTACGGCATTATGGAGCGCGCAAAGGGTGTTCTGATGCTGGAAGGAGATTTCGGCTGGAACGACGTTGGCAGCTGGGATACGCTGGATGCAGTGCGCACCCGGGATGCTGCCGGTAACATCAGCTCCGGCGATACGCTGCTTCTGGACGCGAAAAACTGCGTTGTATACGGCGGTAAAAAGCTGATCGCCGCAGTCGGCGTTGAAAACCTGGTCATCGTAGAGGGCAGGGATTCGATTCTGGTCTGCCCTGTCGATCAGGCACAGCGCGTCAAGGAAGTCGTTGAGACGCTGGAAAAAGAAGGCAGGACGGAACGGCTTTAAACGGCGAAAAAACGCGAAATATCACGACCGTTTTCCGTTTGGTTTCCAAAATCTGAGTGTTAGAATAAAGTAGAAAGCAGCGGCAGAATGTTCACAGTGCGGTCACACTGTTGGTGCGGAAAAAAGACTCAGAGGAGGAATCAGAAATGGCTGCAGAATGGAAAGAAACACTCGAAACGGAGCGGGAGATATCGGCGTTTATGCTGGAACTTGGGATTCCGGCGCATTTGAGGGGATATTATTATCTGAGGGAGGCGGTTTTGCTGGCCGTCTCGGATATGGAACTGGTTGGCAGCGTGACGAAGCTGTTATATCCGGTGATCGCAAGGCGTTACAAAACAACGCTTCAGCGGGTGGAACGCGCGATCCGAAACGCGGTGGAGGTGTCCTGGGAACGGGGCAATCCGGAGGTGTTTGAGGATCTGTTCGGGTTCAGCCGGGAGACGGGCGCGCCGAGGCCGACAAACAGCGAATACATAGCGAGAATTGCGGACAAGATAAGAATGGACGCAACTACAGGAGAGAAAATTGAAAAATAAAATTTTTCAATCACGAGATTTGTGTCTGCGTGCGCTTGACACAAACTCGGCATGCGCAAAAAGCGTGCGCAGGAATGAGAGGAAAACATGTTACTGAGCGTAATCGTACCTTGCTATAATGAAGAGGAAAACGTTCCGATTTTTTATGAGGAAATGATGAAAAATTCCGCTTTTTTGGAGCAGGAAAAACTGGAGCTGGAAATTATTTATATTGATGATGGTTCCAAGGACAATACCGCAGCGGAGGTTCGGAAGCTTCACGAAAAGGATGAACGGGTGCATTTGGTGTCCTTTTCCCGCAACTTTGGCAAGGAAGCAGGAATTTATGCGGGCTTCCAGAAAGCAAAGGGGGACTATGTCGTGATGATGGACGCTGATCTGCAGGATCCTCCGTCACTTTTACCGGAGATGTTTTCCTACATTAAGCAGGGCTACGACAGTGTGGCGACAAGACGTGTGACCCGAAAAGGCGAACCTCCGATCCGGTCGTTTTTTGCAAGGATGTTTTACCGCATCATGAATAAAATTTCCAAAACGGAGATCGTGGACGGCGCACGCGACTATCGCCTGATGACGAGACAGGTTGTGGATTCAATTCTTTCGATGTGCGAATATAACCGTTTTACGAAAGGAATTTTCGGCTGGGTCGGCTATGAGACGAAGTGGCTGGAGTATGAAAACGTGGAACGCACCCACGGCGAGACAAAATGGAGCTTCTGGAAGCTGTTTTTGTATTCGCTGGATGGAATTACCGCATTTTCAACAGTGCCGCTGGCAATTTCGTCTATCATGGGCGTTGTGTTCTGCATTATAGCATTTGTGGCGATCATTGCCCTGATTATCAAAAACCTGATTTACCATGATCCGACGCCCGGCTGGCCGTCGATGGTATGTATTATTCTGTTGGTTTCCGGCGTGCAGCTTTTCTGCCTGGGAATCGTGGGACAGTATCTGTCCAAGACCTATCTGGAAGTGAAAAAGCGTCCGATTTATCTGGTAAAGGAAGAACTGTAATGAATTATGAGAACCTGATCAGCATTGTGATGCCGGTTTTTAACGCCCAGGCGTATCTGGAGGAAGCGCTGGAATCGGTTCGCCGCCAGACATGGACGGACTGGGAGCTGCTGGTGGTAGACGATCATTCTACGGACGGGAGCGCAGGTCTTGTGTCAGAAATCTGCAGAAAAGACGCGCGAATTCGGCTTCTTTCCCAGACGGACGGGGTAAAGGGCGCGGCAAATGCAAGAAATTTCGGGACAGCACATGCAAATGGACGTTATCTCGCATTTATGGATGCGGACGATATCTGGCGGGTGGACAAGCTGGAACGGGAAATGGCTTTTTTGCGGGAAAAAGACGCAGCCTTTGTATTTTGCTCGTATGAATTTGGAGACGAGCATGCGGTCGGAACCGGCAAAATCGTGCGGGTTCCCGATCAGTTGACTTATCAGAAAGCGCTCAGCCGGACGGTCATTTTTACGAGCACGGTGCTGTTTGACTGTGAAAAAATTGACAAGGCGCTTTTGCAGATGCCGGACGTGCCGAGCGAGGACACGGCGATGTGGTGGCAGATTTTAAGAAACGGACACGTCGCTTACGGGTTAAAGGAAAATTTGGTGATCTACAGAAGACCGGAAAAATCCCTTTCCTCGAACAAGCTCCGGGCGATTACAAGAATCTGGGGACTTTACCGGAAACAGGAAAAAATGTCGGTGATCGCAAGCGCAGCATGTTTTTGTATGTGGGCGGTGCGCGCTGTGTGGAGAAGAATATAGCGGGAGAACGGAAGATGAAGAAAAACGATTCTGTCAAGCGGCTGATTATTCTGGCGCTTGGGCTGATTGGACTGTGCGTGCTGACTGCTTTTTATGCGCACGACTGGTTCGCCTATTATTATCATCATATTGCATGGAAAACGCATAACCGTTTTAATGTAAACGGTCATTTGCTGATTGTTGCATTGTATTTCATATTGCTCTTTTTCTTTTCCAATACTTATGGAGCACTCAAAATCGGCTATCTGAAACCGCTGGATATTTTCCTGTCTCAGCTGTTTTCTCTTCTGTGCGTCAATGTAATCAGCTATGCACAGCTGTCCCTGATGTATGGCTGGTTTATCATCGGCGGGGGGCATATGGTGTCGATGATGCTGTATCAGCTGGTGTTTGCAGGGCTGTGGGGCTGGCTGTGTAATCTGATTTACCGTCGTGCGTTTCCTCCGCGGGAGCTGCTTTTGGTGCACGGCGAGCGCCCGGTAGAGGATATCCTTGGAAAATTTGCAGGACGGAAGGATAAATATCATGTTGCAAAGTGCATGAATATCAAAGAGGGGTACGATGCGGTGATCCGCGAGGTCGGAAAGTATGATGCGGTCGTTCTCTGGGATATTCATACGATGGACAGAAACGTGCTGCTCAAATATTGCTATAGCCATTCGATCCGCGTTTATATGATGCCGAAGATTCCGGATGTGCTGGTAAAGGGAAGCGAGCAGCTGCACCTGTTTGATACGCCGATTCTGCTGACGAGGGAATATGCGCTGAGCGTAGAACAGAGAATTGCAAAACGGTTTATCGATGTAGTATGTTCGCTGATCCTGATTGTTGTGACATCGCCGATCATGCTGATTACGGCGGTGGTGATCAAGCTGTATGATAAAGGTCCTGTGCTGTACAAGCAGGTCCGCTGCACGAAGGATGCGAAGGAATTTTATATTCTGAAATTCCGCAGCATGCGCGTGGATGCAGAAAAGGACGGTGTGGCGAGGCTTGCCGCCAAAAACGATTCCCGGATTACGCCGGTGGGCAAATTTATCCGTGCGGTTCGTATCGACGAGCTGCCGCAGCTGTTCAACATTTTAAAGGGCGAGATGTCCTTTATCGGTCCCAGACCGGAGCGGCCGCAGATCATCCGCGAATATATAGAAGAAATGCCGGAGTTCGCATACCGTACCAGAGTGAAGGCCGGGCTTGCGGGATATGCGCAGGTATACGGAAAGTACAATACAACGCCGTATGACAAGCTGAAGCTGGATCTGTTTTATATTGAGAATTATTCCGTATGGCTGGACTTGAAGTTGATGCTTCTGACATTGAAAATCCTGTTTACGCCCGACAGCACGGAGGGCGTGGACGAGAAGCAGGTGACCGCCATGAAAAAACAGGTGCAGGAGGAAGAAAAATAATGCCTCTGAAAAGAGATGAAGCATTTTGGAAAGAGGGCATGGACGAAAAACGCTTTGCCCTCTGTTGTATTCATAAAATATGGATCTGTCTGGCGGCAGCTTTGGCTGGCGCTGTTTTTGCTGCGGGGATTTATCTTGGTGTGCGGCAGCTGACGATGGGGCCGAAGCAGTATCGGTCGGAGGTTTTATATTCGATCGTCTATGACATCGACGAGGATGACGAGGTTTTAAAAGAATTTATCAACGAATATAACGCCTATACCTGGGGGGATATGATGCGCTCCGACCGTGTGATGGATACGGTGCTTTTGCAGCTGCCGGACGTGGAACGGTCCGTGATAGAGGCTTCGATCAGCACGGAAATTGCGTCCGATCCGGAATTTTTGACGGCGTACTTTACGACAGGGGATGCAGCACTGTCCGACCGGATTGCGGCGGCCTATAACCGCGCAATGACGGCATTTGGACAGACGATGCAGGGACGCGGTCTGACGACAATTGAAGTGTGGAAAACCGTTCCCGCACAGGCGGTGCTTCCGGAAAATAAAGTGAAAAATGCGGCGGTGCTCGGTCTGGTGCTCGGACTGCTTGCCGGAATCCTGGGCGTGGCAGTCTGGTATGTTCTGGACGATTCCGTTTTGCTCAGCTCAGACGTGGAAAAACGCTGCGCAATTCCGGTTCTCGGCTACCGAACGGCAAAGCCAGATGAACAGTTCGGTGCGCTTCTGGATGCGCAGCTGAGAGCCAAAGCGTCTCAGACCGCTTTTCAGGAAATTTCGCTGGACACGGTGCTTTCCGGGACGATGGGGCTTGGAGAAGAAGAAAAAATTCCGCTTATCCTTTTGGTTCGCTGGAACACACCCTGTATTAAAAAACTCGGACTTGCCCTCGATCTGCTTGCTCAGCGGGAGATCGCGGTTGTGGGCGTGATCCTCACGGACGCGGACGCACGGTTTTTGCACGCTTACTACAGAATGTAGGCTGCCAGTTCACTCGTGGAAGCCTGTAGGCAGATTCCATGCTCGCATGAGAATTTGCCTACAGACTGCTACGAATGGCGCGGGTGAACTGGCGCAGGATTACAAGAAACAAAGGAGACAGCTCATGAAACTGCAGATTCTGGTTTCCTCCCTGAATCAGGAGGTCAAGTCGCTGGCAGAGAAAATGAATCTGCAGGCGGATACAATTCTCATCAATCAGTGTAACGAAAACCGTTACGAGGAATGGACGCAGGACGGTCATCAGATCCGCTGCTATCATCTGGCGGAGCGGGGTGTCGGGCTGTCGCGCAACAACGCGCTTCTGCGTGCGGACGCCGACCTGTGCCTCTTTTCTGATGAAGATATCGTTTATGACGATGGTGCAGTTGAGCGGATTATCGAAGGGTTTGAGCAGCATCCGGAGGCGGACATGCTGCTATTCAATGTGCGCGTGCAGGAGAGCCGCTTTACCTACTGGAATTCGTTTTATAAGCGGGTGAGGTGGTATAACTGCGGTCGTTATCCGGCATACAGCTTTGCACTGCGCACGGCGAAGATGCACGAAAAGAATCTGACCTATTCTTTGTTGTTCGGCGGCGGCGCGAAATATGCAAACGGAGAGGATAGCTTGTTTATCCACGACTGCCTGAAAGCCGGGCTGAAAGTCTACAGCATTCCGGTCGAAATCGGAGAAGAACAGCCCAGACCGTCAACCTGGTTTTTCGGCTTTGACCGCAAATTTTTTCACGACAGGGGCGTTTTGTATCATGTGCTGTATGGAAAGCTGGCGGCGGTGATGGGATTTCGGTTTCTGCTGAAAAATAAATCCAATATGAATTCTGAGAGCTGCCCGGAGGGGCTGACCTTTGATGAGGCGAAAAAAGCGCTTCTGTCCGGAATCCGCGACGCAAAGGGAGGGCTGTAAATGGTATTTTATTTTCTGATTACAGCGGTTACGATTGCCCTCGCGGGGGTGATGGACGCGGTCTGGACGCGCACGGGGCAAGAGGCAGGCAGTGCTGGGCTGTGCGCTGGACAAGCCGCCGAGAGTGCGGCATCCGGGAATGGCAGGCGCGCCTGCGGCATCTCATCATCCGGCGGCGGCTTGTTTTCGGCGGGCGTTTCCCGACGTCGCGCCTTCGACATCGTGTGTCTCACGGCTATTTTCCTGATTCTGGCGGGCGTGAGTGCGCTGCGTCTGGAGGTCGGTAACGATTACGGCAAATATGTCGAGAATTTCCACGAAATCTGGGCGGGAACCGATCAGGCGTATGTGGTGACAGAAGCAGGATTCAATTTCGTGGTATGGCTGATTTATACGATTTCCGGGTATGAAAATTATCTGCTGGTATTCGCGGTGTTCGGTGCGGTTACAGCTTTTTTGTTTTTAAAGGCGCTGTATGAGCAGAGTGACTGCTTCTGGCAGAGCTTCGCGATGTTCATGCTGCTGGGCGTATATTTTCGGACATTTACGACGGTGCGTTATTATCTGGCACTTGCGGCAGCACTGTATGGAATCCGGTTTGTACTGCGCAGGCAGTATGGCTGTTTCGTGATCTGGATTGGCATTGTGGCGCTGTTTCATAAATCTGTTCTGATGGTGCTTCCGCTGTATTTGTTGGCTGTGCTTCCGTGGAAAAAATGGATTGCGCCGGCGCTGACTGTGATCGGAGGGATCGGTTTTGTTTTCCAGCGTCCGCTTTTAAATCTGGCGCTGACGTGGTATCCTACATACAGGGACACCGTATATCTGTCACAGGATATCGGTCTGAAAGCGAATGCGTCCGGAATCCTCCGGTGCGTGCTCGTTTTTATGCTGGCGGCAGTGGTTGGCAGGTGTGGAATGGAAAAGGAGCAGAACCGTTTCTGCCTGAAATTAAATTTTTTCGGACTGCTGTTTTATACCTGCGGTTCGTTTTTGCCGCTGGTATCGAGAATGTCCTATTATATGATTACGCCGCAACTGCTGCTCATTCCGGGACTGCTTGGCTGTGTGGAGAACCGGAAGCGGAAAAATATTTTAACAGCACTTGTGGGGATCGTATGTCTGGGGTATTTTTTGTGGTTTTTAAAAACGGCATCCGGAAGCGGGATGCGCGTGCTTCCCTATAAGACCTGGATTTTTACGGATAAGGAGTGGATCAATGGCGCAGATTTCTTTTAGCATTGTGGTAGTATGCTTAAACCCCGGCGAAAAGCTGTTGAAGACGGTGCAGAGCGTATTGAACCAGAAATACGGAAATTATGAAATTGTGGTAAAGGACGGCGGTTCGACGGACGGCTCCCTGGAACAACTTCCGGCGGACAGCAGAATCCGGGTTTATACAAGACCGGACAGTGGGATTTATGACGCGATGAATCAGGCGATGTCCTATGTGACCGGTCAGTTTGTCCAGTTTTTAAATTGCGGAGATCTTTTACACGACGATATGGTGCTGGAACGGCTTGCAGCTGTGATGGAGCGTAAGCGCAGCAGAGGAGCCGACGAGGAAAGCCTGGGACATAAGGAAAAAGAGCGGATTTTTTATGGAAATCAATATCATGAGGCGTGGGGCAGTGTGATCTATTCTGCACCGGAGGTCAATGATTTTACCTGTTACAGAAATGTGCCCTGTCATCAGGTTTGCTTTTACGACGTCCGTCTGTTTGCAGAGCGTGGTTATGACGTAAAATACCGTGTCCGCGCAGATTACGAGCATTTCCTGTACTGTATTTACGATCGGAAAGCGGAAGCGGTTTATGTGGAGATGATTGTTGCGGATTACGAGGGCGGGGGCTTTTCCGAGACAAGGGAGAACCGTCGGATTTCCGAAAAAGAGCATGCCGAAATCACGAAACGCTATCTCGGACGCGACAAGGCGCTGCGTTATAAGCTGCTGATGCTTCTGACACTGGCACCACTTCGGACAAAGCTTGCAGAGGACGAAAAATATTCCGAGTGGTACAACGGGATCAAGGCGAAAATTTACAGAAGGTGCGGCCATAAGGACGAACCGGGGGAGAATCGGAAATGAGAGTGTTATGGGTATGTAATATCATGCTCCCGGTAATCGCGCAGGCGCTTTCGCAGGAGTATAGCGTGCGGGAGGGCTGGCTGTCCGGGATACTGGGGCGGTATCTGGAGACGGAGAACGGCGCAGAACTGAGTGCAGCGGACGTGACAGACAGCGCTGCATCGCCCGGCGGACGGCAGCAGGGAGCCGAAACTGCGGCTGCACTGACGCTCGGCATCGCATTTCCGGTTGCACCGGGCAGGGAGGAGCTATCGCAGCGTCTGCAGCTTGGCAGTTATAAAAAAGAAGTCGCCTGCTATGGCTTTGCAGAGGATTTAGAGCACCCGGAGCGCTATGACAGCGCGATGGAAGCGCGTTTTTTACAGATTTTAGAGGACTTTCAGCCGGATATGGTGCATATTTTCGGGACGGAGTTCCCGCATGGCTATGCCTGTGCGAAAGTATTTCACAGACCGGAGCGGACGCTTGTGGGCTTGCAGGGACTTTGTATTTCCTGCGCGGACAACTACATGGCAGATCTCCCGGAAAATGTACAGAACAGCAGGACACTGCGAGATATTTTAAAAAAGGACAGCATCCGGCAGCAGCAGGAAAAGTTTTATCAGCGCGCGGAAAACGAGAAAAAACTCCTGTTGTCAGTCGGACATGTAACGGGACGGACAACATTCGATAAAACGATCAGTTTGGAGATAAATCCATCCCTTGTTTATCATACCATGAACGAGACAATGCGCCCACAGTTCTACAGCGGATGCTGGGAGATCGAAAAAACTGTGCCCGGAGAAATCTTTATCAGTCAGGGAGATTACCCGTTAAAGGGCTTTCACTATCTATTGCAGGCGATGCAGGAAATCCTGCAAAACTGTCCCGAGGCGCATATCAAGGTGGCGGGCATCAGCGTGCTCGGCGTAAACGGAATAAAGAGCAGAATCAAGATTTCGGCATATGGAAAATATCTGCGCAGGCTGATTTTGAAGAATCGCCTCGAAGGAAAAGTGCGTGTGCTGGGAAATCTTTCCGCGGAGGAGATGAAGCGGGAATATTTGTCCGCGCAGATATTTGTGTGTCCGTCTGCGGTGGAAAATTCCCCGAATTCCGTGGCAGAAGGGCAGCTTCTTGGCGTGCCCGTGGCGGCGAGCAGAACCGGCGGAATCCCGGATGTTGTAAAAGACGGCATAAGTGGTCTGTTGTTTGAAAAAGGAAACATACACGAGCTTGCCGCGTGTGTCAGCCGGATTTTGACAGATAAACAGCTGGCAAAGGAGTTGTCGGCTTCGGAACGGAAGACTGCGGCGAAGCTTTACAACGGTGAAAACAATTATCAAAAACTGATAGAAATTTATCAAAGCATCGAATGAACGAAGCTGCTGACCGGAGCAGGAAGGCGGGAATGGAGGAAAACGTGAAGGCTGTTTTTATTTCCAATTATATCAATCATCATCAGATTCCGTTTTCCAACGCACTGTATGAACAACTGGGGGACGATTACCATTTCATCCAGACCGAGCCGATGGAAGAAGAACGGATTGCGATGGGCTGGGGACTGGATGCAGCGACTCTGCCATATGTTGTTTGGGCGGATCGGGAGGAAGAACGCTGCCGGAAGCTGATCGAGGAAGCGGATCTGGTGTTTGCAGGCTGGACGAAGCGGCTGGATCTGGTTTTACCGCGGCTTTCCTCGGGAAAGCTGACGTTTCGGGTGAGCGAGCGGATTTACCGCGAGGGGCAGTGGAAAGCGATCTCTCCGAAGGGGCTGCTTGCAAAATATAAAGAACATATCCGGTTTCGAAACCAGCCGGTGTGGCTTTTGTGCTGCGGCGCGTATGTGGCGTCGGATTTTTCACTGATCGGGGCTTATCCCGGGAAAAAGCTGAAATTCGGCTATTTTCCGGAGACGCTGCGCTGTCCGCAGGAGGAATTGTTTGCCAAAAAGAATACGGATAAACTGCAAATCGTCTGGGCGGGACGGATGATTTCGTTAAAGCACCCGGAGTTTGCAGTGAAGTTGGCTGGAAAATTAAAGGAACAGGGGTATTCGTTTGAACTGCACTTTGCGGGAGGCGGTCCGATGGAAGAGGCGCTGAAGCAGGAAGCAGCAGCGCTCGGAGTGGCAGAGAAAATCGTTTTTCATGGATTTTTAAAGCCGCAGGAGGTTCGAAGCCTGATGAAACGCTGCCAGCTGCATGTGTTTACAAGCAACTATCTGGAAGGCTGGGGTGCAGTAGTCAGTGAGGCGATGAACAGTGGCTGTTGTGTGGTGGCAAACCGTCAGATCGGCGCGGTTCCGTTTTTGATTGAGGACGGCGTAAACGGCAAAAGCTACCCGGACGGCTCTTATGAAGCCTTTGAGCGGACGGTATTGGAGCTGTGCGCGCAGCCGGAGCAGATCACAGTGCTTGGAAAAGAGGCATACCGGACGATTACAGAAAAATGGAATGCAGAATGTGCGGCGCAGCGCTGCCTGGAATTTTATGAAGGCTGGAAAGCCGGAAAGCTGCCGGAGTGGGAGGATGGACCGCTCTCTGCCGCGCCGAAGCTTTCCGCGCACTGGAGCTATAATGAGGGAACATTGGATGGAGAATAAAACAGAACAAAACTGCCTGATCAGCGTGATCGTGCCGGTCTACAATATCCTGGACTGCCTGGAGCGATGCGTCAACAGCATCTGTGGACAGACCTGGAAAAATCTTGAGATCCTGCTGGTAGATGACGGTTCGACGGATGGAACCGGAAAGCTGTGCGACCTGCTTGCCGAAAAAGATGACAGAATCCGGGTTTTCCATAAGCCGAACGGCGGTTCTTCCAGCGCGCGAAACCTTGGAATCAGTATGGCAAAGGGAAAATGGATCGGGTTTGTGGACAGCGACGACTGGATCGAGCCGCAGATGTATGAAAGGCTGTATGAAGCTGCGACCGCTGCAGGCACTTCAATTGCGCAGGCTTCGCGGGATGAGATCGACGAGGATTACCACAAAAGACCGGACGTCTGTACGCCGCCGGAACAGGAAGTTACCTGCACGGCAGAAGATTTTCTGAAAACGCTGCTGCTGCATCAGGGCGATTGCTCGTTCTGTACGAAGCTGATCAAAAAGAGCCTGTTTGAAGGTCACCGCTTCCCGGAGGGAAAGCTGAATGAGGATTTCCGCCTGCTGGTTGAGCTTTTATGTGAGGGCGAAAGGGTGCGGATCTTGCCGGAGCAGCTCTATCACGTTTTTTACCGGATCGGGAGCAATACGCGCCGGAAAGATAAAAACGATTTTTCGAGAGTGTTCGAGGATATCGTAGAAAATGCGGATTATATGGAGCAGCTGACCCGGGAGCGCTATCCGGAGCTTCGGGAATATGCGGTGCGCTTCGCACTCGTTCAGCGCCTGGATTATCTGCTGCACATCCCGGTGGGACGGATGGTGGATACGGATGTGTTTTACAAATCGGTAAAGCAGTATCTGCGCGGGCATTTTTCGGATACGCGGAAAAATCCGCTGCTGGATAAAAAGAGCAGAACCTATCTGACGCTTCTGACGATTGCGCCCAAAACCGTGCGCCGCGTGCACGGCTGGACGATGAAGCTGCGGGGAGTGGGGTGAAAAAACGCCGTAACATCAATCTCTATTGAGAGGATGCTACGGCGTTTTGCGTTTGAAATTTATGTTACAGTTCACTCGCGCCATTCGCAAAAGCGCGTCTTCGACGCTCTCCGCTGCTTCGCAGCTCATTTTTGCTCATAAAGTGGCGCTCCCTCCGTACCTTTTTGTAAGCAGATTTTCATGCGAGCATGAAATCTGCTTACAAAAAGGTACGAGTGAACTGTAACGAATTTATTTTACAGGCTTTGCGCCTGCTTTTTCCTGCAGTTTTTCGATGTTTCTCTTGAACCAGTTCTTCTTTTTCTGATTCTCGGGCTGTGCCAGCGTTCCGCGGACCGCCTTAACACTTGTTAAGTAGATGCCGCTGACGGTTGCCTTGACTTCTTTTTTCACAGGAACCAGGTCGAAAATCTTCTGGTCGCAGACTAAGGTAACGATCTGCGGACCGACTTTTGCCTTGACAATCGGAAGCTTGGAACGGCGCATCATCTTCGGCGTATTGTCGATGACTGACTGCGGAAGTCCGGCTTCTTTGAGCTTCATGATTTTCTTGTCAATTACAAGCATGGTCACATTCTGCTTATATGCTTCAATCTGCTGCTGCTGTTCTTCCTGTTTTTTCTGCATCTTTCTTCCAAGAAAATAAAGAACAACGACTGCGACGATCAGAATGGCAAGGATGACCAGCAATACCACTGCCCAGGTTTTCATAGTGGTGAATCCTCCTCTTTCTTTGTACTGCACAGCGGCGCTGTCTGTACGGTGTGTCCGCTTAGCATTCTTATAGAACATTCTAGCAGAATTTACGGTATTGTACAAGGAGTTTTGTTGAAGTTAATAGCCACCTGGGGTATAATGTATCCAGCACGAAAGAAAAACAAGCGACGCCGAAGGCGGCATTTGTTTTTCTCGTGCGGATAGCGAGCGGACGGCCTGCGAAGCAGGCAAAGAAGCGCGGAGCGCGGGTCCGCGAGCGAGATAAAGAAAGAAAAACAAGCGACGCCGAAGGCGGCATTTGTTTTTCTCGTGCGGATAGCGAGCGGACGGCCTGCGAAGCAGGCAAGGAAGCGCGGAGCGCGAGTCCGCGAGCGTTGGTGAATGAGGACAGCGCCGCCTTCGGCGCTGCTGACAGGAAGGAACAGGCAGTAATGACGACGTGGGTGCAGTTTTGGCAAACATTTCAGGAAGTATTCCGCTACACATGGGCACATATGGTATGGATCAATCTGGTTCTTGCGATTATTATTATTTTCTTCCAGAGAAAGGAAGCAAAGTCAGCGTGGGCGTGGCTGCTGGCGTTGAATGTGCTGCCGGGTCTGGGATTTTTAATGTATCTTCTCGCCGGGACGGACATGCACAAGCGGAAGATGTTCAAGATCAAAGGAATCGAGGAGCAGATAAACGATGCGGTGCGCCGCCAGGAATACAGCGTCAAAAGCCGCGAGCTGGAGCAGGAAAACCCGGATTTGAAGGATTTTTCGGATCTGGTCTTTTTTAACCTGGAAAGTGCCGGATGCATGATTTCCGGAGACAATGCGGTAGAGATTTTCACTGACGGCAACGACAAATTCGATGCTCTGATCGAGGATATTAAAAATGCGGAATCCTATATTTTTTTACAATATTACATCATAAAAGATGACGTGCTCTTCCAGAGGATTCGGGAGGCACTGCTGGAAAAAGCGGCGCAGGGTGTAGAAATTCGGATCTTGTATGATGCGATGGGCTGTCGGAGCGTTGGAAAGCACTTTTGGAAAGAAATGGAAAAGCAGGGCATCCATGTTGCGGTCTTTTTCCCGGCTCTGTTTGGCAGACTGCATCTGCGTGTAAACTACAGAAATCACAGAAAAATTGCAGTCATCGACGGAAAAGTGGCTTATGTCGGCGGCTTTAATATTGGCAAAGAGTATATCGGACTGGATCCGAAGTTCGGGCACTGGCGGGATACCCATCTGAGAATCTGCGGCAGCGCAGTCGGTGGACTTTTGCTGCGCTATATTCAGGACTGGGACTATGCAGCGAGAGAGAATCTGTTTGAAAATCCGAAGTATTTCATCCTGCCGGAAGAAAAAGCCGGCAATGTCAAAATGCAGATCATTTCCAGCGGACCGGACTCCGAGCTCCAGAGTATTCGGGACAATTACCTGCGGCTGATCCACAAGGCAAAAAAGAGCATTTACATTCAGACGCCGTATTTTATACCGGATGAATCGATCCAGACGGCGCTTCTGATGGCAACGATGTCCGGCGTGGAGGTCAATTTGATGTTTCCGTGCAAGCCGGATCACCCATTTGTGTATTGGGCGACACTTTCCTATGTCGGCGAGCTGATCATGGCAGGGGCGAACTGCTACACCTATGATAATGGTTTTTTACATGCAAAAGGATTGTCCATTGACGGAAAGGCGTGCTGCTACGGAACAGCGAACATGGATATTCGGAGCTTCGCACTCAACTTTGAGGTCAATGCCATGATTTTTGACCAGAATATCGCGGGGGAAATGGAACGGATTTTCAGGGAAGACTTAAAGTGCTGTACGCGGATCACAAAGGAAATGTACAAGAGCAGATCTGTCTGGATCCGGTTTAAGGAGCAAATCAGCAGACTGCTGTCTCCGGTCTTGTAACAGCCCGCCAAGTGTGATAATATATAGGATATTGCAATTCTATTTACTATGGATTTTATGTCCGTAAGATGATGAGGAGATCAATTTATGAAAAAATTTATGACAGCCGTTACGGCAGTGTCTCTGTCTGCCATGATGCTGGCAGGCTGCGGCAAGACAGATGTGCAGGAGACAACTGTACAGGAAAGTACAACAGCTGAGACAGAAGCAGCAACAGAAACCGAAAGCGAAACCAAGGTATACCCGGACGAAGCTTATCTGGATGGCATCAACCTTGGCGACTTTGTAGAGCTGGGCGATTACAAGGGCGTTGATGTTACGGTTACCAGGGCAGAAGTAACCGACGAGATGGTGGATCAGTACATTCAGAGCGTTTTGGACAGCAACAAAAATAAAGAAGAAGTAGATCGTGCCGTAAAGGATGGCGATGTTGTTGATATCAAATATGTCGGCAAAAAGGACGGTGTAGAGTTTGACAACGGTTCTTCCGACAGCTACGAGCTGACCATCGGCTCCAATACCTTTATCGACGGTTTTGAAGACGGCGTGATCGGCATGAAGAAGGATGAGACAAAGGATTTAAACCTTACCTTCCCGGAGGATTACAACAATACAGACCTTGCCGGTGCAGACGTTGTATTCACGGTAACGGTAAATCATGTTTATGAAGAAACTGACGCGGTTCTGGACGATGCTTTTGTAGCAGCCCGCAATATTGACGGCGTAAGCACAGTAGAAGAATATCGTCAGTACGTTTACGATAACCTGATGAGCTCTGCCAAGAGCCAGCAGGAAACAGAGCTGGAAAGAAATGTTCTGGAGGCGGTAACGGCAAATGCAACCTTCAAGGAAACTCCCGAAGAGATGGTAAGCCGCTATTATGACCGTCTGGTTAAGAACCTGACCACTACTGCAAGCATGTATGGAATTGATCTGGAGACCTTTATGGCATACAGCTACGGCTTGGCTGCGGATGAATATGAAGACGAGCTTCAGAAATCTGCACAAAGCGCAGCAGAGCAGATTCTGGTTATGCAGGCGATCGCAGAAAAAGAAGGTCTGACCTTAACCGATGAAGAGCTGCAGGCAGATCTGGAAAGCAGCGCATCCGAATATGGTTATGATTCCGTAGACGCTTATCAGGAAGCGGTTGGTGACCTGCGCGGCTACAAAGAATATCTGATGTCTGAAAAGGTAACCAAGTATCTGGTTGAGAATGCGAACGTAACCGAAACAGAGGCGTCCACAGAGGAAACGACCGAAGAGACAACAGAAGCTGAAACCGAGACAACAACAGAGACAGCGACCGAAGCAGAATAAGCCGAGGCACAGCTGACGCACGAGGCGAGTGAGGAGAGAGAGCATGGAACTGACAAGTGTAAGACAGTTATTCAGAGAAAAAGAACAGTTTGCCGGCCAGAAGGTGACAGTAGGCGGCTGGGTAAGAAGCAACCGGGATTCTAAAAATTTTGGATTCCTGGTTGTAAATGATGGTACCTTTTTTGAACCGCTGCAGGTTGTATACGCAGCGGACAAGCTGGATAATTATGCCGATATTGCCAAAATCGGCGTCGGAGCAGCTGTCATTGTAACAGGTACGATTGTAGAGACGCCCGGTGCAAAACAGCCCTTTGAGATGCAGGCAGACGAGGTTGTAGTGGAAGGCGCATGCGGACCGGATTACCCGTTGCAGAAGAAGCGTCACAGCTTTGAATATCTGCGTACCATTGCACATCTGCGTCCCAGAACCAATACGTTCCAGGCAGTGTTCAGAGTTCGTTCCCTGATTGCTTATGCGATTCATCAGTTCTTCCAGGAGAGAGATTTCGTCTATGTGCACACTCCTCTGATTACCGGAAGCGACTGCGAGGGCGCAGGCGAGATGTTCCAGGTTACAACCCTGGATTTGAACAACGTTCCGAAAAACGAAGACGGTACTGTGGATTATTCCCAGGACTTCTTCTGCAAGCCCACCAACCTGACCGTAAGCGGACAGTTAAACGGCGAAACCTATGCAATGGCGTTTAAGAACATTTATACGTTCGGACCGACCTTCCGCGCAGAAAACTCCAATACCACCCGCCATGCGGCTGAGTTCTGGATGATCGAGCCGGAAATCGCATTTGCAGACTTAAAGGACGACATGGTACTGGCAGAGTCCATGCTCAAATACATTATCCGCTATGTGCTGGAGCATGCTCCGGAAGAGATGAACTTCTTCAACAGCTTTGTGGATAAGGGACTTCTGGAAAGACTGAATCATGTATTGAACTCCGATTTCGGACATGTGACCTATACCGAAGCGATCAAGATTTTGGAAGAGCACAACGACGAATTCGATTATAAAGTATACTGGGGCTGCGACCTGCAGACCGAACACGAGCGTTATCTGACGGAGAAGGTGTTCAAGCGTCCGGTATTTGTAACAGACTATCCGAAGGAAATCAAGGCATTCTACATGAAGTTAAATGAGGACGGCAAGACCGTTGCCGCTATGGACTGTCTGGTTCCCGGCATCGGCGAGATCATCGGCGGCAGCCAGAGAGAGGATAGCCTCGAGCTTCTGGAACAGCGCATGGACGAGCTTGGACTGAACAAAGAGGATTACGGCTTCTATCTGGATCTGAGAAAATACGGCTCCGCAAGCCATGCGGGCTTTGGTCTTGGATTTGAGCGCTGCGTTATGTACCTGACCGGTATGGGCAACATCCGCGACGTCATTCCTTTCCCGAGAACGGTAAAGAACTGCGAATTATGATAAAAGATTTGAGCGGGATGAACTTTTGGGTTTATCCCGCTCTTTTTTTGTTGTATACTGTATAAAGTGAAAACGATGTACTAGAATGCAAAAAAGGAAGATACGGATGGGAAATCATCACTGGAAAAAAATAGCAGCAGTTATGCTTGTGGCAGCGATCGGAATACAGCCTGTCTGTGTGCAGGCAAAGACACGGGAAGAAATTCAGCAAGAACGGGAGCAGAAAAAGAGCGAGCAGCAGGGCACCCAGAGTCAGTATAAGCAGAGCCAGAGCAAGGTCAGCAGTCTGGAAGGGCAGCAGGACGCTTTGGAGGAAGAAATACAGGAGCTGGATTCCCAGCTGGTAGAGGTCATTGCCAGCGTAAGCCTGATGCAGGATCAGATCAGTGATGCCGAAAAGCAGATCGTAAAGGCGCAGGAGGACTATGATGTAGCAAAGGCGCAGGAGGATGCACAGTATCTTGCAATGAAGAAGCGTCTCCGTTATCTGTATGAAAAGGGCGATACCAGCTATATCGAGATCCTGAGCAACGCCTCCAACTGGAGCGGCATGCTCAATCAGGCGAATTATGTGGAGAAGCTGTATGAGTACGATAAACAGATGCTCAACCGCTACATCCTGATTAAAGAAGAGGTTGCACAGAAAAAGAACGATTTGGAAGATAAAAAGAGCGACCTGGAAACGCAGAAATATGAGCTGGAAGAGGAACAGGCTTCCATGCAGCAGATGATCGATGAGAAAAAGTCCCAGGCGAATGATTTCGATGCGCAGATTGCGAAAGCGAGGCAGGAAGCAGCGGCATATAAAGCGTTAATCAAACAGCAGAATTCCGAGCTGGCAAGGCTGGATGAGGAAGAAAACGCCATCATCAAGGCCGAGGAAGAGCGCCGGAAAGCCGAGGAGGCTGCGAAAAAAGCGGCGGAAGAAAAAGCAAAGGCGGAAGAAAAAGCTGCAAAGAGCAGCAATTCCGGCTCTTCTGACAGTAGCTCGAATCGCGCAGGCAGTTCCGACAGCTCCTCTTCCTCCGGCAGTTCTTCGGGCGGCGGCTTAAAGACCGTTCCTCCTGCCAGCGGATCGAGTGGAAGCGACATTGCAGCGTATGCCTGCCAGTTCGTCGGAAACCCGTATGTAGCGGGCGGGACAAGCCTGACAAACGGTGCGGACTGCTCCGGATTTATCTGGGCAGTGTACAGGCAATATGGATACGGCCTGCCGAGAAACTCTGCTGCTATGAGAAGTGCAGGACGCGAGGTTTCCTACGAAGCTGCCCAGGCAGGCGACATCGTCTGCTATGCGGGTCATGTGGCGCTGTATCTGGGCGGCGGACGAATCGTGCATGCCAGCACAGCGAGAACAGGAATTAAGTACGGATATGCGAATTATAAGCCGATTCTGACAATTCGGAGAATTGTAGGATAAAAGAAAAAACAATAGAATGCACGCTCTGCGAGCATTCTATTGTTGCTTTAAAGACTCTTTTTCAGAAACTTGATCGTTTCGTCGATCAGCTGGGATACGGACAGATCGGCGGTTCCGATGATGTGGTTGTTGCAGCGATTGACCGGAAGCAAAAGCTTCTGGGCATGGCTCTGTCCGACGGCGACCGCCATGGCGGGCGTCACTTCCCCAAGCAGGGAGTCTGCGGACAAAATGCCGAGGGGACCGATGATAAAATCCGCATCCCGGCAGGCAACAAGCACGGGATTTTCTCCGGTTGCGCCGAAGTCAGCCCCGGCTTTGAGCATGGCAGCGGTTGCAGTTGCGTTGGTGCCGATGGCATACAGTTCACAGTCGGGCAGTTGCTCTTTACAGAGGCGGGCAGTCACAAGACTGCCGATTCTGCCGCCCTGGCCGTCAATTACTACGATTTTCATAAATCCTCCATTTAGAGACATTTGCACAGAAAAAATAGGAGCTGAACAATATTGTTCAGCTCAATTTTTTATCTGGCTCAGTCGTCGTTATCTAAAGCCAGTCCTTTTTTATACTTTGCGACAGCAGCCTGGATCTTATCGTTGGGATCGAGCAGATCGCTGATGGAAGTATCATGGTTCAAGGTATCAATCAGATAAGCAACGTACTTGCTCATGTCACAGTTGACATACCATTCCCGCTTTAACAGCTCTTCAGGCTGATAAATCAGGTTGGTGGTCAGGACACGGTTGATATTGCCACATGCATAAGCCTTGTCGAATTTCTCCATACCGCTTGTGAACAGACCGAAGGTGGTGCAGATGAAGATCTTACGGGCACCGCGCTGCTTTAATGCGGATGCAACTTCGAGTACGCTTTCGCCGGAGGAAATCATGTCATCGATGATGATCATATCCTTGCCTTCTACGCTGGTACCCAGGAATTCGTGAGCAACGATCGGATTTCGTCCGTTAACAACTCTGGTGTAGTCTCTTCTCTTATAGAACATACCCATATCCAGACCGAGTACGTTTGCAATGTAAATTGCACGTCCCATACCGCCTTCATCCGGGCTGATAACCATCATGTGGTTGGAATCGATCTGCAGGTCGGGCTCGGTGCGCAGCAGGTTTTTGATGAACTGATAAGAAGCCTGAACGGTTTCGAAACCGTTTAACGGGATGGAGTTCTGGACTCTCGGGTCATGGGCATCAAAGGTGATGATGTTGTCAACGCCCATCTTTACCAGCTCCTGCAGAGCGAGTGCGCAGTCCAAGGATTCCCGTGCGGTGCGCTTGTGCTGGCGGCTTTCATAAAGGAAAGGCATGATAACGGTAATTCTTCTTGCTTTACCGCCGACAGCAGCGATGATACGCTTCAGATCCTGATAATGATCGTCAGGAGACATATGGTTTTCATGACCGCAGAGGGAATAGGTCTGGCTGTAGTTGGTTACGTCAACCAGCAGATACAGATCCGTACCGCGGACAGATTCCAGAATAACGCCCTTGGCTTCGCCGGAACCAAAACGCGGCACCTTGCTTTTTAAAATGTAGGAGTCACGCTGGTAGCCTGCAAAGGCAAGGCTGTCTTTGTGCTCGCTCTCGCGCTGGGTGCGCCATCTTACAAGATACTGGTCAACTCTCTGTGCAAGGGATTCGCAACCCCTTAACGGGATAATCCCCAGGGAGCCAACCGGAATGGTTTCGAGATTTCTGGTTTCTTCACGTTCCATCATGGAAGTTCCTCACTTTCTGAAGGTAAAAGTTAATATTTTGGATATCTGCGTCAGCGGACCGGGCCCGAGACTGCGGATACCTTTTTACACATACGAATATCAGGGCCGGTGAGTTTACAGAATTCAAAATTGCTGGCAATTCTGGAAAAAATTCGGTCCTGATAACGGTTTCTGCAATCTTCCAGAGAAAGATTGGTAGAAATGATAACGGATTTCTGCCGGAGCAGACGTTCGTTCAAACAGGTAAAGAAATGGGAGAGCGTCACTGCCGTGGCAGTTTCGGTGCCGAGATCGTCGATAACGAGCAGATCGCAGCTGTAGAGATCCGCACAGAGTGCGGAAAGCTCTTCCCGTGCCCTATAGTCAAACGTGTTCCTGGCGAGTAAGTCGAAAAGGGATGCTGCGCTGAAATAAAGTACAGAACAGCCCTGCTCGATACATTCCTTTGCAATGCAGTTGGTCAGGAATGTCTTGCCCGTACCTACTGTACCATAAAAGAAAAGGTTTTGGTAGGACGTTTTAAAATTTGTGCAAAAATTTTTACATTTTTCGACAGCCTGGCGATAGGAAGTCAGTTCGTCTCCCTGAAAAAAGGAATAGGAGAGCGTGCCGAAGTTTTCTTTTTCGAGCATTCGTTTCAGGTTGGACTGTTCATAAAGAAGCGCGATCTCCGCCTGACGGAAGCAGTGGCATTTCTGACCGTGCACATAGCCGGTGTCCTGACAGTCAGGACAGTCGTAGATCGGATCGAGAAAATCTGCCGGGTAGCCGTTTTCCAGCAAAAGGGCGGCACGTTTCTGTGCAAGGTCTTTGAGCTGGTCTTTGAGCTGTGCAAGCGCATTTGTATCCCCTGCGAGCATCTTTTTTCCCTGTGCGACAGAGGTGGATGCAACGGCTTCGTCGAGGGCCTGATAGCCGGGGACTGTCTCATAAATATGGTGCAGCCGCTGATCGTGCAGATGGCGGTTGCGGGTCTGATGCTCTTCGTATTGCCGCAGGATGGAATTGTATTGGGAAACAGTCAGTGCCACATCAAACCTCCTTACTGCTTCAAAAGCGCCTCTTCAAGCGCATCGAAATCATAGCTGGAATGCATGAAACTGTTATATTCTGCTGTAGAACCGCTGCGCGCCGGGCGAGATGCACGCTCTTTCTGATAGGAGCTGTCGAGTCTGGCGATGTCCGCGACATGGTGGACGCCTGCCTTGTACCAGGCGGCGAGGATGCTGTCTGCATAGGCGAAGCGGTGTCTGTCGGTAGCCAGGACGGTGCGTCCGCAGGCTTCTAAAATAACGTCGAGCTCAAAGCAGAATTCCTCTGTCCAGCGGCGGATATAGGCGAGCTCATTGCGTGCGGGGGTATTGGTCTTGCCGAGGGCGTTCATAATGGAATAGACGTTCTTGTCATAACGGGAAATATGACCTTCTGCCTGGGCAGGTGTCGTGATCCCGGCTTCCGCCCAGGCGATCGCGACCTTTTCAATGTAGCGGAAATCCTTTTTGCCGCGCTCGACGCAGTATTGCAGCAGATAGTCGATCAGGTCATCGGAGAAATGGAGCTTATCCGTGAAAAAGAGGATCGACTTCATATCGGCGGGGCTTAATGTGCGTCCGAGATACTGCTCTGCGATGAAAATCAGCTGCGCGGTGTTCTCCTGCTGCTGGAAGGATTTGAGCTCGTCCAGACTGTATGCAGGTTTGGCATAGGGATCGGCAGGCTCAAGGGACTGGTGGGAAAGCATCGTAATGCTGCGGATCTGCGGTGCGGCCGTGCGCCCGGAGGAAGCAGCCGTGGTGTTGGACGTATCGCGCGCGGCTGCTCCGGGCAGGGCTGCGTCAGCGCCTTGCTCAGAATTGCGGGCTGCGTCGCCAAAGCGTTCGGTATCAGAGCCGCGAGTCGTGTCCGCAAACCGTCCGACATCGTGTGAAATATGTCCGGTGGTCTGCTCCGTAGAAAAATCAGTTTGTCCTGCGTCCTGTCTCTTCCCCTTGGAAAGGGGGAGCAGACGGATCTGCTGCAGGGTTGTGCGGTCGGGCGAAAGCTTGAGCGTCAGGATGCCGCACTTTTCCCAGTAGCAGAGGGCGCGCAGAATGTCCTTTTCCGTATGATTAAAGCGGTCTGCCATGTCCGAAATGCTGACAGGATCGCCTGCCTGCAGACGGCGCACGAGAAAAAGATACACCTTTAACTGTGCATCGTTGGCATCTTTTAAATATTCATCGATAAAAACGTTGGAAAGGACGGTAGCATCCGCTGCCCCGCCGTACAAAAAAATCTCACTCATCCTATTATTCCCGGTTCTCTGTAAAAATTGCTGCAGTTTGTCTGCGTCCTGCAGACTGTGGAAAACTTTTCAATTCCTTTTGGCAAGCCCCATTTTAACACAGACATTTTAAAAAGGAAACAGGAAGTTTCCGGCTCAGGGCTGATAAACACTGGGGTTTTCGTGGATGTGGATAATGTGGAAAATGTGTAAAAGATTGTCAAAGGCGCAGAAATATCATCTTTTTTTGGAAAAAAATATCCACAGCCAGAGAGGAAAGTTTTCCACGTTCTGGCTGTGGATAATGTGGATAAGTTATCTGGAAAGCAGGTTTTCGCCGATATTTACAACATCTCCGGCTCCCATAGTTATCAACAGGTCCCCGTTGATACAATTTTTTAAAACGAAGTCCTCAATTTCCTCGAATGTATGAAAATAAAAACATTCTTTGCCCTCTTTCTGTACCAGAGCCTGCAGATCGGCAGAGCTGATGCCGAGGGTGTCAGTTTCACGAGCGGCGTAGATGTCTGCGAGGATGACCTTATCTGCCAGCGCGAGGGACTTGGCAAACTGAGGTAAAAACGCTTTCGTTCTGGTGTAGGTGTGAGGCTGGAAAATGCACCAGAGCGTCTTGTGCGGATAGTTGAGTGCAGCGTGCAGGGTCGCGGCGATTTCAGTCGGATGATGTGCGTAATCGTCCACAATTGTTATACCATTTATCGTTCCTTTATATTCGAATCTGCGGTCAGTTCCGTGGAAGTTCAGCAGCGCTTCCGCGGTATCCCGGTAATCGATGCCGAGCAGATCGGACAAGGCGACTGCAGCGAGGGCATTGGAGATATTGTGCTCTCCGGGAACGCCGAGCGTAAGCTGTCTGGTCTGACCGTTTAAGCTGTGCACGGTAAAGGTTGCGTCCGCTGTTTTATTATAGGAAATATCGGAGGGATAATAGTCGGAAGCAGAGGTTATGCCGAACGTAACGACGCGGCATGCCAGACCCTCTGTGATTTCCTGCCAGTTTTCGATGTCGCCGTTGATAAACAGAGTGCCGTCCGCAGGCAGAAGCTGTGCAAATTTGCGGAACGAAGCACGGATATCTGCCAGGTCTTTAAAGAAGTCCAAATGGTCTTCTTCGATATTCAAGATGATGCCGATTTTCGGGAAAAAGCTTAAAAAGCTGTTGGTATATTCGCATGCCTCTGCGACGAACAGACCGGAGTGGCCGACGCGGATATTGCCATGGATGGATTTCAAAATGCCGCCGATAGAAAGGGTCGGGTCGGTATTTGCCTGCAGCAGAATCTCGGAAATCATGGAAGTGGTGGTCGTTTTGCCATGGGTGCCGCTGACAGCGATCGGCGTGTCGTAGTTTTTCATCAGCTGTCCGAGAAATTCCGCTCTGGATAGCATGGGAAGCTGCAGCTCTTTGGCATGGGAAAATTCCTGATTGTCTGCATGTACTGCGGCGGTGTATACGACGAGGTCGATGTCGTCTGTGATGTTTTCCGCTTTCTGGGGCTTGCCATAGTTGACGTGTGCGCCGCTTTTTTCGAGGTGCTCGGTCAGGGCAGAGCGGTTCCAGTCGGAGCCGGATACGGTAAAGCCCTCGGATAAAAGAATTTCGGCGAGGCCGGACATGCTGATACCGCCAATGCCGATAAAATAAACGTGAATTGGATGGTTAAAATCTACCTGATACATAAAGAATCTCCATTTCTGAATTGGAATACTGTACTGGGTCAATTGTAGCGCAAACTCTCTGAAAAAACAAATAGAAACTTCGGCGCCGTCTGCAGCGTTTTTTTCTTCGACAAAATAACAATGTGTTATCGGTTGACAAAACATACCGGAAAAGACGAAAAAGGACATTTTGTGAATAATTTAAGAAGAAAATGGAAGCGATAGCGTGAGAAAATTGAATATTTTGAATAAAAACATAAACCTACTAATTTGATTTGTGTCTATATTTCACAAGAAAAAAGGTCGAAAAGGGCGTGCAAATGTAAAATTATTATTCACTTTTACAGATGCGTGTGTTATACTTTTCTTAAGCCCGGCGACAGCCGTGGGAAAGTTGATAGAAACAACGAGGTGAGGACATGATTAAGAAGGAAATGATTGCCATGTTACTGGCAGGCGGGCAGGGAAGCCGATTGGGCGTGCTGACTGCAAAGGTAGCCAAGCCTGCAGTTTCATTTGGCGGAAAATATCGGATCATTGATTTCCCATTAAGCAACTGTATCAATTCCAGTGTTGATACAGTCGGTGTATTGACACAGTATCAGCCTCTGCGGCTGAATACGCATATTGGGATCGGTATTCCGTGGGATCTGGACAGGAATATCGGAGGTGTTACTGTTCTGCCTCCTTATGAAAAAAATGAAAACAGCGAATGGTACACCGGTACAGCAAACGCAATCTATCAGAATATCGAATATATGGAGGGCTTTAACCCGGAATATGTGCTGATTCTTTCCGGCGACCATATTTACAAGATGGATTATGAAGTGATGCTGGATTTCCACAAGCAGAACGGTTCAGAGTGTACGATCGCCGTTATGCCGGTTCCGATGGAAGAAGCCAAGCGCTTCGGTATCATGATCACCGATGAGAACAAGCGGATCGTGGATTTTGAGGAGAAGCCTGCCAACCCGCGCAGTAACCTTGCATCCATGGGTATTTACATATTTAACTGGAAAACGCTGAAGCAGGCACTGATCGATAATGCAGATCAGCCAAACCTGGATTTTGGCAAGCATGTCATCCCTTATTGTCATAAAAACGGCGCACCGATGTATGCATATGAATTTAACGGTTACTGGAAAGATGTCGGAACCCTGACCTCCTACTGGGAAGCGAATATGGAGCTGATCGATGTTGTTCCGGAGTTTAATCTTTATGAAGAATACTGGAAGATTTATACAAAGAGCGAGATCCTGCCTCCTCAGTACGTTGCAAAGGGCGGTGTGATCGAACGCAGTATCGTCGGAGAAGGCTCTGAGATTTACGGACAGGTTTATAACTCTGTGATCGGCTGCGGTGTTACGATCGGTAAAGATACGGTTGTGCGTGACTCCATTATCATGAACAATACAGAGATTGGGGAGAACTGCGAGCTTAACAAGGCAATCGTAGCAGAAAACACGAAGATCGGTGATCACGTCAGACTGGGCGTCGGGGAAGAAGCACCGAACGATACTGCACCGCATATTTATTGCGACGGTATTGTCACTGTTGGTGAGAAGAGCGTTGTGCCTGCCAATGTATCTGTAGGCAAGAATTCCGTTGTATTCGGCATTACGACAGCAGACGATTATCCGGATGGATATCTGGCAAGCGGCAAAACATTGATTAAGGCAGGTGACAAACAGTGAGAGCAATCGGTATCATTTTAGCAGGCGGCAATAACCGCAAGATGAGAGAACTGTCCCAGAAGCGCGCGATCGGCGCGATGCCGGTGGCAGGCAGCTACAGAAGTATTGATTTTGCGCTGAGCAACATGACGAACTCTCATATCCAGAGAGTCGGCGTGCTGACCCAGTATAACGCCAGAAGCTTAAATGCACATTTAAGCTCCTCCAAATGGTGGGATTTCGGAAGAAAACAGGGTGGATTGTTTCTGTTTACTCCTGCGGTAACCGCGGAGAACAGCTCCTGGTATAGAGGCACGGCAGATGCCATTTATCAGAACCTCTCCTTCTTAAAAAACAGCCATGAGCCCTATGTAGTTATTACCTCCGGCGATTGTGTATACAAGATGGACTACAACAAAGTCCTCGAATATCATATTTCCAAAAAAGCGGATGTGACCGTTGTCTGCAAGGACATGCCGGCAAATGTAAACGTAGAGCGGTTCGGTACCATCAAGATGAACGAGGAAAGCCGGATCGAAGAGTTTGAAGAGAAGCCGATTGAGGCACGCTCCAATACCATTTCCTGTGGTATTTATGTTATCCGCAGACGTCTCCTGATTGATATGATCGAGCGCTGTGCAATGGAAGACCGTTATGATTTTGTAAAGGATATTCTGATCCGCTACAAAAATCAGAAACGGATCTTCGGATATAAGATCAAAGATTACTGGAAGAATATTGCAACGGTGGAAGACTATTTCGATGCTAATATGGACTTCTTAAAACCGGAGATCCGTAATTACTTTTTCAAACAGTATCCGGATATTTATTCAAAGGTTGACGATTTGCCGCCTGCAAAGTATAATGTTGGAGCAAAGGTTGAGAACAGCCTGATTTCCAGCGGCTGTATTGTCAACGGCACGGTAGAGGATTCCGTAATCTTCAAGAAATCCTTTATCGGAAATAACTGTTACATCAAGAATTCGATCATTTTAAACGACGTATATATCGGCGATAATACGCACATCGAGAACTGTATCGTAGAAAGCCGGGATACAATCCGTGCAAATTCTTTCTATCGCGGAGAAGATGAAATCAAGATTGTAATAGAGAAAAACGACAGATACATTATCTGAAACGCGAGGGGGAATAAGTTATGACGATTACCGATGTAAGGGTTCGGAAAATTGCCAAAGAAGGTAAAATGAAAGCGATTGTATCCATTACCGTGGATGACGAGTTTGTGGTGCATGATATCAAAGTAATAGAGGGAGATAAAGGACTGTTCATCGCGATGCCGAGCAAGCGCAGCGCAGATGGGGAATACCGCGATATCGCCCATCCCATCAGCCAGGGAACCCGGGAAAAGATCCAGGGAATTATTTTGGAAGCATACAATACGGCATTGGAAGAACCGATTGCATAACTTCTTAAATGAATACAGAAAATAAATACAGACTACAACAGACAGTCCCGGTGCAGCGATGTACCGGGACTGTTTTCCTGACCGGATATCCGGTTAGAAAAGCCATCTGTATGTCTCCGCAGATGGAAAAGGCAGCAGGGTACATTCTCACTTGCCCGAGCGGGGGAAACTGTGCTAACATGAAAGCACAACAGACAGCGCCTGCTAAAGCAGAAAAGGGCAGGCAGAAGCAGGAAGGAAACGGACAGAACATGTATGTAATTGCAGGACTTGGAAACCCGAAAAAAGAATACGATAATACAAGGCATAATATCGGCTTTTCCGTCATAGATATGCTGGCAGATAAGACCGGAATTTCTGTAAACACGGCAAAGCACAAGGGACTTTTGGGTGCAGGCTATTTAAACGGGCAGAAAATAATTCTGGTAAAGCCGCTGACTTATATGAACCTGAGCGGCGAATGTATCCGGGAAGTGCTGGATTATTATAAGGTAGACGGCAGCACGAACCTGATCGTAATTCACGACGATATCAGCCTGGAGCCTGGCATCATCCGGGTGCGCAAAAAAGGCAGCGCGGGTGGTCATAACGGTTTGAAGAATATTATTCAGCATCTTGGAAAAGATCAGTTTGTGCGGATTAAGGTCGGCGTCGGGGAAAAACCGGCAGGCTACGACCTTGCGGACTATGTGCTGGGACATTTTGATCGGGAGGAGCAGGTGCTGATGAAGCAGGTTTCGGAGGAAGTCTGTGAAGCGGTGCAGATGATTCTGGAAAAAGGTCCGGATGCAGCGATGAACGTGTATAACGGGCGAAAAGTGGAGAAGGCATAGCATGAAGGTATTGACAGCTCCGCTTTGGGAATTGGCGGAGTTTAAAGAGGGAAAAGCACTTCTGGACAGAGGAAAAGGGCATGTTGCCTTTTCCGGGCTGTATGATTCCCAGAAGCTTCATATGGTATATGGATTGAGCGATGGTTTTACACAGAAAATCATCGTTACTTTCAGTGACAAAAGAGCGCGGGAAATCGGCGCAGAATATGGGTTTTACGACCGCAGGACGATGGTGTATCCGGGCAAGGATCTGATCTTTTATCAGGCGGATGTTTCCGGCGGCGATCTGGTGCGGGAGCGGATGCGTGTGCTGCGCGCGCTGCTCGAAAAACGTCCGGTTACGATCGTAACGACGATGTCCGCGTTGATGATGCCGCAGACGCCGCTTTCCGGGATTGTGTCAAGAATACTGCATTTCGATAAAAAATCAACGGTAGACGAGAGGAAACTTTCCGCTCAGCTGGTGGAAATGGGTTATGAAAAGAGCCCGCAGGTAGAGGAACCGGGACAGTTTTCCATTCGCGGCGGAATTATTGATATTTTCGATATGACGGAAGAAAATCCGTATCGAATCGAGCTGTGGGGAGACAGCGTAGAGTCGATTCGAAGCTTTGACGTGCTGTCCCAGCGTTCGGTGGAAAATCTGGATGAGATTGCGATTTATCCGGCAACGGAGCTGATGCTTTCGGAGGCGCGCAGGCAGGACGGCTTTGCGAGAATCAAAAAAGAGACGAAGCAATATGCCAAAAAATTGCGGGAGCAGGGCAATCCGGAGGCAGCGCACCGGATTGAGACGCAGATCAAAGAAATCGAAGAGTCTGCGCAGGAGTTTGGCAGTGTAGTCAATCTGGAAAGCTTCGTGCATTATTTTTATCCGCAGACGGAGTCCTTTCTGGAATTTTTTCATCCGGAAACGACGGCAGTTTTTCTGGATGAGCCACAGCATTTGTCGGAGACGGCGAACGCACTTGAAACAGAATTTCGGGAGAGCATGACCGGACGTCTGGAAAAAGGCTATATCCTGCCGGGACAGGCGCAGCTTTTGTATCCCGAAAAGGAAATTGCAGGGAAGCTGTCGCAGTATCGGGCAGCGTCACTCGCCGCACTGGATGCAAAGAGCAGCCTGTTTAAGCCGGATCGCAGGTTTGAGATCACGGTGCGCAGCATGCCGTCCTATAACAACAGTTTTGAAGCTCTGTTAAAGGACTTAAAACGTTACAAGAAAAATGGCAGCAGAGTGCTTTTGTTATGTGCATCCCGGACCCGGGCGAAGCGTCTGGCAGCCGATCTGCGGGAGCAGGAGCTGAGCGCCTTTTACAGCGAAGACCCTGACCGGGAGGTTTTGCCCGGCGAGACAGAGCTTTTTTACGGACATGTGGAAAAGGGTTTTGAATACCCAATGCTGAAATTCGCGGTCATTTCGGAGGGAGATATTTTTGGTGCGCCCAAAAAGAAAAAGCGGAAAATTCAGCGTTATGAGGGCACGAAAATCCGTGATTTCGGGGAGCTGAAGGTCGGGGATTATGTCGTACATGAGACGCACGGTCTCGGCATTTATCAGGGCATCGAAAAGGTCGAGATGGAGGGAACGGTCCGGGATTACATGAAAATTTCGTACCGGGACGGAGGAAACCTCTATGTGCTGGCAACCGGTCTGGACGCGATTCAGAAGTACGCATCCGCCGATGCAGCGAAAAAACCGAAGTTAAACAAGCTCGGAACGCAGGAGTGGCACAAGACCAAGACCCGTGTCCGGGCGGCAGTGGATGAGGTCGCAAAGGATCTGGTGGAGCTGTATGCGGCGCGCCAGAACGGGAAGGGATACGCTTTTTCGGAGGATACGGTCTGGCAGCGGGAGTTTGAAGAAATGTTCCCGTTTGAGGAAACGGATGACCAGCTGATGGCAATTGCGGCGACGAAGCGGGACATGGAGAGCAACAAAATCATGGATCGCCTGATCTGCGGGGACGTTGGCTATGGCAAAACCGAGGTTGCAATCCGCGCGGCATTTAAGGCGGTGCAGGACGGCAAGCAGGTTGTTTTTCTGGTGCCGACGACGATTCTGGCGCAGCAGCACTACAATACCTTTGTGCAGCGGATGAAGGATTATCCGATCCGGATTGAGCAGATGTCGCGGTTTCGGACGCCTGCGCAGCAGAAAAAGGTGATCGAGGATCTCAAAAAAGGTCTGGTGGATATCGTGATCGGGACACATCGCGTGCTTTCATCGGATATGCAATATAAGGATCTTGGTCTTTTGATGATCGACGAGGAGCAGCGCTTTGGCGTGACCCATAAGGAAAAGATCAAGAAAATGAAAGAGAACGTGGATGTGCTGACCCTGACGGCAACGCCGATTCCACGGACCCTGCATATGTCTTTGGTCGGTATCCGCGACATGAGCGTGCTGGAGGAAGCGCCGGAGGAACGTCAGCCGATCCAGACCTATGTGATGGAATATAATGAAGAAATGGTGCGTGAGGCGATCACCCGTGAGCTGTCCCGGAATGGTCAGGTGTATTATGTATACAACCGCGTCAATACGATTGCAGATATGGCAGCAAGGATTGGGGAAATGGTGCCGGATGCGAATGTGGCATTTGCACACGGACAGATGTCGGAGAGAGAGCTGGAAAAAATCATGTTTAGCTTTATCAACGGCGAAATCGACATCCTGGTTGCGACGACGATCATCGAAACCGGACTGGACATTTCCAACGTCAACACGATCATCATCCACGATTCTGACCGAATGGGATTGTCCCAGCTATATCAGCTGCGCGGACGTGTCGGGCGGTCGAACCGGACGGCTTATGCATTTTTGATGTATAAGCGGGACAAGGTGCTGCGGGAAATTGCAGAAAAGCGTTTGGCGGCGATCCGGGAGTTTACCGATCTGGGCAGCGGCTTTAAGATTGCAATGAAGGATTTGGAGATCCGCGGCGCGGGCAACCTTTTGGGAGAGCGTCAGCACGGTCATATGGAAGCAGTTGGCTATGATTTATATTGTAAAATGTTGAACGAAGCGGTAAAGAATTTAAAGGGCGAGGACACTGCACCGGACTTTCTTACGACGGTGGAGCTGGAGGTGGACGCTTATATTCCGGCTTCTTACATTGTCAATGAGCAGCAGAAGCTCGACATTTACAAGCGAATCGCCGGCGTGGAGACGGAAAGCGAGAGTGCAGAGATGAAAGAAGAGCTGCTCGACCGCTTCGGAACCGTGCCGAAGTCCGTGGACAATTTGCTGCGGATTGCGCTTTTGCGGGCGCAGGCGCACAAGCTTTATATTATGGAAATCAAGGGGCGTCCGGGGGAGCTGCGCTTTGTATACAGACCGGACGCACGGGTGCACGGGGAAAATATCCCGATGCTTTTCGAACAATATGGGAACAGTTTAAAGTTTTTACCTCAGGGGAATCCGGTCTTTACTTATCAGTTCAAAAGGAGTAATGTAGTGGAGAAAAACTCTGAAGACCTGCTTTCGCAGGCGGAACAGATGATAAAAGATATGCAGCGCTGCCTGCTTTAAGGGGCAGCACCGGATCAAAGGAGGAAATTAAGACTTGAAAATCGTAACACAGGTAGGAATTATCTTTTCGATCTGCTGGATTTCTCAGATTATCGAAAAGCTTCTTCCGTTTTCTTTCCCAGCGAGCGTGATCGGCATGATTTTGCTGTTCATTCTGTTGTGCGTACATATTCTGAAGGTAGACCATATCCGCGAAAAATCGGATTTTCTGCTGGAAAATATGGCATTCTTTTTTATCCCGGCGGGAGTCAGCATCATCAACTATTTTGACGTCCTGAAAAACTGGGTGGTGCAGCTGATCGTGATCTGCGTGGTGAGTACGGTGGTGACATTTGCAGTGACGGCATACAGCATGAAGCTCGCGCTGTATTTGATGCAGAAAAAGAAAAGCGGGAGGGCAAAAGAATGATGCATGAACTGTTTTTGTCTCCGTTTTTCGGAATCGGATTAAGTATCGCCGCATTCTGGGTTGGAACCTGGATCCGCAAAAAGACCGGATTGGTGCTGTGCAATCCCCTTGTGCTTGCAATTGTGATCGTATCCGGCGTTTTACTGATCTTTAAAATTCCGTATGAGGAATATAATGAAGGCGGAGCGCTTATCAACATGTTCCTCGCACCTGCAACGGCATGTCTTGCAGTTTCGATCTACACGCGGGCAGAGCTGTTAAAGAAAAACTGGCTTCCCATCGTAGTCGGTGCGTCCTGCGGATCTCTTGCATCGATGGGGAGCGTGCTGCTGATGTGTAAGCTGTTTGGCATGGACGAGGCGATGACAGTCTCGCTCATTCCGAAGTCCGTTACGACACCCATCGCAGTCAGCGTTGCAGAGGGACACGGAGGAATGGTGCCCATTACCGTTGTTGCGGTTATTTTTACCGGCATTCTGGGAAGCATTTTTGCACCGACACTGATCAGACTTTTCCGGGTAAACGATCCGATGATCGCCGGAATTTCCATCGGCGCATGCTCCCACGCGGTGGGAACATCCAAGGCGATTGAGTTGGGAGAAACAGAGGGCGCCATGAGCGGACTGGCGATCGGTGTCTGCGGTATCCTTACCGTACTGTTTTCGATGATTTTGCTGCATTAAAGCTGGCCGCGCCGTGCAGTCAAAAACTGAGGCACGGGCATAAAAATTATAGCACGGATGTAAGAACGGCGCAGCGCCAAACTACTGCAGCGCGGGGCACGAAATGGGGGAGAGCATGGAGAAAGTGGGAAAAAGGACAGATCGGATCAAAATGGATGTGATACTGGCGGCAGGCTGTCTGCTGCGCCTGTTTTATGTGCTTTTTTCCACGATCTATGACAGACAGTATGATATCGGGATGATCGATCTGGATGCCGGGCATACGGTGACAGGCGGACATCTGGCATATATCCAGTATTTATATGAAAACTGGAAGCTGCCGGATTTTGACCCGACGACCGTTTATCAGTTCAACCATCCGCCGCTGCACCATTATCTGTGCGCACTGTGGATGAAGCTTTGCTCTCTTTTTATTTCCAATACGGATGTGCTGGAGGAGTCAATCCAGATCGTCCCGTTTGTCTGTTCGCTGCTTATTCTCTGGTTCCTTTTGCGAATTGCAGAGCAGTTTGACCTGACGGAAAAGGCAAAACGCTTTGTGCTGCTGCTGTTTTGCTTCCATCCGGCGCTGGTGCTGCTTTCCGGAAGCGTGAACAACGATTGCATGAGCCTGATGTTTACGGTGATGTGCGTGTACTATACGATTTTGTGGAGCCGCTTTCCGACGACGCATAACATCTTAAAGCTGGCGGTTTCTATCGCGCTTGGTATGTTGACAAAACAGAGTGTCGCGCAGATGGCCTTTCCGATCGCGGCGGTGATGCTCTGGATGCTGGTAAGAAGTCTGGACAATGGACGAGATTGTAGGGCACGCAGCGTAGAGAACACCCGAAATGCTGCGATTCCCGTCGTTCCGGTAAAGAAGCTGCTCGGTCAGTACGTTCTGTTTGGTGTAGTTTCGATTCCTATTGGCATGAGCTTTTATATCCGAAATAGGATTCAGTTCCATATGCCCCTCGTGTGGATTTATACGCTGCCGGAGGATTCCTGGCAGTACACCGGAAATGTCCCGGTTTTGAACCGTTTCCTGTTCCCGGTGCCGTCGGAAGTGTTGGACAACTTACGTCAGTTTAAGCTGGGCTGCGGCTATAATGTATGGATGCAGATCATCCGTACCTCAGTGCTGGGCGAATGGGATATGGCGGACGTCGGACGCAGTGTAAAGGTGCTGGCAGTGCTTTTGATGCTGATCGGTGCGCTGCTGGCGCTGGCAGCATGGATGGCGTTTATTCGCGTATTTGTCGTTCGGGCAAAGCGCTTCGGCATCGATTCTGCGAGCCGGATTTTATTTGTGGTCGGCTATTTTGTGCATCTGCTCCTGTATCTGAAGTTTGCATATGATTATCCGCAGGAATGCAGCATGCATTTTCGATATATGGAAATCGAGCTGCTGTTTCCGGCGATTGCGCTGGCGTTTATCTGGCAGGAGGGCACGAAAGAGCAGCTTGAGATGCGGCGCAGGGAGGGCGATGCGACCGGGCATCCGGCGGTGAAAAGAGCAATATCGCAGGTGCTTTTTGTACTGCTGCTGGCATTTTGCATGTTGAGCACGGCGATGACGGCAGTGTGGTGTCTGCTTTAAGGAAGATAGAGTACGGAGAAATCTGAATGGAAAATCGGACAGACCAAAGAGTATTCTGGCATGGAAAACTGAAAAAAGAATCCCGTAAAACATGGCAGGCGACGGCGCTTACTGCACTTTGCAGTGTGGCGCTGTTTTGCCTGCTTTTTTCTTATAAAAAAATGTATCCTTTCGGGGATGGCTCCGTGGCGATCACGGATTTATATTCCCAGTATCTGCCGCTATTGTATCATTTTTACGATGTTGTGACAGGACAGAAAAATCTGTTTCTGGACTTTAGCGTTTCCGGCGGGGCTAATCTGTATGCGGATACGATCAATGAGGTGCTCAATCCGTTTAACTATGTTTTGCTATTGTTTGGGCGGGACAGAATTTATCAGGCGGTCAATGTGCTGGTGCTGCTTTACAGCACTGCATCGGCGGTTACAGCGCATATTTTTCTGGAAAAAACAGCATCGGGCAGACGCTTTCAGAATGTTGCGCTCGCCCTTTGTTACGGGTGCTGCGGGTACATGGCATATAACTATCAGATCATCAAGTGGATGATTTTTCCGGTGATTTTTCCGCTGTTTTGCCTGGCGCTTTTGCGCATGCTGCGGGAGAAAAAGGGCGGCTGGTACACTGTTTTGCTCGCATGGCAGCTGATGTTGTCCATTCAGCTCGGGTTTATGACGCTTCTGTTTTCACTTTTTGCCGGGGCGATCTGGCTCTATACCTGTGAGAGAAAAGAAAACCGCACCAAAAAAATGGGGTGTATGGGAATTTATACGCTGATCGGAATTTGTATTTCGGCGACGGTTCTGCTCCCGTCTGCGATTCTGCTTTTGCAGTCCGCGCGTTCCGGGGAAAATCTGTCCTATTTCGGTGTGATGAAACGACATGGTTTGGATGATTTGTTTGAGAGGCTGTTCCAGATTGCAAATCCGGTACTGATCGGGCTTCTGTTTGCTTCGGGATGTTTCCGGAAACGCAAAAGGCGTAGCGCTGCGGAACAGGAAACGCACAGCGCTGCAGAACGGTTCTGGCTGTATCTGACGGGATTTTTGTGGCTGACGGTATTGCTGGAACCGGCTAACCTCCTGTGGCATATGGGGTCCTATGTGTGCTTCCCGGTGCGCTATGGGTACATGGCGGTGCTGAGCATGGCGGCACTTGTGGCGGTGAGAAAGGAGCGCGATGCGGATGATTTTCGTACAGAAAATGTCTGCAAACATCCGGCAGGGCTCCGCCTGCGCTGTGTGCTCCTGCTGGTTGCTTCGGCTGTATCCGCATTGGGCGCTGTATGCCTGACACTCATTTGGGAAGAGCGTCTGGTGCAGGCGTTTTCCTCGCTGGCAATCAGCAAGGTGTGTCCGAAAGAAACCGCTGTGACAGCGGTTGTATTGCTGCTTGTTGGAGTATCGGCGTGGTGCGGACAAAAGGTGCTGCATGCAAAGACCACCGGGAAAAAAACAGGAGGGGCAGGGGCACCGGGAATGGCGGTGCTTGGGGCACTTGTTGGCGGCTTTTGTGTGTATACAATGATTTTACTGCCACCAGATTATGCGGTTCGACAGGAAAATGAAGCGGCGTACCGACAGATGACAGAAATTGCAAAGCAGGCGGAGAATGAAAACGCTGCATCCGCAGAGCCTTCGTGGCTGCTTGCACGTGAGGCAGATCGGGACGATCTTCCGATCAACGCTGCATTGGTGGACCGGAAAGGCTCGATCAGCGGATACTTTCCGACCGAAAGCAAACAGACAAAGGCGGTTTTGGAAAGTCTCGGTTATCTTGCACCCTGGGTTTCGGTGCGTGCCGTCGGCGGAACGGAAATTTCCGATACAATGCTGCGCAATGTGTTTGTATTCTCAAAGGAAGCTTTGGGGCAGTCGGGCAGCGGCAGCGTACTTTCCAATCAGCGTGCCTGGGCAGAGCTTCTGTCCGCAGAGGATGTTGAAACGAAACATCGACAGACTTCTGAAGAAGAGCAGAGCGTGGATGTGACGACCGGTTCGAAAGAGTATACGAATATCATGGAAGTTTTCCCGGCTCAGGAGCTTGTTTTGGAGGATGGAACGCTTTGTATTTCTGTGACGGACAAGCAGCTTTTGTATCTGGATGCAGGAAGAAGCGCGGATGAAATTTTTGTTTCAGTCAACGGTGAGCCGGTTGAAATTCCGGAGAAAAACCAGATGGCGAGTGCACATCGGCTGATTTGGTTGGGAACTTTTGAAGCGCAGGAGGTGATGATTTCTGTTACCGACCGGATGGGGACGCTGGTCGCAGCACAGGAGATGGAGCTTGGTGCGCTGCATGAGAATGCATGGCAGGCGGCATTGCAGTCAGGAACCGCCAGAATCCTGCAGCCGTCAGAATGTTCCATTTCAGAGCGCAATGCACAAATTCATGTGAGTGTGTCTGCGGCAGAGGGAGAAACGTTGTTTGTTCCGTTCGTTGCGATAGACGGATGGAAGTGTATACAAAACGGGAAAGCTGTGGATATCGAGCCGATACTTGGCGGCTTTCTGGGGATAACATTGACAGAGGGCGAAAATGAAGTTGTATTTTCCTTTGAGGAACCGGGACTGAAAGCTGGGGTTGGCATCAGCATATTGGGGTTTGCATTCCTGTTGATTCTGTTTTTTGCGAGGCGAAAAGCTGAGGCGGGATGGAAAATTGCAGCAGAGCAGAAGGGGAAGGCTGAAAAGTGCTTCGGTATGCTGTATCGGCTGCTGTTGGCAGTCTTTTTTGCAGGAATCTATGTGGTTCCCACGATTGGAATGGTCGTTTCTCTGACTGGAAAAATCGTGATGAAATTTTTCGGATAGTAGATAGAAATCGGATTGGAAAGGTTCTGGGATGGCATGAAAGAGAAAAAAACGGGAAAAGACAGCGGAAGGTTGCTGCATGCAGTTCGTGTGTCAAAATTCCTTCAGGTTGCAGTGCTTGCTGCCGGAGTGCTCGGAATGTCAGCTGCTTCTCAAAGCATGACAGAAATTGCTGAGAAAGAGCAGCCGTTATGGCAGGTATGGAGTGCGGAAGAATGTGACGCCGGATTGACGGTAGAAACCGTTGGGGAAAATCTGATTTTGCAGAAAAAAGCGAAGCTGACAGCGGACAGCGAGGAAGGCAAGGACTTTCGGGCGATGTATGCGGGGGACGGAAATCATACAGACGAAACCCTGCGCTGGTCGTCGGAAAACGATTGGGAAAACAACGATCACTGGCTGATGGCGGATTTTGGAGAACCGGTCAGCATCGGTGCAGTTCGGATATACTGGGAACGGACGAATGCGAAAGGCTATGCGCTGGAATATTCTCAGGATAAAGAGAACTGGCAGCAGGCGTCTGTTTTTGAAGAGGCGCCGGAGCAAAAAGAGCAGCAGATTGTGTTGAATGAGCCTGTAGAGGCGCGGTATTTTCGTCTGCATGTGACGGACGTTTTGAAAGAGGAAAGCGATTTAAGCCTGTATTATCAGAACGTCTCGGTACAGGAGCTTGAAGTGTACGGACAGTTGGAGGATTGTTTTGTGGTTGAAACACCTGTGATTGAAGCTGGGAGCCGCAGAACGCTGGAGCTCCCAACGGTGCCGGAGCCGTACAGCATTTCCTTTGGCGGTGCGGATTATGATGTGCTGGTAAATATGGACGGAAAAATCACGGACACGATCGCGGATACGCAGGTTGAGCTTGGATTTATTCTGGAAAAAGACGGAGAAATGCAGGAACTGCCGGGAATACAGACAAAGATTCCGGCATCGGAGCTGGTGGAAACGGACGGAGAGCGGGCGACGGTGGAATCAGACAAAAAAGCTGAACAGGACGCGACAGGCGAAGTGCGGGAACACGCTTCTGCAGCGACCCTACCAGAGGGCTTTACCGCGATGGAGTGGATGCCTGCGAGCGCAACAGGTGTAATTGAGCCCGCCGGGCAGGAGATTCCATCCGACGAGATTTCAGAAGCCGCGCCCGTCACGTCGTCCTACTCCGACTGGACAACCCGTTTCATCCGGGTCGTGTACCGGGACGAGGAGCTGGAGCGGACGGCACAGCTTTTTGCAACGGAGCTTTCCAGACAGTTGCTGCAGGACGTATCGGCAAAGAAGCTGGCGGATACAGAAAAACCAACGGAAGGAGATATTGTCCTGAACTTCTGGAAGGTCGCCGGAGACGGGGAAGAATGGACACAGACCCTTGGGGACGAGGGGTATGAACTGAATTTGGAAACAGAGAGTCCGGGCGTGATTTCGATTTCGGCGCGGACGAAGCGCGGAGTGCGCTGGGGGTGTGTGGCGCTTGGACAGCTTTGGGAGAAATCAGAAGGACAGCTTCCGGCCGGCGTGCTGCGGGACTATCCGGCGTGGTCGGTCCGGGGCTTTGGAATCGACGTAGGGCGCAGACCGGTTTCCCTCGAACTTCTGTACCGCATTGCAGAAGAGCTTTCGAAGCATCGGATGAACACGCTGCAGATTCATTTGAACGACAATCAGATCATTTCCCAGAGCGATTACGATGGGACAAAAGAGGGCGCGCGACAGTTGTATGCGGGGTTTCGGCTGGAATCGGATGTGAGAAATAAAGCGGGACAGTCGATTACGTCGCAGGATCTGTATTATTCCAAAGAAGAATTTGCACAGTTTATCGAGGACGCTGCGGTGATGGGCGTTGAGGTCGTGCCGGAAATCGACACGCCCGCCCACAGTCTGGCACTTACAAAAGTATTTCCGAAGCTTGGGCTTTCCGGTGACCCGGAGAGTGTCGATCAGCTGGATTTGTCCAACCCGGCAGCGCAGAAGCTGGCAGAGATGATCTGGTCGGAATACCTGACGGAGTCGGATGTTTTTTCCGGAACGGGGACGGTGCATATCGGCATGGACGAGTATTTTGGGAATCAGAAAGCCTTTGTGGATTATATGAAAGCGCTTTCGGACTATGTGGCGGAGGCAGCGCCGGAAAAGACGATCCGCATGTGGGGCAGCCTGTCGAAGACCGGACAGGATTATTCGGGGCTTTCCAGAAAAATTCAGCTGCAGGTATGGGATACGGACTGGACAGATCCGCAGGAAATGTATGATGCCGGATTTTCCGTCATCAATTCGCTGAGCAGCAGTCTGTACCTGATTCCGGGCGGCGGCTATGACCGTCTGGATCTGGATTTTCTGGAAAAAAAGTGGCAGCCGAACGTTTTCGAAACGCAGGAGCGAACCTGGGAGCTTCCGCGGTGGTCGAGCCGGACGCTGGGAGCCTGCTACATGCTGTGGAACGATTATGCATCGCAGGATGGAAATGAAATTACGGAGGACGGGCTGTTTGAGCGGTTCGCAGAGCCGCTGGACATCCTGGCACGGAAGTTGTGGAAATAAAGAAAAGGAGAGAAAGAAAATGGAAATCACATCAGCTGTTGTATACAAACCGCAGCTTCAGACTGCTCTGGAAAAAAAGACTGCGGACGTATTTTGCAAAAATTTAAAAAAACGAAGCGGTGTTTCTTTACTGCAGTCTAAAACGTCTGGAAAAATCAGCATAGAGTTTTATAAAGAGGACAGCTGCAGCGAGGAGATCAAAGCGCTGTTTGACGGCATCACTGTGCCGGGCAAAGAGGGCTTCCGGATCCGGGTCATCGACAACCCGGACGGCAGCGGGCGCATCGTTGTGCTCGGAAAAGACGAGCGCGGTGAGTTTTACGGGATGGCGCGGCTTTTGAGAAAAGCAATTGTAAAAAAAGGCAGCATTGAAATTCCGGACGAGCTGGACAGCCTGAGCATGACGCCGCAGTATCCGCTGCGGGGACATCAGCTGGGCTACCGGGACAAAAACAATACCTACGGTGCATGGTCAAAAAAGGAATTCGAGGCGTATATCGAGGATCTGGCGCTGTTCGGAGCAAACGCCATCGAGCTGCTTCCGCCGAAGACGGATGACCGTTTGTATTCCGCACTTTTCCCGGAAGATCCGATGGAGCTGATGTGCGAGGTTTCCAAAATCATTCATTCCTATGGCATGGACGTCTGGTTGTGGTATCCGAATGTCGGACGCGATTATCATGATTTTGGGTGCATCGACCGGGAGATGGAAGAACGCCGGAGGGTCTTTTCTGCAATTCCTTATCTGGATGCAATGCTGGTTCCGCTGGGGGATCCCGGTTCCCTCTGGCCGACGGATGCGATGCGTCTGACAGAGCATTTTGTGGAAATTCTGCACGAATATCATCCGGAAGCGGGCGTATGGGTTGCACCGCAGCATTTTCAGCCGGAGCCTGGCTGGTACGATACTTTTTATGAAGAAATCGCAAAGGAGCCGGACTGGATTACCGGCGTGTGCTTTGCGCCCTGGGAGCAGGACAGCATCGAAGAGCTGTATGAGAAGCTTCCCGAAAAATATCGTGAAAACATTCGGAACTATCCGGATATTTCCCACAATTCGAACTGTCAGTTCCCGGTGGAAAACTGGGATATGGCGTTTGCACTGACGAGCGGACGGGAGGGCTACAATGCGCGTCCGGAAAAAATGAAAGCGATTCACAATATGTTAGAGCCGTATACCATCGGTTCGATCACCTATTCCGAGGGTATCCATGACGACGTCAACAAGATCCTCTGGGCGGATCAGGATTTTGACAGCTCGGTGGCGGCAGAGGAAACGATGGCGGATTATGCAAACCTGTTTATCGATTCGGAAACCTCTGAGCAGGTTGCGGAATTTTTGATGGACGTGGAGCATAACTGGGATGGCCCGGTTCTGGAAAACGACGGAATCGATGCACTGTATGAATCCTTTACAGCATTCGATAAAACCGTATCGAAACAGGTGAAAAACAATTACCGCTATCAGATGTTAAAGCTGCGGATTCTGACGGATTACTGGACGAAACAGAAATATGCAAAGGATCAGGAGCTGGAGCAGCAGGCGCGTGCGGTGCTCGACCTGGCGGATATTACCGGAAGCGAAGCAGTTATCCGGGAGGCGCGGACGATCCTGAATCTTTCCAGGGACGTTCCGGCAGCGGAGGATGTGCTGTTTGAAATGCTGAAGCTGGCAGACAGCCTGCGGAATTTGTGCGGTATTCAGCTGACCGAAAATCATCACGGCGGGCAGTGCTGGATTCGCGGCGCGTACCTGCAGACGAGAAGCATGCCGTTAAACGATTATCAGTATTTGATGCAGAGCTTTAAGCGGATTGAAAAGATGCAGAACGAAAAGAACAGATGCGCAGCGCTGCATCAGCTGAACCTGCGTCAGGATCCCGGCGACGGAAACCAGTTTTGCGCGCCCGGCACTTACGAAGGCTTTTCACATGTTTCCGTATGGCACAGCTGGGAGGAAGATCCCGGATATTTAAAAACTCCATTCATCGATCACAGCGTGTATACAATGGTCGGCCTGCTGCATGAGATCGACGGCTGGTACCACGAGTTCCCGATGCCGCTGACCTGGGCGCTGAATGTGACGGTGCTGTATGGAACGCCGCTGGAAATGACATTTACCGGACTTGATCCGGAAGCTTCTTATGGGATGAAGGTATTTTATCCGAATTCGTTTTTCCGGGCATTTGTGGGACAGACCGCGCTGAAGGATGAAACACTGGTCAATATCCGTGCCGGAAAAGTCCTGCTGGCAGACCGGATTGCGCAGAATCCGAACGGAAAATCTGTCCGCCGGGAGATCGAGGCTGGAAGAGAGCCGTTCTGGGAATACGACCTGCCGAAGGAATCCTATCAGGATGGCACGCTGAAAGTCCGTTGGGAGGTTTACGATACCTTAAAGGCGCTGGCAGTCAGCGAAGTATGGATTATGAAAAAAGAATAAACAATAGAATGCACGCTCTGCGAGCATTCTATTGTCATGAACTGCAAAAAGAACCGGTCTTTTATGACTGGTTTTTTTATCGTATAGGGTTCAGGAAAGGGCAGCTTTTTGTCTTGCTTCACGGCGGCGTTTGTATTCTGCCTTGTCGAGGGGTACAATCATGCCGCAGCTTTCGCACAGGATGCCGCGTTGTTTTTCAAGACTGACGATGGGGATAAAGAAAAGTGTTACCTGATCGAGCTGGCGGCAAAGGGTTTGGGGAGCATCATGTCCGCAGTTTTTACAGATCGCATGTCCCCATGCGCCTTCCCGCTTGAATAAGGTTCTGGTTCCGTAAGTGATCACCATTGCATACCTCCGTTTACAGATTGTTTCAGCATATCCAGTGCAGTGTTAAAGCTTTTAGATGTATTCGGGCAGGCTGCAACAAGGATCCGCTGTCCATTCTTAAGCTCCAGAGCAATGTAATTGGAGGTTGTAGGATTTCCGTTCACCATGTTGCATTTAAAAACATTATAAAACTGATCGAGGGGGTATACAGAAAAACCATACTGCAAATTGGAAAAGTCAAGGAGATAATGGGGAGAGACAGCGAGACCTAATCCGTCATAAAAAGCAGCGTCAGTTGACTGGAAATCCTGACAGAGTGGTTCGAACTCACCGTCTTGCATAAGCTCCTGAATACGGGTCTGAATGTGATTGCTGTTTTTCCTGAAGGAGATCAGGACGATCACACTGAGGACGAAAAAGACTGCAGAAAATATAAAGAGCACAAGGCTGCTGCCCATCAAAGGTGCGGTGGTATCGAGATAATGATCACCCAAGGTTTGCTCATAGTCGGAAAGGGAGAGCTCAAAGCCGTTGTTATTAAAGTAGTCTACAAGGTATCCGGCAAGCTTTTTGGGGATCTTTTTGCTTTGACCGACAGCAGTCTGAGGAACCAGTGTTTTCAGATCGGCATCGGAAATGGTTTTATTGTAAACCGGAAAGGGACAGGAGTTTTCGGTGCTGATGATAGACCAGTAACCTTTGTCGTTTTCGGCAACATAATATTCCTTTACAGTCCTTCCGTCAGAGGTCTGTTCTGCGAAGGGTCCCATAACATAGACGATATTGAGGGAAGCATAGCCGCCGGAGGTCGGGTCAAAGGGCTGAACTTTGTGGGGGATCATAAAAATGCCGAACAGCAGAAAGAAGACAGCAGCGATCAGTAAAACCGCCGGGACAGTCCGGTTTGTTTTTCCCATTTTAAGCAAGTTCTTTTTAAAATCTTCCATTAACGATAACTCTCCTCCCAGAGCTGAAATTGTGTGGAATTTCAGATTGATCTGTGTCATAAGAACAGCATAACAAGTTCATAACGGAAGATAAAGCAAGAAATTTAAGCTGTGATATCAGTTTTTTTAGATAAACAGCTCGATCAGGAAAACCAGTGCGCAGCAGATCACGGATACCGGAAATAATCCGGCGCCGAGCCATGCGGCGATGATTCCGGCGATCAGGGCAACTGCACCGGAAATCGGCGACTGCGTTGCGTGCAGGATGGCTGGAAAGGTCATCACAGCGAGCGTAACATAAGGCACATAATAAAGAAATGACTGGATAAAGGTGTTGCGGATCGGTTTGCGGATCAGCGTCAGCGGAAGGACGCGGATTGTATAGGAAACCAGCGCCATTACGGCGATATAAAGCACATTACGACTCATGTTCGGATTCCTCCTCCTGTGTATTTTTGATCGGGAATAAAATTGCCGCAGCGGCGGAAATCAGCACGGTGAGCAAAATCGTGCGGGTTCCATCGGACAATGCAGAGATTCCGGGCACATAACTGCCGAAAAAGCTCAATGCAAAGCTAATGACGATCAGGACAGCAACGACTTTATTTTTCCGTGCGGGGGGGATGATGATTGCGAGGAACATGCCGTAAAGGGCGACGCTGAGCGCACTGACAGCGCGCAGTGGAAGCGCGTTTCCAGCCATGATGCCGAAGGCTGTGCCGAACGCCCATGCAGGAGCGGCAAGCAAAATCGCGCCATAGGTATAGAACGGATTCAGGCAGCCGGGGCGGGAAATCGTGATGCCGAACAGCTCGTCCGTTACATCATAAGCGATAATCAGTCTGTGGAAAAACGGTGTGCCGGGTGCAAAGCGCTGCGCGAGCGCACAGCTCATCAGCAGATACCGCGCATTTGCGATCAAAGTAATAAGCGCTACCTGGAAAAGCGTCGCATTGGCGGCGATTAAGGTGAACGCAGCATATTCGCCGGCGGAAGCATTGTTTAACAGACTGGCAAAAAAGCCCTGCAGCGGCGTCAGACCGGCGTTTCTTGCGGCGATGCCGAGGGAAAAGGAAACGGCAAAATAGCCCAGTGCGATGGGAACGCCGTCGCGCATGCCGTTTAAGAAAATCCTGCGGTCGAACGCCCAGGCGGGGCGGCCGGACAGCCGGGAGGTTTCGGAACTGGAAGTCATGATAATAGAAGTCCTTTCTTTGGTGCGTGTGAACTGCACACCAATGGCGTGCAGAATTTATTATAGCGCACCCTATCTTTGAAAAAAAGAGGAAAAAACTGAATTTACATAGAAAATAGAAGGTTTTTTTCTACAGGAAATGATTGACGGAAAGGAAGAAAGAGACTACTATAGAACAGAAAAAAATTTATAGGAGGTTTATAATGGAGGAGAAAAGTGTGGCAATTAAAGACGCCAGAACACTTGGTGTACCGAAGATGCTGCTGTTAGGTCTGCAGCATATGTTCGCAATGTTTGGTGCGACGATTTTGGTACCGATTCTGGTCAACAACTATTTTGAAGGAGAAGGGCTTTCCATTCAGGTAACCCTGATCTGCGCGGGTCTGGGAACTCTGTTCTTCCACCTGTGTTCCAAGATGAAGGTACCGGCTTTCCTTGGTTCGTCCTTCGCATTCCTGGGCGGTTTTGCTACGGTAGCAAATCTGGACACCGGAATTTTCGCGGACATGACTATGGGGGAAAAGCTGCCTTATGCCTGCGGCGGTATTGTTGTAGCTGGTTTATTGTATCTGGTGCTTGCCCTGGTCATCAAGATTGCAGGTGTACATCGCGTTATGCATTATCTGCCGCCTGTTGTAACCGGTCCGATCATCATCTGTATCGGTCTGTCCCTTGCACCGTCTGCAATCTCCAACGCATCGACCAACTGGCTGATTGCCCTGATTGCACTTGGAACCATTATCGTATTTAACATCTGGGGAAAAGGAATGTTCAAGATTATCCCGATTCTGATGGGCGTTGTGGTTTCCTATGTTGTTGCAGCTGTTTTAAATGCAATTGGCCTGACAAATCCGGACGGAAGCGCTATCCTGGATTTCTCCAACATTGCATCTGCATCCTGGGTTGGCCTGCCGCCTTTCCAGCTGTGCAAATTTAACCTGACTGCAATTTTAGTTATGGCTCCGATCGCGCTTGCTACCATGATGGAGCACATCGGCGATATGTCCGCGATTTCCGCAACAGTCGGCGAAAACTTCATCGCTGATCCCGGTCTGCACCGCACTCTGGTAGGCGACGGTCTTGCAACCGCTCTGTCCGCTCTGGTTGGCGGTCCTGCAAACACCACCTACGGTGAGAACACCGGCGTTCTGGAATTAAGCCATGTACATGATCCCCGAGTGATCCGTATTGCAGCTGTATTCGCAGTAATTTTAAGCTTTATTCCGAAGATGGCTGATGTAATCGGCTCCATGCCGTCCGCAATCATCGGCGGCGTAAGCTTCATGCTGTATGGTATGATTTCCGCAATCGGCGTCCGTAACGTAGTAGAGAACCATGTAGACCTGACAAAGTCCCGTAACCTGGTTATCGCAGCAGTGATCCTGGTCTGCGGCCTGGGCTTCTCCAGTGGTCTGACCTTTACGGTATTCGGCACATCCATCACGCTGACCGGTCTTGCAATCGCAGCTCTGGCAGGTATCATCCTGAATGCAATTCTGCCTGGCAACGACTACGAGTTCGGCAAGGACTTAAAGGGCGATATCAACAGAGGTGTTACCCTGAAACCCAACCCGGAAGAAATTAAGTAAAAATCGAAGGCGCACCCCCGTTATAAGAGGTGCAAAGGAACAGCCCCGGCAGTTTTTTGTTTCATGGGAAAATGCGTCCTATGAAATAAAAACGTTCCGCGAGAATAGGGTAGTGTCCGTAAAACAGTTAACTCTCCGAATGATTAACTTCTGCGGAGAGTTTCTTTTGGGATAGCCGCTCATAGCGGCGCAAAGATGCAGGCGCTTGTACGGAACGACGTGACGCAAAAACAGCCCGGACTTTTAAGTGTCCGGGCTGTCTGTCTCACAGAGCGTACATACAGGGATTGCCTCTGTATAGAAGTGCGCCATTAATAAACAGAAGATTTAGTGTTTTAGAGAATATGATCTGTAATGCAATCGTACCAATGAACGTAGGTTGTGCCATTTACGATAAGTTTGTCATTTTCGGGTAACTGTTCGCTCCAAGGCTTCTGATACCGGTCAATAGCCCAATCATCACGATTATATCTGCGCCACAGAATCGTCTTTCCATCTTTGTCCAAGAACTGCTCGGAAACAACACCACAGTTATAGGTTTCAATATCCATTACGCAAACGGTGTCATAACTTTTACCTCCGATGGTAACGGTATATCTGCCAACAATATCAAGGAGGAAATCTTTGTTCACGCTCGTAACAGAGTTTCCAACTCTCTGAATATCACCTTTAACAGAAATGTTCGTTTCGTTTCCGCAATTATCTTCTCCAAATCCCCAGTTCAGCATAAATTCATCGCCGTCAAGGAACGTGATGTAATTGCGAACATCTCCATCATTTCGGAGCGTTGCAAGGTAACGACAATGTGTATCTGTAAGCTGTGCTACAAAAGTACGGTTAATCACCTCGTTCTTATCTGAATAAGATGCTTCTCTTGCGGTAAGCTCCACTCCCTCAATACCGTGAACTTTGGCTTTGCCTGTAACTTGCATATCGTAAACATGGCTGCATTTGCGGGAAGGAATATCATACATACCCCAAGACAGTCTTTCGCCAAGCTTAGGGATCAAGAACCATCCCATAAGTTCTTCCCATTTTACTGAGAAGGGGGCTTTGGCACTTGTTTCAATTTTGTATTCGGGAATAAATTCGGGCAACTTTTTCATAGTGCTTTCTCCTTTCGATACTTCGGTGTTATATGGATATTTGGTTTTGAAATTCTGTTTTGCCGTATGAAGTCTGCTTTTTACTGTTCCAACAGGAATACTCAGTTGTTTGGCAATTTCGGCTTGCGGAAGCTCTTTCCAAAAATAAAGATACAAGATTTGCTTGTCTTTATCGCCAAGTAAACTCAAAGTTTCTCTTACTGTGGCAACTATGGAAACGCCATGTCTGCCGTCTGACAATTCGCTTTCTGTTATTTCATCAATCGGGATTTCATACTGCGTTGCTTTCTTACGAAAGTAGTCATTACATTTATTTCTTGCAATGCTAATAATCCATGCCTTAAAAAAGTCCTTGTTTTTTAATTGAGCGAACTTTTGACAAGCGGCAAGGAAAACCTCTTGTAAAACATCGTCTGCATCCGCTTTTGAGTTCAAACGAAATCTCACAAAACGTTCTACAGACACTCGTTCTGCTTCCAACAATTTTTCAAATTCTTCCATATCCTCACCTCCTTTGGTCTATGAGTGATTAAAACCGGTTTCACTTATATAGACGGGTAGCAGTATTGAAAGGTTCATTTTGCATTCAAAAAATAAGCGGCACTCGACATTATTTCGAGTGCCGCAATTAACTGTTTTATGACGATCCGCCTATGTGCCTTGGCACATTCTTTTTTACATCAGCTTACGGAATAATGCGGTCAGATCTTCGATGCTTGCATCCTTCGGGTTGCCGGGTGCGCATGCATCTGCATGGGCAGATTCTGCCAGGAACGGAAGATCCTCTTCCTTGAGGGCTTCGAGCTTGGACGGAATGCCGACATCCTCGGAAAGCTTGCGGACAGCATCGACCGCAGCTTTACGGTAAGCAGCCTGATCCATCTGATCAACGCCTTCTACACCCATTGCGCGTGCAATTTCACGGTATTTTTCACCGGTGCAGTCTGCGTTGTATTCCATAACGATCGGAAGCATCATTGCGCATGCAACGCCGTGAGGGGTGTCATAAACAGCGCCCAGGGTGTGTGCCATGGAATGAGCGATGCCGAGACCGACATTGGAGAAGCCCATGCCTGCGATATACTGACCAAGAGCCATGCCTTCACGGCCTTCTTTGGTGTTGGAAACTGCGCCGCGCAGGGATTTGGAAATGATTTCGATTGCCTTTAAGTGGAACATATCGGTCATTTCCCATGCAGCCTTGGTGGTGTAGCCTTCGATTGCGTGGGTCAGAGCATCCATACCGGTAGAAGCGGTCAGCCCCTTTGGCATGGAGGACATCATATCGGGATCAACGACTGCGATGATCGGCATGTCGTGGGGGTCAACGCATACGAATTTGCGCTTGCGCTCTACGTCGGTGATAACGTAGTTGATGGTAACCTCTGCAGCGGTGCCGGCAGTGGTAGGAACGGCGATAATTGGAACGCAGGGCTTTTTGGTGGGAGCAACGCCTTCGAGGCTGCGGACGTCTTCAAATTCCGGGTTGGCGATGATGATGCCGATGGCCTTGGAGGTATCCATAGAGGAACCGCCGCCGATTGCGATGATGTAGTCAGCGCCGGAAGCCTTGAACGCTGCAACGCCGTTCTTTACGTTTTCGATGGTCGGGTTTGCTTTGATATCGGAGTAGATTTCATAAGCAAGACCTTCGCGGTCTAAAATATCCGTTACCTTTGCGGTTACGCCGAACTTGATCAGATCCGGATCGGAACATACAAATGCTTTCCGGAAAGCATGAGCCTTTGCTTCGTTTGCGATTTCTTCGATTGCGCCAGCTCCGTGATAGGAGGTCTGGTTGAGCATAATTCTGTTTGCCATTGGAAAAACCCCTTTCTTACGATCGATTTTTGATAATTTCATTGTAATACAAAAAAGGAAAGAAAAAAAGGAAATTTTTATAAAATCGACATTATTCTAATGGGAAAAAAGGAAGGAGTGTTATTGAAATTTACCAGAATTTGCTTTCTTTTCAAAACTTTTTTAGCTTTGTTGACAATCTACGATTCTGCAGATGGAAATTCCTTTTTGCAGTTTTTAGAAGCTGCGTCGTCCGGCGCTTGGGGGGCGCAGCAAAAGCGTCTGGAATATTCCAGGTTTGCCTGAATCAGGTTGTATTCCAGTAAAAGACGGAGCGTGCAGGAGAGACATTCGGGAGATTTGGCGTGCGCTTCGCACACGTCCTTGAAAGAGTGGGACAGATTCAGAATATCCAGAGAAGAGACTGCCATGCAGATCACCTGAAACGCTCCGTTTCTATATAATATGGCGCGCGTGTCGTCGGGGTGCGTAAACCGCTGCGGTGGATACCTCTTCTTTCCGGATAAAAACAGCGATGACCAGACTTTCCTGCTTGCATCCTGTCCTACAGATGATAAACTGGGAGTAAGAATCGAAAGGGACAGGAGGCACATAGCATGAACCTAAATCCGCTTGTGGCAGAGGAACAGTTTTTAAACCCATTGGATCGCGTCAACGGATTCGATATCCGTCCGGGGCTATATGAAATCAACGGAGCGACTTCCTTCGGAAGCTGCGTCAATTTTACAATTCATTCTCAGAATGCGGTTTCCTGTGAGCTGCTGCTGTTTCACAGAGGGGAAAAAGAGCCTTACGGGACGATTCCTTTTCCGGAAAATTACAGGATCGGGCGGGTATATTCGATGATCGTGTTCGGTCTGGATATTTACGATTTTGAGTACGCCTATCGGATGGACGGGCCGAACGTCCCGGAAAAAGGGCTGATTTATGATAAAACAAAAGTGCTTTTGGATCCGTATGCGCGGGCGGTGACGCAGCAGAGCATCTGGGGAAAAGAGCCCGACCGGGAGAAGGGGTATCATGGGCGGGTGGTGTTCAACGATTTCGACTGGGGTGACGCCAGAGAGCCGAAAAAGCCGATGCAGGAGCTGATTATTTATGAGATGCATGTGCGCGGTTTTACAAAGCATGCCTCCTCGGGCGTGCAGTTTCCGGGAACGTTTGAGGGTATCCGGGAAAAAATCCCCTACCTGAAGGCGCTTGGCATCACTGCGGTTGAGCTGATGCCGGTGTTTGAATTCGACGAGACGATGGGAAAACGTGAAATCGGCGGCAGAACGCTTCTGGATTACTGGGGCTACAACACGGTTGGATTTTTTGCACCGAACACAGGATACACGGCGCGTCAGGAGTATAACCGGGAAGGGACGGAGTTTAAAAATCTCATCCGGGAGCTTCACCAGAACGGAATTGAAGTCATTTTAGACGTGGTGTTCAATCATACCGCGGAGGGAAACGAGCAGGGGCCGTTTTTTGAATTTAAGGGAATCGACAACCGGATTTATTATATGCTGACGCCGGAGGGAAACTATTATAATTTCAGCGGATGCGGAAATACGTTAAATTGCAATCATCCAGTCGTACAGCAGATGATTCTGGAATGCCTGCGGCATTGGGTAATTCATTATCGGGTGGACGGTTTTCGCTTTGACCTTGCGAGCATTTTGGGACGAAACGAGGACGGGACGCCGCTGTTACAGCCGCCTCTGCTTCGGAATCTGGCGGAAGATCCGGTGCTGAAGGACGTCAACCTGATTGCGGAGGCATGGGATGCGGGCGGTTTGTATCAGGTCGGAAATTTCCCGGCGTGGAACCGGTGGGCGGAGTGGAACGGCAAATACCGGGACGAGCTGCGCAGCTTTTTAAAAGGAGAGTACTGGTTCGCTGCACAGGCAGCAAAGCGGATTACCGGCTCTCCGGATCTGTACGGCGGACAGTATCGGGGCTACAATTCGTCAATCAATTTTCTGACCTGTCACGACGGCTTTACGCTGTACGACCTGTATTCTTATAATGAAAAACATAACGAGGAAAACGGCTGGAATAATACTGATGGTGCAGATGATAACCGGAGCTGGAACTGTGGGTACGAGGGAAAATCCGACAACCCCGGAATAGAAGCGCTTCGGAAAAGAATGATCAAAAATGCCTGTGCGGTGTTACTGTGCAGCCGCGGAACGCCGATGTTTCTGGCGGGAGACGAATTTTGCAATACGCAGTTTGGCAACAACAACGCCTACTGCCAGGACAACGAAATTTCCTGGCTGGACTGGTCGCTGTTGGAAAAAAATAGAGAAATTTACGAATTTTTCCGGTATATGATTGCATTCCGCAAAAAACACTCTGCAATCCGCGGAGAATGCAGTCCGTCCGGGCTTGGGTTCCCGACGGTCAGCGTCCATACGAATCAGCCCTGGGACAATAATGTGACCCAGGAAAGTAAATTCCTGGGCGTGATGTTTGCGGGGGCGCTGACCGCCGGAAGCAGCCAGAAAACAGGACGAAATCAGGAAAACGCGTGGAGTCAGGAAGCAGAGAGACGCCGGGAATCTGTGTGGAGTTTGGAAACGGAGCGAACCCGGGAATTGGAAACGGAAGATCTCGTGTACCTGGCGGTCAATGTTTTCTGGGAGGATCAGCAGTTTTTTCTGCCGAAGCTTCCAAACGGCTTTGTATGGAGGCTTGCGGTCAATACGGACCAGCCGGAAATGCCCGAAAAGGAGTCACAGATGACTGTCATTGACAGTGAATTTATCCTGAAACCGCGCAGCGTCGCTGTTTTTGTGGGAGGCCCATCCTTTTAACAAAATGCCGCGAAATGGAAAGAAAAGCTGATGATGTCTCCACATTATAAGCCAAACATTTCGCGGCAGATTTTTTTCCCGGTCTCTGTGCGGAAAATGTTGTCATAGGTCGCCCGGATATGGGCAGTGTCCGTGTTTCCTTCAAAGAGGTTGACCAGAAAATCCGCCTCCACCAGAATCTGATAATCGAGACCGTCGATGCCGGTATAAGTATGATGATGACCGACTAAAAAGCTGACGCGCTCTATCACATCTTTGTCAAATCCCAGCTCGGAGAGCATCTGCTCTGCCAGGGCAGGACCTTCTTTTTCCTGCAATTTTCCGTTTCCGTCTCCGTATTTTTCCAGACACAGCCGGATGCCGATATCGTGCACGATGGCGGCAGCTTCCGTAATGAATAGTGTTTTTTCATCGAGATGCTCTAAAACAGCGATCGTCTTTGCAAAGCTGTGCACCTTCAGAAAATGCTGAATGCGCTCCGGGCTGCCGTGATCGTAGGAAATCATTTTTAAAATAAGCGGTTCTAAAGTCATATGAAGCTCCCTTCTTTGTGTGATACATAAGTCAGTTAAAAACATCATAGCGCGGTTTTCCGGATATTTCAAGCGCAGGAAAACGGTTGACAGTTCTCTGCAGATAAACTAGGATGAAAGAAAGATGTAGGTACATCCATTTTGAAAAACTATCGTGCAGGAAAGTCCCTGCAACTTAAATTCAGGAGGACGCTTGCGATGGATAAAACCGAACGGAGAATGACGAAAATTGCGCGGGAGTTAAATAAGCTGACGGTACAGACGATGAAGGAGGAAGGAATCGGGACGGCGGAGTTCGATTTTATCCATCTGGTGCGGCACCATCCCGGCATCACACAGGCGCAGCTGCGGGAAGAATTAAAGATCGACAAGGGAGCCGCGGCGCGCCGGGCGGCAAGCCTGGAAGCGAAGGGCTACCTGATTCGCCGGGACAATCCGGAGGACAAAAGAAGTCAGCTTTTGTATGCGACAAAAAAGGCGGAAGGGCTGAAAAACTCCAAGGTCAGCATTGAATCGACGTTTTATGAGTGGCTGATGGAGGAACTGGACGAATCAGAAACCGAGCACTTTTGCGAAATGCTGGATCGACTGTATCTGAGATCGAAAAAAGAAAGCCGGTCTGGATTTTTGCAGGTAAAGGAACGGATGGACAGAGGAGAAAAGGATGGCTGAAGGGACGACGATGTGCGACAGGAAAGAATCGGGAATCCGGACTGCCTGGAAAAAACCGGATCAGATCGGGAGCTACTTTGTGACGGAGTGGAAGCCGCTGCTTGCGGTGACGGTTTCCGGCCTGATTTATAATATCGGACTGCTCGCGGGACCGTGGTTTGAAGGACGGCTTGCACAGTGCCTGCTGGATGTATTTACAGGGAAAAAAATTTTTACCGATATGCTGCTTTTGGTGTGCGCGTATGTGGCAGTGATCGGATTCGTGCAGGGCGCGCGCTACATCAAGCGGTTTTATGTGCGCCGGTTTGCGAACGATATCAACCGGAGCATGAAGCAGGTGCTTTACGGGAATCTGGTACATAAAAGTGTAGGTGAGCTGGAAAAAGAGGGGGTCGGAAGCCTTCTGACAAAAGCGGTGTCTGACGTGGATGCGTGCGTAGAAGGAATCCGGAAGTTCACGACGGAGATTTTTGATACCGGTATTGCACTGCTTGCCTATGCTGCGATGCTGTTGTGGTACGACTGGCGGCTTGCACTGCTGTGTCTGTTGTTCCCGCCGTTTTCCTATTTGATGGCGGAAAAGATGAAAACCGTGGTAGAGCGCAGCAATGCCGCATATAAGGAGAGCGCCGGACGCTTGAATACAGCGACGCTGGACCGCGCGGGCAACGCGGTGACTTATCGGATTTACGGCTGTGAAAAACAGCGCAGCGGCATGTATGAAAAACAGCTGGACGATTACGAAAAAACGGCAGTCCGTGCAGGGATGCAGGTCGTAGCGATGCCTCCGCTGTATCAGGTGATTTCCATGGGAAGCACCGTGCTGATTTTGTATTTCGGTTCGAAAAATGTGTTAAACAGCGGATGGACGGTTTGGAACATCGCAGCGTTTACGACATTTTTATCCTGCTATGGAAAGCTTGCGGTCAAGTCCTCGAAGGCGGCGAAGCTGTTTAACTCCGTACAGAAAGCGAACGTTTCGTGGAAAAGAATCCGTCCGCTGCTGACAGAGCCTCCGGAAGAAACAGAAGAAAAGACAGCCGGGGCGGTCAGCCTGAAGCTGGATCAGGCGGGCGGCGCATATCCGGGTGGAAAGCAGATTTTTGACGGATTGACGATAAGTGCAAAGCCTGGACAGATCATCGGGATCACGGGTCCTGTTGCGTGCGGCAAATCGACGCTTGGTAAAATTTTTCTGGGAGAAGTGCCTTATACCGGACATGTTTTGTTAAACGGGAAAGAATTATCTGAATATTCAGATAAAGAACGCAGGAGCATGGTCGGATGGCAGGGACACGATCCGGAGCTTTTGGCGGACAGTGTCCGAAACAATGTCGCGCTCGGAGAGGAGCAGATCGACGTCGGCAGGGAGCTTTCGCGCGTCTGCCTGGACCGGGAAGTGTCCGAAATGGAAAACGGCATCGATACACTGGTCGGCAGCCGCGGCGTGCGGCTTTCCGGCGGGCAGCAGGCGAGAACGGCGCTTGCACGGACGCTGTCCCATGCAAAGCCGCTGATCGTTCTGGATGACCCATTTGCGGCGCTGGATCGGAATACGGAGGAGGAGATTTTCCGGGAATTAAAAGCGATGTCAAAGGATCGGATTATCCTGCTGATTTCACACCGCCTGTATTTGTTTGATCAGATGGATCAGGTCATCTGGATGGAAAACGGACAGACGCAGACAGGAACGCACGAAAAAATGCTGCAGATAGTTCCGGAATATGCAAATTTGTGCAAGGTATGGAAGGAGGGAGCAGACCATGCGTGAGCGTTTGAAAAAAATGATGCCGTCAAAGGCGCATCATGAAATTCTCACTGCGGTGGGATCAATCTGCACACAGAATCTTCTGCTTCCGATTGCATTGGTCATCACCGTAGTCGGCGCAGTCGTCACTGCACTTGTGCCGCCGCTGATTCTGGAAAAAATCGTGGACGGGCTGACTGCGGGAAACTCGATGCCGATTGTACAGGCGTTTTCCTATTTCGGCGTGGTAGCACTGGCGGGATTGCTGGAATCTACGCGGGAGAGCCTTTTGATCGTATTCGGACAGAAGCTGACCCACGGTCTGCGCAGTCAGATGTGCGAAAAGCTGTCGCAGCTGTCCGCAGATACGTTGAGTAAAATGGACGCAGGAACGATCGCATCCCGGTTTGTCGGAGATGTTGATACGCTGGAAACGCTGTTTACCTCCGGTATCATCAGCATGTTTGCAGATGCTTGCACGATGATCGGTATTTACGCAGTGCTCTGGCAAAAAAACCGCGGACTCGCGATTACCCTGCTGGCGATTTTGCCGCTGATTGCGCTGTTTACAAGACATGTTCAGAAAAAAATGCTGGCTGCGCAGATGGACAGCAGAAAGGCTGCCGCGCGGACGTCGGGGCTTGTGCCGGAGACGATTCATTGCATTCGGATGATCCATGTTTTTGGAAAAGAAGGCTTTATGCGCAAACGCTATGACCGCACGCTGCAGGAGGGATATGCTGCGATGGAGCGTACAAATTTTTACGATGCACTGTATTCTCCGGTTATTTTGATTACAGATGCGCTGGTGACGGGCATTGTCATGCTGCTGTCGGCTTCGTCCGGCCCGGAAGTCAGAATGTTTTTCGGCATGTCAGTCGGTACGGCGGTTGCGGTAATTTCCTATATTTCGAGAATCTTTTCCCCAATCGAAAGCATTGGCATGGAAATCCAGACGATCCAGGAGGCGCTGGCAGGTGCGAAGCGTGTCGGAGAATTTCTGGAGCTGCCGACGCGGCTGGAAACCTCCGTGGAGGCGGGAGAAAAAGTGATGACGGAGCTTGGCAAAGCCGGCGCGGTCTCTGGTTCAGATTATGCTGCGGCCGCTGGTTCGGATCGCGCTGCGGTCGCTGAGCCGGCAAAATCGCCTGCGGTCGCATGCATTTCTCTGGAAGACGTCAGCTTCGGCTATGAAGAGGAAAAGATGGTTCTGGAGCATTTGAGCTTCGAGATAAAAACCGGCGAGCAGGTAACGATGACCGGGCGCACCGGCGCAGGAAAGAGCACAATTTTTAAATTGCTTTTGGGGCTGTATCGTCCGCAAAAGGGCTGCGTAAAAATATATGGACAGGACGCTTATCTGCTTCCAGACAGTATCAGACGGCGTCTGTTTGGCTGCGTGGAGCAGAGCTTTAAGCGGGTTCCCGGAACCGTTCTGGAGCAGATTACGCTTTCTGATCCGACGATTTCCAGAGAGGATGCGGTCGAAGCGGCGAAGCTGGCAGGATTGCATGAAGTGATTGCCGGAATGGAGCAGGGGTATGATACGCCCTGCACGGATGCACTGTTTTCACAGGGACAGTGGCAGCTTTTGTCCATTGCCCGGGCGGTTGCAGCGAAGCCGTCGATTCTGCTGCTGGATGAAATCACGGCGAACCTCGATGTAGGCACAGAGCAGGAGGTTTTGTATGCGCTCAGGCGCGCCGGAGAAAACCGGACGGTGGTTTCCATTTCCCACCGTTTGTATGAAAAAATGGGCGGCAGGGAGCTTGTAATCGGGTAACCAGTCGCCTCTGCACGGCGGAAACATTCTTGTCTTTTGCCACAGAAATGATATACTGGGACTGAAATGATGTCGGGATCAAAAAAGGTCTTTTGTCTCCTATGATACCGGATCAGGCATAAAAGCGATGACAGACAGGAGTGGTATACGATGGACATGCAGGAGAAATACAGACAGCAGTTGGATATTTCCTATTCCTATCATCTGGCGAAACGGATGGAAAAACACCGCACCAACGAAGAACTCGGCTATCGGACGGCGGGGTCGAAGGCAGAGCTTGCAACCGGGGAAATGCTGGCGCAGGAGATGCACACAATCGGTTTTCCGATTATCCATAAGGATGCGATTACAGTAGATGCGTGGGAATTTGAACGCGCGAAAATGACTTTTTTAAACGAAAAAGGCGAAGAGGAAACGATACAGCTTGGCGCGTATCAGACGAATTTTGTGACGGACGGACCGGAGTGCTACTCGGTTGTGTATGCAGGCAGAGGAACTCTGCAGGATTATGAAGGAATGGATGTGACCGGAAAGCTCGTATTAGTGGATATCAACCAGCGGGATGAGTGGTGGATCAATTATCCGGTTTATCAGGCGCATTTAAAAGGCGCGGCAGCTGTCATTGCTGCACAGACGGGCGGCTACGGAGAGGTAGACGAACGCGCACTGAACGCACAGGATATCGCGGGACCGTCGAATGCACCGGCGTTTTCGATTGCCCGGCACGATGCAGATCAATTGAAAAAAATGCTGCAGGGCCGCAGCGAGGTAAAGGTGCTGTTTGACGCTTCGACAAAGGTGATCCCGGCGCAGACGACCTATAACATCGTCGGGGAGATTCCCGGAAAAACGCACCCGGAGCGCAGAATTATGCTTTCCGCACATTACGATTCCTATTTTGACGGTTTTCAGGATGATAATACCGCGATTTCGATGATGCTTTCGATGGGAAAAACGCTGCTGGAAATTGGATATCAGCCCGAAAATACGCTGATGTTCTGCTGCATGGCGTCCGAGGAATGGGGCGTTGCGGATTCGCAGTTCGACTGGTCAACCGGCGCGTATGAACAGGTATTTACGGTGCATCCGGAGTGGCGGGGAAGCGTGATTGCCGACCTGAATTTTGAGCTCCCTGCGCTGGCACACGGGACGCGGGCGAGGATTCGGAGCACCTTCGAATACGTTTCTTTTCTGGAAGAATTTCTGGAAGAGCTGCCGAGCCTGACCGGCGCATATCCGGAGGAAACGAGGATTACCGCGCCGATTGAAACCTGGTCGGACGATTTTTCCATTGCGATTGCCGGAATCCCGTCGATGGTAAATGATTTTACGGGCGGAAGCTTTATGGAAACGAACTATCATTCACAGTTCGACAACGACGGCTTTTACGATGAGGATGTTTATCGGATGCACCATGAGCTGTTTGGACTTTTGCTGATGGCGATTGACCGTACGGTTGTTGTTCCGCTGGATTTTTCCAGAGTATTCCGAAAAGCAAGGGAGCGGCTGGACAGCGAATGGTGTGAAAAAACCGGCGCGGATGGACAGCGGCTTTTGCGGGTGTTGGAGCAGGCAACGGCGACGGCGCAACAGCTGTATGCAAAGGTAGAGAAAACGAACCGGAACGCGAGGCACGCTGACGCATCGGCGGCTGGTGTGGAAAATGCATCTGGACTGTGCACGGCGGAGAATGGCGATGCCGGGGCGGTGAACGGAGATTTTACCACATGTGTGCAGGGAACGGACACTGCTGCAGAAGTACCTGCGGCAGACACCCGGAAGCTGGAACGATCGCTTTTACAGGTTTTTCAGCAGGAGCAGGACACCTATGTGCGGATCGACTGGTATGGAAACGTGTTGTTCCCCCATGGAATTTTGCAGGATCGTTTGCAGCTTCTGGAAGGTGCAGTGCGCAATCTGAAAGAGGGAAGGCTCTCGGCGGCACTGCGCAAGCTGTATGAGATCGACAGCAACCGGTACGCATTTTTGTTTGAAGAAGAGGTTTATCGACATTTTACATCGTATGCATTGGATCAGAGCGCAGATCGGCTGAAATGGGGAACCGGAAGAATTATCGGGTTTGAAAACTTTTTCCCGGTTGTGACCGGACTTCTGGAAAAAGAAAAGATGGGTTGCAGTGATTTTACGGAAGAAATTGCACAGCTGGAGGCTGCATATGAGCGCCAGAGCGATTTGTACCGGAAAGAAATCGATACGCTGTGCGTGCAGACGGAAAGGATGGAGCGGCTTTTGAGAGAAGCCGGAGTGGAATTTTATGGACAGTGAAAAACTGTATCGGGTACAGGAAGAGGATTTGCCAAAGCTTGAGGAGCTGTTGTGCCGTTCGTTTGCGGCGGATCCGCTGTATGTGGAGCTGATTCCGGATGAAGAGGTGCGGAAACGGCTGATGCCGGAGCTGTTTCAATGCGACCTGACGGAATTTTATGAGACGTGTGAAATTTTTGCAGACAGTAAGGATTTAAACGGCATATTGGTCGTTTCGGACGAAACGGAGCCGTATCATTTGCTGCATCGCTATTTTACGGAGGTGCAGGCGACGCTGCGTACGGAGGGCTATCTGATCCGGGAGGATCACAGCCTGAAGACATTTTTTAATTTCGTGCTCGGCAGGGATTACCTGAATTCCAGCTGGACGGATCAGCTACATCAGGATCGGAGACTACATATCATTTATCTGGCGGTTGATCCGGAAATGCAGCATCACGGAATCGCGGCGACGCTGGTGGAAGAGGCAGTTGCATACGCGGAACGCAACGATTTGATGATTTCGCTGGAAACGCACAATCCGCGTAACGTTGCGTTTTATCAGCAGTTCGGGTTTAAGGTGTACGGAGTCGTGGAAAAGCATTTTTCCCTGAAACAATATTGTCTGGTGCGGGAAATCCAGGCGTAATATTCTAACAGTTCACTCGTAGTTTCCTGGGAGCAGATTTTCCCGCAAGCGCGAAATCTGCCCCCAGGAAGCTACGAGTGAACTGTAGTACCATATTTGGATCGGCTTGAAAGTCATACCGTTTACGGTATTCCCTTTCAAGCCGATTGTGCTATATAATGAGCACGAAAGAAAAACAAGCGACGCTGAAAGCGGCATTTGTTTTTCTCGTGCCATTAGAGAACGAGCAGCCTGCGGAAGCAGGCGATAGAGCGCGCCAGCGCGGGCTCGTGATCGAAGGAGAGAAGCGCGAGCGGGGACAGCCGGGCTGTTCATCGCAATGGGCGAAGCCGGTTGCTGATAACCGGTTCATTATGTGATAGGAAATTCCTATCACATAAAACGCTCCGCGAGGATGCGCACCTCGCGGAAATGAAGTATATGCTTCGCATACCGCTCGGGCGCGAAAGAGTCGCGAGCAACTCTTTTTCATGACATGTTGGTTTGATCTTGTTATTTCTTTTATTATTCTGATGTTTCTAGTTCAATTCTACACAAGATTCCAGGCATGTACGCAATTTTTCACAAGGAGGTGATTGAACAGCTGAATAAGGCTTATAAAAGTATATAAATTATAGGTGTATCAGCACAGGCATTACGAAATTGGGATTCTAATGGAAAACTTCATCCGCATCATACTACAACAAGTGGTTATAGGTATTATTCCGATGAACAGCTCAACCAGGTAATGAATGTAAAGCCTAAAAACCGCATTATCATTGGCTATTGTCGTGTTTCAAGCCACAAACAAAAAGATGATTTAGAACGACAGATTGAGATTATTGACAATACTGAAGAATCTGAGCAACAAGAACTCGTTGAAGA